>Ga0209694_1001652_pt1 | contig 22677 bp, 21 predicted proteins | sample GluameincwithD2O_FD_187499 | JGI IMG/M metagenome (GOLD analysis project Ga0209694, IMG submission 187499) | Mouse cecum microbial communities from Vienna, Austria - Glucosamine amended microcosms incubated with D2O (SPAdes) (version 2) | ecosystem: Host-associated > Mammals > Digestive system >... | reverse complement strand
GGAAGCGCGGTCAACATTAGTGTTAAAAATCTTAGGAATAGCGCCATTATTAAGAACTATTGTCAGCGAAGTATTTCTGTATCTAACTATTGAACGGATCAACTCCCCACTCCCTTCAAGGGTCAGAGAAGAATCAGTCTGCCGTTCGTTAAAATAATAGTACTTGTCGCTTGCGTCTTTGTAAACCCAACCGGTAAGGAGGTTACTTCCGTATTGATCAAGCGTCCAGTAATAGCTGTCTGCAAGATCGATTTCATAGGGCTTCACGGTTATGTTTACCGTCTTTTCCTCCGCGCCTGTAAGCGTGTAATTCTCATCTATCAATTCGAATTTGAGCGTTGCGGTGTAGCTGCCGGCATTGATAATTTGGTCTTTGCTGAATACAATTTCCACGCTTACTATCTTCTCGTCGTAATTGCCTGTAACGACAATATCACTCGTATGGTCGGCATTGTTAAATTCAAACTCGTACTCGGTCTTGTCGAAATTAACGCCGTCTACGCTATAATTTTTACGCGAAATAGTTATAGTAGCCGTAACATTTTTAGACGTATCGTTATGGTTAACGTCGCCCGCTTTTGTAATTGTAGCAGTTACGGTATAAGTACCGGCGTCGGTCACGGAGCTTACAGGACTGCCGTCTTTGGTATACTCATAAGTAACGGTAACTCCGTTTTCGTTTTCAAGCTTTACGTTGTGCACCACATTGGGTTCATATGTAAAAGTGTATTTTGTTTGTTCGAAACCGTATGCGCCGAGATCCCAATCCACCTTATTGATTACGATTGTCGCGCTCCTCGTTTCAGCGGGATGATGCTCATTATAATTGCCGATGCAAGTAAGCGTAGCAGTTACAGTGTATATACCCGCGTCAGTGGGAACTTTACCTGCGTCAAGCGGCGCATCGTCCTTTATATAGGTATAAGTTACTTCTGCATAAGAAGGCACACCGCTGATTACTACCGTATGGGATTTGCCGTCATAATCAAACTCGTACTCGGTCTTCTCAAAATCCAATCCCGAGAAATCGGGTTCAATTGTAAACGTTGCGCTGTATTTTCCTTCGCCTTCAAGCGAATAAGGGTCATAGTAATTTACGCTGTTCGAACGTATATACGCATACACAGTGTAGACGCCGACGTTTTGCTGTTGGTTATAGCCGAACTGATCTTTGCTGTCATATGTAGATTTCGATGAATAAACAACTTCGGCTTTTATACCGTCAAGCCCCGTAGGGAGCTCGCCCGTTACGGTAATGCTGTGCGTTTGTCCGTCATACTTGATTGTGTCATTTTCAAACGATATACCGCTCAAATCATATTTTGCTTTGTCAATAGTAATTGTCTTTTCTCTTACAACTTGAACAGCGCCCGTACCTCCGTCGCTAAGGCTGTAATTTTTGGCATCTTGCAGGGTAATTGTAGCCTTTACGGTATACGTACCCGCATTGATAACGGAGTTTACAGGACTGCCGTCCTTATCTGATATGCCGTAAACCACGCTGATTTTGCTGCTCAGGTCACCGCCAAGCGCAATCGTCAAGTCACTAATAATTGTGTCGTAATAGTTGCTATTGTTATAAGTCTCTGTATACGCAGCGTCGGTAAACTTAACGTTTGTCACGTCTACTTCCTGCTTTGTGATTTCAACAAAGAAATAGTAATCGTCATGACCCGAAGAGCCGTACGTTGCGTAGTTTTTCGCATTGAGCTGATAGTAAACTTTATAACCGTAAACGTTCACGCCGCCGTGCGTAAAAGACTTATCGGTTTCAACCACGTCGGGTTTACTTCCTGACGCAAGATTACCCATTTCAGCTTCCGTGAGGAAGTTGTGCGTATTGCCCCAACGCTCCAACCGATAGGTTATTGCAGCCGCCGTATCATAAAGATCATTGTATTTATCGCTTGTCCAAATTCCTACCCTTGTCGTTTCAAACGTTGCGGAAAGAGCCGCGCTGCTATGCAAATGCATTGAGCCGTCATAGGTATACGAATAAAGCTCACCCTTTATTGCGTCGGATACGTTCATTTCAGCCGTTTTAACAGTGAACGTAAACGTGCGGCTGAAGCTTTGCGCCGTTATACCGTCGTCAGAAGTATATGCGCCGACATGCACAACCAATGAGTAAGAATTGGCGGGCATAGAATTGTTGATATATTTACCAAAATCACCGTAGACAATTTCCTTAGCGATTTCTTTCGCGTCGTTACCCGTTCCGAAATACAGGTCAAACGTAATCAACTCAGTTCCGCCCACTTCAAGCACGGGAGCTTTTGCCGTGCACTCCCCTCCGAACGTCCAGCCGTCAATACCGCCGTACTCCGTTGTACTGTCTTCGGGGTCAACCAAGCCGTTATTGATTTGCGCGATATACCACTTCTTGGTTATGGTTGCTGATTTACCGCCGTCAGCAACGTTTATCGTCATTCCACGGTCAGTGTAATCGGTTTCACTTACTTTGTAAACGTAGTTAACCTTATCATTTAGTATTATTTCCGCCGTTGCAGTGTATTCACCCATATCGCTGGCGGTATTATTAGTATAGTTTACAGCCGCACGCGAATCGGAAGTCCCTGCTATGGTTGGAATATTTCCGCCGTTGAGCCGTATAGTAACTTCTGTATTTCTGTATCTTACGATAGACCACTTGACGTTATCTGCTACAAGGGTCAATCCCGTCGTATCTACCGCTTGTTCGAAGTATAAGTAGTTATTATCCGCGTCCTTATAAACGTAACCGTCGCGTAAATCGCTCAAATTATCATTATCTGTAAGACCGTTCAGCGTCCAGTAATAATCCTTTGACAGATCAATTTCTATCGGCTTTACCGTCAGAGTGAATTCATTGTTCGTAAATTCGTAGTCGCTATGAGAGCCGAGCCGGAAAGTATATGTGCCCGAGTTTTTTATACTCGAATCATTACCTCCACTGTAGGTCATCTGAACTCTGTTATTGAGCGCAGTTAATGAACAAACGCCATTTGTTATATCCGCAGAGCTGTCATTCTCCGCGGCGATATAGGTAAGCGTAATCAGATTCCTGCCGCCTGTGCCGTTAAAATCTCTCTCAGCGGACGTTGTAGTTTCCCCGTTATATTGCCACGTTACCTCAGTCGACTTTTTAGCAACTGTTAACGTGAATGTAGCCTTATAATCCTCTCCGCCCTCCTGATATGTAACGGTCACTGTCTGTAAGCCGGCGTGAAGATATGAATGTCCATACGCATACGAAATCGTATAGTTGTCAGTCACCTCTGTACTGCCGTCCGAAAATACTTTATTAACGGTTATATCTTCTTTGGCAACCGAATCGAATGCGGTATATGACTTTGTCGGCGCAGTTACTTCAACGCCTGTAATCGTTATATCCTGAGTAAAATGCGCAGTTATGGTTGTACCGCGCTGAGTTTTATTGTCATCCGTTGCTCCGACAATTTCCCAACTGCCGAAGTTGTACCTATTTTCTATATCGGGAGTTGCTGTTATCTTGTTTCCGTTAATTGTGATAGTATTGCCTGACTTTTCAATCGGATAAGAGTCCGAAACAGATAAATAAGATTTATCGACCGATCCGCCTCTATCCGAGACAAAATATACATGATAGGTGGCGGTAGAGCTTGTATCTATAGAAACCTCACCGTTCTCCAATTTAAAGGCGTACCCCGCGTCGGAAATGAAGTAATCGTTGATATCTCCGTCACCGCCGTGATAATCCTGCAAAAAGGATGGACTAGTCTGTATCGAGCCTGTGTTGTTGTACGCAATGCCAATTGAAGCGGCAGGCGTCAAAACATCGTACACTTCAATTTTATTAAAATTAAAGACGTATACGTTGTTGAGTTCGTTCCCGCCTTTGTTTGTATTATTGGCTACTACGGGGCTGCCGGCAAAACCGACGACGCCTGAAGCACCTGTGGAAAGACCGCCGCCGTAAGTCGCGCCGTTATATTCGATTCTTGCTGTTCCCTCAATAAAGACGTAGCCGTCGCGAGAGAAAAGACCACCGCCGTATTCAGCCGTGTTACCCGCAAGCGTACCGCCGTCCATTACAAGAACGCAGGACTTATTGTCGACGTAAATTGCGCCGCCGCAAACTTGCTCATTATAGGGGTTATTTTCGCCGGCATTGGTTACCTTATAACCTTTGCCGCCTGTAATCACGCCGCCCTGAATTGTGACGTCTTTATCATTTATATTAATTGTGTTGACTGCGTTGGGATTGCTGTCTGTAATATACAGTCCGCCATTGTTATTACTGTCAACAATAGCAAATACCGAACCTGTTGACGCCGTGTATGTAATCACGTGTCCGTTCAGGTCAAGCTTTACATAGTTACCGTTCAACGTTCTTGTCGTGGACGTATCAGGTATTTCGATATCTCCCATTAATTTTATGTAGCTAACCTGCCCCGAGCTACCATTTGTAGAAGTTACCCACGCACTATTGAATTCGTCATAATTTGCAGGCGTATAATTCGGAGACGAAACGGTGGACCAATTGCCTAACAAATTTCCTTTCAAGCCCGTATCGATACTTGCATTTGCAATTTTAGGCGTTACGAACAATAAGCTGAACATCAGCGTATAAAGAAACACCACTATCCGCGCAACGATTGCGTCAAGCTTTTTGTTGCGCAAAATGTTGCCTACCGCAAAGCCTTTGAAAGTTTTTTTCATTTTCCTATCCCTCCAAAAAAAGTAACAACATAATGATACAAGGCATTTCGTTTAACACCTTATATCACAACATTTTTATTACACATTTATTATTCAAAAATTTTTGGCTCTACTTAACTGATAAAACGTATTGCTTGCGTTGGGACAACGCAAGCAAGGGATATCCCTTGCGTTTTTTTATGTATGAATACACAAAGCCCGCTCGCAAGTTGTCAATAAGTTACACAATATATACATATCTATCATTATACCGCACAAACACATAAGATGCGTAACAGCGTCTATGCACAAAAAAATTAGTAAATCTCGACAATTTACTTATCATCTTTACGGTTTTCGGCAATGTTTTTACCCTACTTTAGTTAAGTATAACATATTTTTTTTAACTTTTCAACATTTTTTCGAAAAAAATTTCAAAAATTCGAAAAAAATGTTGTCTGTAACTCATCACTTATTGAACAATTCACCCACCTGAACACTCTATTAAGTTTTGAACCGTATGAGTCCAAAATCAATAGAGTGTTCTTTTATTTTTGTCAGTTTTAGCCCGTTTTACGGGCTTTTTCGTTTAAATTATACAAATTCTAATTTGGACAGCTTTTCTTAAAAAGCGCAATTTTGCAACGTAAACCGCTGAAAAGTTTATATCTGAACCCCTTATGTCTTATTGCTGTTCTATGGATGCATAATAATCTTGCTCTTTCTTTAAAGGCGTTCTGTAAATGTTTTGATAATGCGGTCGCTTTTCATTGTAGAAAATAATGTATTCGTCAACCGATTTTTGAAACTCATTTTCGGATTTGAATTTACGCCTATACAGCTCTTCCCTTTTCATAGATGAAAAGAAACTTTCCATTACCGAATTATCATAAGGAACATAAGGCCTTGAAAAGGACTGCTCTGCCACTCATTAAACGAAAAGGGGCATACTCTAAAAAAAAGCGGACCTCAGTCCGCTTTTTTATTATCTGTTGTCGATTTTTTCGGGATACATATCGTGGTGCGAAAGCCTGTCCCAGGCTACCTGTTCCCACTTGGTCCCCTTTTTGCCGTAATTGCAATAGGGGTCTATGGAAATTCCGCCGCGGGGCAAAAACTTGCCCCATACCTCAATGTATGCAGGGTCCATCAAATCAATAAGGTCGTTCATAATTATGTTCACGCAGTCTTCGTGAAAGTCGCCTCGGTTTCTGAATCCGAAAAGATATAGCTTTAAAGACTTGCTTTCCACCATCTTTTCTCGCGGCACGTACGAAATATAAACTGTGGCAAAATCAGGCTGTCCGGTAATGGGACAAAGGCTTGTGAATTCGGGACAGTTGAACTTTACGAAATAATCTCTTTCGGGATGTTTGTTTGCAAAAGTTTCCAAAACTGACGGGTCGTAAGTCTGCGGATATTTAGTGTTGTTATTACCGAGCAAGGTAATACCTTCGTTCTGTTTTTCTCTTGGCATATTATTCTCCTTTTATCGCAGGGTCTTCTATTCCGTTGGCTTTGAATGCCGCGGCGCGGTCGCGGCAAGTAGCGCATACTCCGCAAGGTTTTCCGCCGCCCGAATAACAGCTCCAAGTATATTTATACGGAACGCCGAGCTCAATTCCCATTTTTACAACCTGAGATTTATTCAAATTTACAAACGGCGCAAGAATTTTAAGCTGTCCGCCGCTACCCGTGTAAATAGCTTCGCCCATAGCGGAATTGAACTTTTCGCTACAATCGGGATAGGCGTTGCCCGCCGCGTCGTCGCCGTGCGCGCCGTAATATATCACCTCGCACCCGTGAGAAAGCGCCACGCTTGCCGCCGCCGAAAGAAACAGTCCGTTCCTAAAAGGAACGTAAGTTGAAACTGGTTTGCCGCCCGTTACGGAAAGTTGCTCGGCATAACTTTGCAGAGGTATATTATTGGGCGAATCCGCCAAGAGCGAACAGTCCGAACCTTCGAATATGACCGAAAGGTCAAGCCGCTTTAAAGCAATGCCGTAAAAGTCGGCAACTTTTTGCGCGGCGTCGAGTTCTTTACTGTGAGTCTGACCGTAGTAAACGGAAAGGGCGGAAACTTCCGCCGCTCCGTATTTTTCAACCGCCAGACCGAGACAGGTTGCGCTGTCCACGCCGCCGCTTAATAATACAAGCGCTTTCATACCCTATCCCCCAAAAGATTTTGCAGGGAAACATCGTCTTTGAACGCACCGAAGTAAGTTTTGGTAACCGTTTTTGACGATACGTTTTTTATCCCACGCGAAGTCATACAACTGTGGCAACCTTCTATCCTGACGCCGACGTCGGGAGATAAAGCCGCAAGTGAAATTATTTCGGCAATATCGCGTCCCAGACGCTCCTGCAATTGCAACCGCTTTGCCGCCATATCGCAGATGCGCGCGATTTTACTCAGTCCCAGCACTCTTCCGCGCGGAACGTACGCCACGTCTACTTTCATATCGTACATAAGCGCCATATGATGCTCGCAATAGCTGAACACACTTATGTCCTTTATTACTACCGCGCCGCTCGAATCCGGGTCGGACGGAACTTCGAAAGTTTTTCCGAACATTTCCGCAATTTCGCGGTTGGTATATTTGATTCCTTCAAACGCTTCTTCGTACATTCGCGCCACGCGGGCGGGCGTTTCGCGCAGACCTTCCCTGTCGGGGTCTTCGCCTATAGCGACCAATAACCCGCGGATATGTTTTTCTATTTCTTTAATATCCATACTTTCTCCTATACCCCGCGCATATCGGGTTCCCAGATGATTTTATGCAACTGCAATTGCAGGCGTACGCCGTTAAGCTTACGCTCTTTCATAAACTCCGTTATTTCTACGGGCTTGATTTTTCCGAACACGGGACTAAAATAAATCCGACACTTTTCTTTAAGTCCGTACCCGTTTATAATCTCTTCCGCACGCGCCAAATCGCACATATCACCAACCACAAACTTAACCGCGTCTTGTAACGTAAGGTAAGAAAAGTTTTCTGTCAGCATATATTTTTCCATTCCGCTTGAAGGAAGTTTATAATCGGCGGTAACGGCGGGTCGTGGCGCAAGTGAAACGATATTTTTCAACGGCACGCTTCCGTTGGTTTCTATTTCTACTTCCGCGCCCGCCTCGCCCAGAAGTTTTATAAGATGCGCAATATCCGCCTGTAAAAGCGGTTCGCCACCCGTCAATGTAACGTTTTTTACACCGGTCGATTTCACGTACTCAACAAGCTCTTCCGCAGAAACAAGCTCGTATTTAACGTCGGCGGTATTTGCCCAGCGCGTGTCGCAGTAGCCGCAATCGAGATTGCAACCGCAAAACCGCAGAAAAACTGCAAGTTCGCCCGCGCGCGGACCTTCGCCGTTTATGCTTACAAACTTTTCGGCAACTTTAAAACAGGACATATTACTCACCGTACACCGCGCAGTTCTCGGGCGACTCGTACACCTCTACGCTGAAAACGGGCATACCCTTTTTGCAAAGGTCGGAGTATATGTACGCGGCAAAGTTTTCGGCAGTGGGTCTGAAATCCGTTTCAACCAACGAAAACCCTTCTTCTTTGAGCGCGGCAAGCGTTACAGGTTTAAGGGTGTTTTTTTCGTAAATAAGCGTATGGTCAAAACCTTCCGCAAGCTCTTTTACCGCCCTCTTAAAATCGCCGAAGTCCAGAAGCATACCGCGTTTTTCGCCGCTTCCCTGCAATTTGCCGCCGCTTATCTTTACTTCCACAATCCAGTGATGACCGTGGATATTTGCGCACTTGCCGTTATATCCGTGAAGAAAGTGCGCGCTGTCAAAACACGCCGAAGTTTTTAAATAATACATATTTCTCCCTTTGCGCAAAAAAGCACAGCCGTAACAAAACGACTGCACCCAAAAAGACTATCCCCATTCAGATGCCCTGGTTTTGTTTAACGACAGGATGGCGCAAACGAACTGTCCGTTTAGTTGAATATATATTACCACTGTGTAAAGCGTATGTCAACCCAACCGAAGCACTTATGCGCAACTTATTATTAAAATGGCGGTAATGTAATTAGCGTTCCCCCCTGTGTATGTCCGCTACCATTTTCGTCGTTTCAATACGCCACTTATAATTCATCATTACCTACTCTATTATATCCGAACGCGATTTATTTTTTAAGGTTGAGCGTTCGGATATTTATTTTAATAATTTATCACTTAAACTATTTACATTATTTCCGCTTTTTGTTAAAATAACGCTAACCAATCTTTATTGCAGGAGGAATTTGTATGAAAAAAGCTTTAAAATACTTACTTTCCGCTACCGTACTCGCCGTTGTCGGCTTTTGCTTTGCAGGTTGCGGCAGAGGCGAAAAAACCTACGAAGACGAGCAAGGCGTAGTCTATTCGCTTAAAAACAACAAATACACGGTAACTTCCGTAAAAGACAAAAACGCTACAACGTTTGATATACCCGAAAGCATAAACGGCACGCCCGTTACCGCGCTTGCCAACTTCGTTTTTGCCGAAAATCTAAATTTAAAAACCGTAACTTTGCCGGACAGTTTGGAAGACATAGGCAATTATGCTTTCAGCTACTGCCCTGTCGACAGCATAACGTTGCCGCAAAACCTTAAATTCTTAGGCGACGGGGCGTTTGCCGGTTGCGCGCTTAAAGAAATTACTATTCCCGACGGTATTACGCAAATAGAAGGGCATACGTTTGCTTCCAATCCGCTTATGACAGTCAACCTGCCGGCAAATCTTGTAAGCATAGGCAATCAGGCTTTTGCTGAGTGCGAAGCGTTGCAAAGCATAACCTTGCCGCAAAAGGTTGAAACGATTGGCGATAGCGCTTTTTCCGATTGTACTTCGCTTTCGGAAGTAAAATTACCGTCAAATCTCACTTCGATAGGCAGAAAAGCTTTTAGCGGTTGCAGTGAACTTTTGCGCGTTTCCACCGAAGGCGGAAACAGCCAATATTTCAGCCTGCCCCAGACCGTTACAGAAATCGGCGACAGCGCTTTTATGAATTGCGCGAAATTAAAACTTGTAAACGTTCCCGACAATGTGGTTACGCTTGGATATAAAGTTTTTGACCAATGCACTTCCGTAACCGCCGTTACGATAGGTAATAAGGTGGAAACAATTGCCGACGGCGCTTTCGGCGGATGCCCTATAACCAGCTTATATCTGCCCGTTTCCTTAAAAGAAATAGGCTACGGAGCATTCTCTTTAAAGGATACCTCGGCTATATTTTATGCTGGTGCCGAGGAACAGTGGGATAAAATTGCTATCGGCGAACACAACGGTTATTTAAAGAAATCCAACGTAACTTTCAATACGGCGGCATAAAATTTAAACTGACTTTTCGGCAAAGGAAAACCCTTTGCCGAATTTTTATCTATTTTAACTATGAATATATATACGCATTTTACGGCTAATTGTTGACTTTTTATGCGGTTTATTGTATAATTGAGTGAATAACAACATTCAGGCGGAATATTTATGCTGACACTCGATAAAGTTTATCACGCCAATTACGCGCTTAAAGAAGCTATACGGCAAACCGATTTAATCTACTCCCCCGTCCTATCAAAGGAATGCGGTTGCGAGTTATATTTAAAGACGGAAAACTTGCAGGTTACGGGCTCGTTTAAGGTCAGGGGAGCGTATTACAAAATTTCACAACTCAACGAAGAAGAGAAATCGAGGGGCGTTATAGCCTGTTCGGCGGGCAACCACGCGCAGGGAGTAGCCCTTGCTTCCAAAAAATTCGGCATAAAATCTATTATTTGTATGCCCGACGGCGCGCCGCTGTCCAAAGTGGAAGCAACAAAGAGCTACGGTGCGGAAGTCGTGCTTGTGCCCGGGGTATACGACGACGCGCACAACCGCGCGGAAGAGCTTAAAGCGGAAAAAGGCTACACCTTTATACACCCCTTCGACGACGAGGACGTAATCGCGGGTCAGGGCACTATCGGGCTGGAAATTGCCGAACAGATTAAAGACGCGGACGCGGTTATCGTGCCCGTCGGAGGCGGCGGACTAATTTCCGGCGTGGCGTTCGCCATAAAATCGCTTAACCCCAAAATTCGCGTTTACGGCGTTCAGGCGGCGGGCGCGCCGAGTATGCTCAATTCTTTGGAGCACAAAAAAATAGAAACCCTCCCCTCCGTTTCCACCGTTGCCGACGGTATTGCCGTTAAAGAGCCGGGACGCCTTACTTTCGATTTATGTTCACGCTACGTGGACGGCATTGTATCGGTTACCGACGACCAGGTTTCCGCCGCCATTCTCGCGCTGATTGAAAAACAGAAAATGATTGCCGAGGGCGCGGGCGCCGTTGCCCTTGCGGCGGCGCTCTTCAACAAACTGCCCGACGTCGCGGGCAAAAAGGTCGTTTGCCTGATTTCGGGCGGAAACATAGACGTTACCATACTTTCGCGCGTTATAAACCGCGGGCTTTTAATGAGCGGCAGGCAATGCTCGCTTACTTTGGAGCTTATGGATAAACCCGGTCAGCTTGTGGGCGTTTCCGAAATAATAGCGCAGTGCGGCGGAAACGTTACCGCGGTACTGCACGAAAGAACCAACGAGGGCACGGCAATTAACGGATGTTACCTTAAATTACAGATTGAAACAAAGGACTTTGCGCACATTAAGTTAATTAAAGACAGCCTGACGAAGAGCGGTTTTAAAGTTTTGAAATAAAAGAGGTGAAAATTATGAAAACGGTATCTACAAATCAAGCCCCCGCGGCAATAGGACCTTACTCCCAAGCGAAAATAGTCGGCAATTTAATATTTACAAGCGGGCAAATTCCCGTAAACCCAGCAAGCGGAAACGTGGAAGCCGACGATATATCGGGGCAGACCGAACAGTCCTGCAAAAACGTTAAAGCTCTGTTGGAAGCCGCCGGTTCGTCTATCGATAAAGTAATAAAAACGGTATGCTTTCTGGCTGACATAAACGACTTTGCCTCGTTCAACGCAGTATACGCAAAATACTTCACCTCCTCCCCTGCGAGAAGTTGCGTAGCCGTAAAAGATATTCCCAAAGGTTGCCTTGTTGAAATTGAGGCGATTGCTGAGATTTGAGTATATAGACAAAACAGTTGACAAGTCAACAATATACTGTTATAATATATCCATATTTTTTTCGGAAGGGTTAATTACGCTTATGAAAACGGCAATAGTAACTGACAGCAACAGCGGTATTACGCAGTCGCAGGCAAAGGAGCTTGGCATACACGTCGTGCCTATGCCCGTACTTATAGAAGGCGAACAGTTTTTCGAGGACCTGACGCTGACGCAGGAAACTTTTTACGAAAAACTTAAAGCCGACGCGCAGGTTTCCACCTCTCAACCCAGCGCTTTCGACGTTGGAGAGCTGTGGAACGAAATTTTGAAGGAATACGACAAAATAGTTCACATACCTATGTCCAGCGGCTTATCCGAAACCTGCCGCACTCTCACCCATCTTGCGGAAACGGAGTTCAAGGACAAGGTTTACGTTATAGACAACCAGCGCATTTCCATAACAATGCGCCAGAGCGTTATAGACGCGTTAAAAATGGTAAACGAGGGCAAGAGCGCGGAAGAAATACGCGATTGGCTTACGGATACCAAGATGCAGTCCTCCATTTATATTATGGTCGATACGCTTAAATATCTTAAAAAGGGCGGCAGACTTACCCCCGCCGTCGCTATGATTGGCACTCTTTTAAAGATTAAGCCCGTACTTCAAATTCAAGGGTTCAAACTCGACCAATACGCCAAAGTGAGAAAGGTTGCCGACGCAAAAACGACTATGATAAACGCCATTGAGAGCGATTTAAAGACGAGGTTTGCCGACTTGCGCGCGGCGGGAAAAATGACCCTTGCAGTAGCGCATACCGACAACTACGAGGAAGCTAAAATTTTTGCCGACGAACTTAAAGAGCGTTTCCCCGATTTGGAACTCGACTTTATCGACCCCCTGTCGCTCAGCGTTTCCTGCCATATAGGTCCCGGAGCGCTTGCTTGCGCAACGACAATCAAATATTAAAAGTTTAAGCTGTTTGTATCAAATTGCAAACAGCTTTTATAAAATACAAGTTAAGGCGAAACAAAAACGCCGCCTGAATTTAAGGTGAGAGAATATGAAAACAGCGATAGTTACGGACAGCAACTGCGGCATTACGGTTGAGCAAGCCGCACAGTTGGGCATAGAAATACAGCCCACCCCCGTCCTTGTAAACGGGGAACAGTTTTTCGAGGAAGAAGGTTTTACACAGGAACGTTTTTACGAAAGCCTTACAAACCCAGACACTTCGGTTGCAACCTCCCAGCCCAACCCTTTCGACGTAGCCGAGAGATGGCGCAGACTGCTTTTAACGCACGATAAAATTTTATATATGCCTCTTTCGAGCGGACTTTCGCAAACGGCGCTTACAATCAAAAAAATGGCGGAAACCGAACCCGAATTTATAGGCAAAGTTTACGCGTTGGATAACCACAGAGTTTCAATAACTCAGAAACAGACGGTTTTCGACGCGCTTAAAATGCTTGAAGAGGGAAAAAGCGCGGAAGAAATTTATACTTGGTTGAACGACACAGCCGCCTGCTCCTCCATTTACATAGCCGTAGGCACACTCAAATTTTTAAAGGAAAGCGGCAGACTAACGCCCGCGGTTGCCGCGATAGGCACGCTTTTAAAGATTAAACCCGTGCTTCAAATTCAGGGCTCCGTCCTCGATAAGTACGCTCAGGTAAGAAAAATGAGCGACGCTAAAAAAACTATGATTGCGGCGTTGCGCAACGATTTAGACACGCGTTTCAAAGCCTTGCGCGAACAGGGCAAAATGACGATAGGCGTCGCCCATACGCAGTGCAAACGGGAAGCAGAGGAATTTGCCGAGGAGTTGAAAGCCGAATTCCCCGACTGCGAACTGAAATTTGTAGACCCGCTGTCTTTGAGCGTTGCCGTACATATTGGTCCGGGCGCGCTCGCCTGCGGTTGCACCGTAAAATATTAAAAATAAGCAAATATAAAACCGCCCGTTATATGGGCGGCTTTTTAATTGAGCAATCTTCTTCCCTCTATAAACCCGCTGTATTTGCCGTTGTAAATAATGCCGATAACAAGACTGTTTACCATAAGATAACACCAAAGCAAAAATACAATTACCGCCGCAACCGCGCCGTACAGCTTTTGCGGGTCGGCAAAGTTTAAATACACAGTAAATCCCGTTGCGCAAATCAGCCACAATAAAACGGTAAGCAATACCCCCGGCAAGGTATTTTCAAATCCCAACCTATAAGGGCAGGCGAAAATATTTAAAAGATACGCGATAAAAAACGACGCCATTATAATGAATACAAGCGAAATGAGCCAGGCAATAAGCTTTGGCATCAAATTTTCGAGCACATTATAGCTCAAAAACGGAACAGCCGCGGCAAAGGCTACCAACAATATAGTAGCAAACACAGCCAAGAGCGACGAAAGTCTTAAACTTACCCCCCTCTTTAATTTGCTGTCATAAATAATTTCCCCGCTACGCCTTAGGTGATAAAAAAAGTTGGTTGACGACCAAAGCGAAGTAACCGCCAGAATTATCCCCGCGCTACCCGTTGCGCTCTGCGCAGAAGTCTGCAAATATTCGAGTACGGGCGCAACCGCTTCGAAAAGTTCGTTTGACATTATGCGGCTGAAATCTACGTCGCCCACTATGAGAGCAAGCCAGAAGAGAAATGGCGTAACCGACATTAACAGAAAATAAACGAGAGTTCCCGCAAGAGTGGAAAACCGTTTATCGGAAAAATATCTGTAATGTTCCAATACCGACCGCATAATATTATTTTTGTCTTAATTTCAAACGTTATACCAAAGTAAAAGCGGGGAGCGGCTATTCCGCCGCTCCCCGCCGCTAAGGTTTATCGGTTATTGCAACCGCAACCGAACCAACCGCCGCAACCGCAATTACAGCGGCTATGACAGCAACAATGCTTCTGGCAGCCGCAACCACTGTTATTTACGTAGGTTAAGCCGTATTGCGCCGCATAGTATTCGTCGTAAGAGCCGCAACCCTGAGAGGACGCTACGCTGGCGCCGCAGGAATTATACCCGCCGCTACAACCGTTATTGCCGCCGCAACGGTTAAAATTGTAACCGCAGCCGCCCAAAACGGACAGAAGGCGGCAAACGTTACAGCCGCAATTGTTGGAACTGTAGTTACAGCCCGAGCGGTTGTTGTTACAGCCGCAACCGCAATTACCCGACATATTCAATAACCCGCAACCGCACGAACGGCAATTGCAGGAATTACAAAAGAAACACATATATTACTTTTCCCTTATCTTTTGAATTTTGGCAAAGGTTTTCCCCCTTGCCCTTTAATTCATTATACGCTTATCCGCACGCCAGTGTTACGGTAAGAAAAAAGTAAACGCCCGGCGCAATTTTTATTGCGTCGGGCGTAATAAAACTATATTTATTAGCTTATTTGCCGAAATATCTCTTCAAAAGACCCGCAAAGCCTGCGCCGTGTCTTGCCTCGTCCTTAGCCATTTCATGTACCGTGTCGTGAATAGCGTCAAGATTAAGCTGTTTAGCCTTTTTGGCGATAGCCATTTTACCTTCGCAAGCGCCCGTTTCAGCCGCCGCGCGAAGTTCTAAGTTCTGCTTTGTAGAAGGGGTTACAACCTCGCCGAGAAGTTCTGCAAACTTAGCGGCGTGCTCAGCCTCTTCAAGCGCGTAACGCTTAAAAGCTTCCGCAATTTCAGGATAGCCTTCACGGTCGGCAACTCTCGACATAGCAAGGTACATACCTACTTCCGTGCATTCGCCAGCAAAGTTAGCACGAAGCCCTTCCATTATTTCGTTATCGTCGCATACGCCGTCGCCAATGTGGTGCTCGGCGGCATAAACGGTTTTGCTCTCGTCAACGGGAGCAAAAGTTTTAGCTTTGCATACGGGGCAAACTTCAACGTCGTCGGCAACAATAGCGCCGCAAACTGTACATCTTTTCATTTTAAACACTCCTGATTTAAATTTATTTGTATTTTTATTATAACATAAATAAGATTAAATATCAATAATAAAACACAAATTTTTTAAAAATATTTATAAAATAATTTTGAGCAACTCCCCGAAAGAAGATACAAAAATTTTTGCGCCAATTTTTTCAAGTTGTTCACGGGTTCGGTACCCCCACAACACAGACGCGCAGTCTACGCCTGCGTTTTGCGCCACGGCAACGTCGGCTTCGCCGTCGCCCACAAACAGACATTCGCGCTTGGAAACGCCCATATCTTCAATTATTTTCAACAGCCCCTGCGGCGCGGGCTTTAAAGGCATACCCTCCTGTTGCCCCTGCACGCAATCGAAGTTCAAGCCGCCGAAAAACTGTTTGATTGATTTTACCGCCACCGCGTGCGGCTTGTTGGTTAAAACGGCAAGCTTTACCCCCGACGCTTGCATTTTTAAAAGGGCTTGCATTTCACCCTCAAAAACCTTGGTGCGCGAGTTGTCGCTTGCGGCGTATGCTTTTTTATAGCAGGCGAGAATTTCCGCAAGCCTGCCCTCGTTTTTTAAACCTATCGCAAGGCGCACAAGTTCGCTTGCTCCGTTGCCTATGTATGACACAGTCTGTTCGCGCGAAACGGGAGCAACCGAAAATTGTTCCAGCGTCTGATTTAACGTATAAACTATGTCGTCGACTGAATCCAGCAAAGTGCCGTCCAAATCAAAAATAACCGCTTTGTACATAAAAATCACATCTTTTCGGGCACGCCGATTCCCAACAGAGAGAGCGCGTTTGTAAGCGTTTGCAAAACGGCTTTCGTCAGTTGCAGGCGGAAGCCCTTCGCCGCGGGTTCTGCGGTTAAAATTTTGCAGTCGAAATAAAATTTATTGAATTTTTGAGCCAAGTCCACGGCGTAGCGCGCTATTATGCTCGGCTCGTATTTTTCCGCGGCGTCGCAAACGGCTTCGGGAAAAGCCGCCAAAGTCTTAACTACTTCGTATTCCTGCGGCTCTACCGAAAGGTTTTCGGGCAGAGTAAAACGCTCTTCTCCCGCCTTTTGCAGTACGGAGTTTGCGCGCGCGCAGGTATATTGACAGTATACTCCCGTTTCCCCCTCGAAACTTAGCACTTTATCGTAGGAAAAAACTATATCTTTAATTTTATTGTTGTAAAGCGCGCCGAAAATTACCGAGCCTATGCCCACCTTTTCGGCAATGTCGCGCTTATTTTCAAGGGCGGGATTTTTATCGTTGATAACCGTATAAGCCTTTTCCACGCACTTTTCAATAACGTCTTCAAGCCAGACGACTTTGCCCTTGCGGGTGGACATCGCGCCGTCTTCGAGCGAAACCATACCGTACGCTACGTGCACCATATCCTTCGCCCAATCTTTGCCCAAAAGCTCCAAAACCTTAAAGATTTGCTTGAAGTGCAAGTTTTGCTGATATGCAACCACGTAAAGGCATTTATAAAAATCGTAAGTATCCTTGCGGTAATATGCCGCGGCTAAGTCGCGCGTGGCGTACAGCGAAGCGCCGTCCGAACGAAGTATAAGGCAGGGCGGCATACCGTATTCTTCCAAATCTACGATTTTAGCCCCCTCGCTCTCCTTTAACAGCCCCTTTTCTTCAAGCTCTTCAATAACGGGTTGCATTTTATCCGAGTAAAACCTTTCGCCGTTATAGCTGTCGAACTTTACGCCCAAACGCCGGTAAATTTTGTTTACGTAGGCAAGCGTAAGCGATTTAAACCACTCGAAAATTTCGTTCGCCTCTTTATCGCCGCTTTCAATCAGACGGAAATACTCGCGGGCTTCGGCTTCCATTTCCTCCGTAGCCTCGTTGTTGAAACGCACGTACAAATCGTTTATTGCGTGAATGCCGCCCGCCTCTATGTTAGCCTTATCACCCCAATGCTTATATGCGCAAATGAGCTTTCCGAACTGCGTGCCGTAGTCGCCGAGGTGGTTTATGCCCACCACGTTATAGCCGAGGAAAGTATAAATTTTATACAGCGCGCTTCCAAGCACCGTAGTTGAAAGATGCCCTATGTGAAAGGGTTTTGCGATATTTACCGAAGAATAGTCGATACATACCGTTTTGCCCGCGCCCTTGCGGGAAGCGCCGTAAAAGTCGCCCTCGTCTTCAATCTGCGCAAGCGTGGACTTTGCAAGCCCCGCCTTGTCGATTTTAAAATTGAGATAGCCGTTTACCGCCGTAACTTCGGCTATTACGCCGTCGGGAGCAATACCCGCCGCCAACTCGTTGGCAATAACAACGGGCGGTTTGCGCATAACTTTGGCAAATTTAAAGCAGGGCAAAGCGTAGTCGCCCATATCCGTATTGGGAGGAACGGCGATAGCCTCCTCTATTTCCTTGGCGGAAACGCCCTCCGCCTTTATTCTGTTTGCGATATATTCCCTGTAATTCATAACACACCTGTTTTGTTTGCATACATTTTACCATACGCGCAAAATTTTGGCAACTTTTAGTGTAAACCGTTTTGAATTTTTAAGCGTTTATATTATAATTGATTAAAATAAACGTAAGGAATTTTATTCTATGAAATTAGGTGTAGTAGGTCTGCCCAACGTAGGCAAATCGACTTTATTCAACGCCATTACCCACGCGGGCGCGGAAGCCGCAAACTATCCCTTTTGCACGATAGAACCCAACGTTGGCGTAGTTGCAGTGCCCGACGAAAGGCTGGATAAACTTGCCGCGCTGTATTCGAGCAAAAAGGTTACGCCCGCAATAGTGGAATTTGTGGATATCGCAGGGCTTGTAAAGGGCGCTTCACGCGGGGAAGGTTTGGGCAACAAATTTTTATCGCACATAAGGGAATGCGACGCAATAGTACACGTTGTGCGCTGTTTCGAGGACGCCAACGTAACGCACGTAAGCAACGCCGTCGACCCCGTAGCCGACATAACCACCATAACGTTAGAGCTTATCCTTGCCGACATAGAAGCCGTAAATAAGAGGCAGGACAGAATCCGCAATACCGCCAAGGGCGGCGCCAACAAGGAAGCGGCGGCGGAATTTGCCCTGTTGGAAAGGCTTGAAAAATTTTTATCCGAGGAAAAGCCCGCAAGGCTGTTCGAGTGCGAAAAGAGCGAAAAACCGTTTATGGACAACCTCTTCCTACTCACATCCAAGCCCGTAATTTATGCGGCGAACATATCCGAATTCGATATGGGAAAAGCCGAGGACGATATTGCCAACGTTGTAAAAGTTAAAGAGTATGCCCAAAAAGAGGGAAGCGAAGTTATGGTAATTTGCGCAAAGACCGAGGAGGAACTTTCGCAGATGGAACCCGACGAGTGCGCTCTGTTTTTAGAGGAATTGGGCTTGAAAGAGAGCGGCTTAAACAGATTGATTAAAAAGAGCTACCGCCTTTTGGGACTTATTTCCTACCTTACCGCGGGAGAAAAGGAAACCCGCGCCTGGACTATTGTAAACGGAACAAAAGCTCCGCAGGCGGCGGGCGTTATACACACCGATTTCGAAAAGGGATTCATACGCGCCGAAGTTGTGGAATGGCAAACGCTTTTGGACTGCGGCGGACTTGTTGGCGCGCGCGAAAAGGGCAAAGTACGCAGCGAAGGCAAGGAATACGTCGTTAAGGACGGCGACGTAATTCTGTTCAGGTTTAACGTTTAAAATATGCGTCCCGCGGCTTATGCCGCGGGACGGTTTTCATTTTAACGGAGTTTTTGTAATATCTTCCCCCGTTTCTGATAAAAGTATATTTACAATTTTCTCACGCATTACGGAACCCGCGCCGAACGGCGCTTTTTCACCGTTTATCATATCCGCGGCGACAGCGCCACCATTTAAAATTATAATTCTGTCGGCAAGGTACAGCGCTTCGTCTATATCGTGGGTTACGAACAGCGCGCGCCTGCCCTCTTCCTCACGCAACTTTTTAAATAAATTCATTACTGAAAGCTTGGTCTTTAAATCGAGGGATGAAAAAGGCTCGTCCATAAGCAAAACGTCGGTTTTTTTTAAAAACGCGCGGCAGAGCGCCACTCTCCTCGCCTCTCCGCCCGAAAGAGTTTGCGGATACGCCTTAATTTTATCGGCAAGCCCCACCGCTTTCAGCAATTTCAGCGCGCTTTCTTCGTCCGCTCCCGTCAAAGTGAGATTTTTAAGCACCGTTAGATAGGGAATTAGGCGAGGCGACTGAAACACGTATGAAGCGGTTACGGTAGTTATTTCTCCGTCGTAATCAATAAGCCCCGCAACTGCGTTTAAAAGCGTTGTTTTGCCGCAACCGCTTTCGCCTAAAATGCAGGCAACCCCCTCCCCGCCTATTTGCAGGTTAAAATTATTATAAACGGTTTTAACACCGTACTTTACAGTCAGATTTTTTATATCAATCACTTTTCGCCGCCCTTTTCCAACCGAACGAATACTGAGCCGCAAAGCGGAACGCAAGTTCGAGCGCTATTCCCAAAGCCACGGTAACAAGCGTTATAGCGGCAAGCCGCGGGAGATTTATATAAGCCTGAGCTTCTGCCAACATACCCCCCAACGCAGTATAAGTAGAAGCCATAACCTCAGCCGAAACGGTCAGCTTCAACGCAAACGCCAAGTTTGCCCCCGCCTGTTCGAGCGCGAGCGGGGCAAGGTGCGGGCAGTATATATAGGCAAGTTTTTGCCTTGCTTTAAAGTTATAGGCGGTTGCCATTTCAAGCAATTCGCCGTCTATCCCCGCTATTCCGTCGGAAAGCTGTGAGTAAATCATAGGAAACAATACTATAAACACAACGGCGGCGGGCGCGGTGCGCGGCGTAAGCCACACGAGAATAAGCAACAGCACCGCCATTGTGGGCAGAGTGCGCATAAACGCCGTTACGGGGCGCATAAACGCGGCAAAAGGTTTGAATGTAGCAGATATGCACGAACAGCCGAGCGCAAGCGCGAAAGAAATCAAAAACGCGATAACCGCACGCGCAAGAGAATGACCGAGAGCGCGCCAAAAAAACGCCTTTGCAAAAAGTAGGAAAAACTCTTTGACCGCCTCACCCACGGGAGCAACCAAAAAACTGTTGTCCACAGCCGCCGCAACAATCAGCCAAACCGCCCACATTAAGGCAACCGCAAGCGCAGAATAAAGAATATTAAATTTTTTATCGCAAAGTAATTTTTTCATCCGTCAATAAAAGAATATTTCTTCGGGTTCGCCCCAAGCGTTTGCCGAAACGGCGTTTAACTTTTTAATAAACTGCTGAATATCTATCTTGCCGACCTTGTTGTCCGTAAACCTTATTCCGCAGTTGGATATAACTTCCTTGCTCAAATTTGCCGCCGTAAACGTTGGAGCCATATCGCCCTCCGTCATACTCTTCACCGCGTTGGCTATGCTTTCGGCGGAAGTGTCTTCGGAAAGCAACCACTCCCGCGTGCTTGCAAAGCTTGCAATAAATTCATCGGTTGCCGCCTTGTTTGACGATGCAATTTCCGCACGGGCAACCGCCACGGCCTGAGGGTATCCGTTTTCGCCGCCGTAAAGTGTTTGTAAATTGCCCGCAAACGACAATTTTCCCTGCGTTGCCGCCTGCTTGGTACTTGCCGCAGGTTCGGGTACGACAAAGTAATCGCAATCGGCATTTGCAGGAGTTGCTTCCTGAGCGGTAACGCTTTTTAAGTTGACCTTATCGGTTGCAACCTCCGCGCCGTCTTTAAGCTCGTTATAAGGAATGTCGTTGTCGCTTAATATTACTTTAAAAGTCAACCCCGGCACGTTGGCAAGGTTTATAACGCCAACCGTTTTGCCCGTAAGCTTAGCCAAATCTTCCCTGTCGGCAATATCTTCCCCGCCCTGCTTTTTCATTAAAAACAGATTGCCGTGCGTAACCGTTCCTAAAAGCTTGTACTTTTCACCGTTGCCCAAAAGCTTTACCGCCGCGTTTACGGGCAGAACGGCAAAGTCGGCGCGGGGATTATTACCGCCCACGTACGAAGTTATCGTATCCGACTTAACGACTTTTACGTCAAACTTCGTGCTGAGCGAGGCGGCGCCTATGCCCGCAACCGAGAGGGCGGGCGCGCCGTCGGGCACGTAAACGTTGTAACTTTTTCCGCTGTCGCCGCGCTTGCAAGCGGAGATACCCAACGCGCAAGCTACGCATAAAATCAATGTTGTTATAACTACAAATATCTTTTTCATATTCTTCTCCTTATTTCTTGCTTGTAACCGTCTTAGCAGAAACGCCGCGCAACATACCGATTTTACCCGTAATCAGGTTGATTGTTTCCGTGGGCGCATCCACGACAACGCATATTACCGAAACGTCCTTTTGCTTATACGGTATGCCCATTCTGCCGACTATGCAGTCGCCGCAATCGGAAAGAATTTTGTTTATTTGCGCGCTTGCCGCGCGGTCCTCAACAATTATACTAATAATGGCAATGCGATTTTCTGGCATAAAAAAACTCCTCCGCGCCGTGCGGGAGGAAAGCCTAACCGAGCGCATAAATGTATGCGCCGAAAATATTAAGCTCTTTACCCGCAGGCTAACCTTTGAATTCAGATAACAAAATTATAGCACGGGCGCATATTTTTTTCAAGCGTTTGCATACTGAAAATATGAAAGCCATTAAACTTAAATTATTATGCGCCGCCGCGCTTGCAATGTGCCTGCCCCTTTCGGCTTGCACTAACGGCGAAGCGGGAGCCACAAACGTAAAACAGGGAACGGAGTTTACTCAAAGTCAAAAGGATGATAAATGCCCCGACGGAAGTTGTCCCGACCGCGACAACGACAGGTGCCCCGAGTGCCCCGACAATTTGCACAACAAGGGCGACGAGTGCCCTGACGGCAAATGCCCTAAAAGAAAAATGCCCGGCGGAAGACGGCGCGGCAAACTTTTACCTTGCCCTGACAGAGGCGGAAACAAATAATTGAATAATAATCCACCCGCATTGCGGGTGGTATTTCATTTTCGGGCAATTAGCCCTAATCGTTACTGGCAGCGCACAAGTGCGCCGGAGAATTGACCTGCCAGTCATGCATCTTTTACTTGCTACCCTT
>Ga0209694_1001647_pt1 | contig 22768 bp, 13 predicted proteins | sample GluameincwithD2O_FD_187499 | JGI IMG/M metagenome (GOLD analysis project Ga0209694, IMG submission 187499) | Mouse cecum microbial communities from Vienna, Austria - Glucosamine amended microcosms incubated with D2O (SPAdes) (version 2) | ecosystem: Host-associated > Mammals > Digestive system >... | reverse complement strand
CATGTAATTGATCACCTTTCCGGTACCTCCTGTTCTCCTCAGATTAAGGAGCAGAAGATACAAAAATAGTGGCAACTTTTCAACCGATATTCGTCAAAAAGTAGCCACTTTTAAACTAACAAATACATCTGTATAGAAAAGAGTGTGAAGATTTGATGAAATCTAAGCCACTGGGGATCTGAATATTCTGCAGATTCTATTTAAATGAATCGATTCCAATGATCCATTTATGAAAAACAGTCCGGACGAGAATATAGAGATTTCTTAAGATTCTCATGAAATCGTATAAAACGTTCATGTGAATAAAAATGTATACTGAGTCCGTTGCCGAAAAAGGAAGGGGCGTCAGATGAATCAGTTTTGCCTAGTAGGAAGAATTGCAAATCTTCCTGTATTGAGTGTGAATCCGCTTGGCTGGAATACCTGCCTTCTGACCCTGAAGATACAAAGAGGATTTCCAGAAAGCGATGGACATTTTAAGGACGACTATGTTGATGTAGAAGTAACAAGAGGAAATGCTGAGGTTTTAGCGGCAAGTGCAAGTGTGGATCACTGGGTTACTGTAAAGGGAAGGATTGAAAGAATCGAAGAAAAAGAAGAGGAATCAGATCAGGCGAATCCTGTGCTATCCGTACCATCCAGAAACCCAAAAAAGATTTCCCTGGATCGACCGGATATGAACAGAGTCGATCAGGAAACTGAAAAACCAAATGCATTCCGGGCAAATTATATAAAAGCTGTAAAAGCAGAGCAGAAAAGGCCAGGCTATGGCCGTTATAAATTTGTGGCTGAAAGCATAGAATACATTCATATATAGTCTTTAAAAATATAGTCTTTAAATGGAGTTTTGACTTATAAAACCTTCATGTCTGGACACAAAGAACTGACCTTCATATTCCAAAGACAAACATCGATGTTTGTCTTTGGAATATGAAGGCTTTTTGTTTTTGAAAATCAAAAAAACTCTAACTGAAGCCAATTCTGAATATTCACTTGAAGTCCTCAAATCTTTAAGAAGATCCGCATTGACAGAGTCTATTTTATTTTCCACGTCTATTTCTGATGTTTTCATAGCGTCTAAGCTATAAGACTATCAGCATCAGTAAAAATCTGTTTCGTTTTCACTGCTCAATCTATCGAGCTTATGAAGCATTCGAATATAAGTCCAGGTTGCCGGAATACAGATTTGATGCAAAAGCGGATCAGCTCATAACGCGCCAGCAAAACGGTAACCGCATTGTATTGCTTAAATCTTTTAGCTTTCAAAGATAGAACGAATGAAATATTGGTTCTTGTTCTGGATTTTATCTCTGTCTTCTCAAATCTTCTTCACAAATATGATGATCAGAATCAGGGGAATATAAGATGCAATTTCCTTTTCTAATCCTGTCTTCTGTTCAAAGTCATAATCGACATTTCTTTTGTAATTCAATAAACCTTTAATTCACTACATAAAAGTATAAATGTAAATATCTATGTATAATAGTTAATTTAAAATGAATATGTATACTTAAGTATCTTAAATAAAATTTATTTAATTTAAATAAAAAATAATAGTCTTCTAAATAATACAAAGTTAAAAAATATCGTAAAAGAGGCTATTTAAGCGCTTATCAGTTTAATAAGTAGATATTGTGTAGTTGCAACTATATAATTGAGACACGACAAGTATTCTTGTCAAAATACTGTCGATGCTTATGTTCATACAAGTTAAAAAATAAATTAGAGTTTAAAAAGATATAAAACTAAAATCAATCACCAGTCAGAAGACTGGCGTTGAAATCAGACTGCCGTAACCCTGCTGAACTCTGAAGGCGGATTAAGGCAGTCATACTATGTACAGGTTAGTCAAAATAAAAGAACTGCTTCCGCATACCACTGGCCGATAAATCCATTAAATCGGGATTTCATGGCTGCAAATCAACGGATCCCTGGATATACCTGACATTCAGGCCTAAACGAACTTGGAAGGCTTTAATGAGTGGTTTCAGCAAAAGAATCAGATGCGAGTTTAGTTCTTAACTGTATGGAAGAGCCGGACAGTAGATAGAGAAAGAAGAAAGGAGAGGACTCGAAAACAAATGAATTTATTCAGTAAAAAGACCTGTAAGACTGATTCCAAGCGAGTCCTTTACTCGATGGCTTCAGAAGAAAGGTTTTTTGCTGAATCAAAAACGAAAAATCGATTTTCTGCAGCAATCAGTAAAGTGCTGTCATTTGCACTGGCAGCATCGATGGTGTTACAGAATGGAGCCGGAGCAGTTGTTTTGGCAAAAGATACTGATCCGGTAAGCAATTCACGAGCGGTTTCATCCGCGAAAGTCTCTGACCCGACAACTGCTCTTACAACATCTGAGAATGAAATTGGAAGAGTACTGAGCCAGAAAAATGTTTCTGCTTCAGACGATGGCTTTAATGTTTCATTACCCGCCATTTCAAGTACTTCTGATGAAACAACAAGAAGTACCACACCTCTTGATATTGTTCTTGTGCTCGACCGAAGCGGAAGTATGGCTCACAACTTTGCTGGAGGAAGTTTTACATCAGATAGCAACCCTTCCAGAATGACGGGGTTGAAAACAGCTGTATCAAATTTTGTGAAGGAAGCGAAGACACGAAATGATCAGATTACGGATTCCAGTAAAAAAATCCGAATCGGAGTTGTGTCATACGCTTCTGAATCAACGGTAAATTCGCAACTTACATATAATCTGGATCACGTTAACAGCGTTGTTCAAAGTTTAAGAGCAAGTGGAGCGACTCGAACTGACTATGGCATGAATAATGCCAATTCGGTTATGGGCTATTCGAGAGCCGAAGCCAGTAAAGTTGTGATTTTCTTTACTGATGGTGTCCCTACAACGCAAAGTAGTTTTAACGCCACGGTAGCAACAGATACAATAAGCTATGCAAAAAAGCTCAAGGATAGTGGGGCTTCAGTATATTCGATTGGTATTTTCAATGATGCCAATCCATCGCTCAATCCCAATAGTATTGGTACGGGTAGCAGAGTATCGGAATCAGAGAAAGCCAATCGATTCATGCAGATGGTATCGTCAAACTGTCCAAGCGCTTCTGCATTTGATGACTCTTCAGTATCGTATGAACCAAAAGGATTCTATTTAGCTGCCAGCAATTCTGGCGGACTGAACGAGGTCTTCAATAACATTTTCTCAAGCATTACATCAGAACCGGTTCATCCTCTTGAAACTGCACAAGGTACTGAAGGTGTGACCTTCATCGACAAGCTTGGAGATGGGATGGAAGTCATAAATGTAACTTCTCTGAACTACGCGGGTAAAGCGTATAAACCGACAAAGAATGCAGATGGAAGCTATTCTTTCAATGCTGAAGTGGATGGAAACATCATGGCGGAAGGAAAACAGAATCTTTCTGCAATCCAGGTCCGTATCGTTAAGGGTATTAACCTGGAAGGGGATACAATCGAGTATTCTGTTCCAGCCAATCTGCTCCCTCTTGTGAAATATCACAAGTCAGAAGACGGCAAGATGAGCATTGAAAAAGAAGCTTTACCGATTACTCTGAATTACACCGCTGCTCCAAAATCGGCGATTCAGAAGATTCTTTCTGGCGATAATACTGAGTATTCTGTTGAAGCTGCCAAGTTTATCACCGATCATTCAAAAGATGGAAAGCTGGTTCTGTATTCCAATAAATACTCTTCAGGAGAAAATGGAACGACTACTGCTTCATTTACTCCAAATGCCGATAATGTATTCTACTATCCAGATGCAGGAACACGGAATCCAAACCTGCCAACCAATGCTAAGGATCAAAATCCAACTGAAACAGCAGCAAACCGTTCAGCCTCAGTATGGAGTGGAAACGCTGTAACCACATATCTTGGAAATAACGGAAAACTTGTGTACTCTGATGTGCTTGGAGATCTGAAAATTTCTAAGACGGTACAGGTTCCTGAAGGATTTACACTTGACCAGAATAAGGAATTCGAATTCCCAATTGAACTCAATTATCCAGATTCTGCCAAAACACCAGTAAATGGCACTTTCGATGCCAAGGTCAATGATCGTGATAGCCGGCTGACTTTCACTGAAGGAAAAGCTACAGTTCGACTCAAGCATGGCGAGGCGATCACATTATCCAAGCTGCCACTGCTTGCAACATACAAAGTGACTGAAACAAAGGCAGATGGCTATAAGACTTATGTCAATGGCGCATCCGGTCAGGAAAGCAATACGGCATCGGGAAGCATTTCAGGACAATCTCCTGAAGCAAACTTCTTTAACGTTTATTCAGTTCAGGATTTAACTGTCAAGCCAGTAGATCTCAAATTTGTGGGAACTAAAACACTAAGAGGAAGAAACTGGCTGGATACGGATGAATTCAAATTTACTCTGACAGGCGAAACACCTGCTGCACCAATGCCCGCAGAGGATAAGAGAAGCGATACAGTTAAGGGAAGCGATGCCGATAAAACGTTTGAATTTGGTTCTGTAACGTTTAATAAACCTGGAACTTATATCTATCTGATTCGTGAAGAAACAGTGGAAATTCCAGGAATTTCGACAGATACAACGCAGTATCAGGTAAAGGTTGTTGTGAGCGATAACGGCAATGGAATCCTCAGCGCACGCAGCACTCTGAAGAAAAAAGGTGCAGGTGATGCGGACTTTGCGGATGCAAAGGCAGTTGAATTCAATAATGAATTCAATGCGCAGGAAACATCATTTGCTCCTCAGTTCAAAAAGGTGCTCACGAGCAATCAGGCAGAACTCAGTCTTGAATCCGATGAATTTAATGGAAAATTCGAATTCGAGATCAATGCTGTCACTCCAAATGCTCCAATGCCAGCTGAAACAAAAGCTGTAAATAATGGTTCAACAGTTCAGTTCGGTAATATCACCTATACGGCTCAGGATGTCGGAAATGTTTATGAATATAAAGTTTCTGAAGTTTCTGGAAATCTGCCAGGTGTTGTTTATTCAACAACTGAATTTGATCTGAAAGTGACAGTAAGCTCAGAACTGGATGCTTCAGGAGCCAGCGTCGTTAAGATTGATGTAGCGACTTATCTTGATGGAAAAGAAGTTACAGACTATATCAATGATGCAGTATTTACCAATACGATGGATGTTACTCCGGTGACACTGGATACCAATACTGGAATCAATCTGACTAAGATCATGACTGGAAAAGATATTGAAGATGGTGAATTCAGTTTCACCCTTACACCAGTTAATGAAACAGTTCAGGCTGTGCAAAATGGAGCAGTAGTCATTCCTGATGGAAAAGATCAGATTAGTGTTCCGGCTGCCACATTAGCAGATGGAAAAGCTGTAAGCTCTGCAATCTTTGAAGGAATTACCTTCAATAAAGCTGGAACTTACCGTTTCATGATCAAGGAGAACATTCCTTCTTCGAAAAATCCTGGAATTCAATACGATGAAACAGCTCATTATGTCAACGTTGTCGTCAATCGTAATGGCGCAGCTTTGAATGCTGCTGTTCAGTATGACCAGCCAGGATCAAATGCGGCTGCATTCACGAATGTTTACACTGCAAAAGCTACCGCACCAGTCGTTGTAAAGACCGTGAAGGATCTTGAGATTGGAAACTTTAAAGACCCAGAAGCCCTGTATACATTTACTGTGACAGGACCAGATGGATCAACAAAGACAGTCAGCCATTCTGCCGGAGAGTCCTTTGAAGTCCTTAACCAGACTTATAATGCTCCTGGAGAATATTTATACACTGTTCATGAAGAGCCTGTAGCATCAACATCTGATGGTCAGTATCTTGATACGGGTTCGATGACATTTGATACATCAGTTTTCCAGATTAAAGTGTCTGTTACTGATAATGGACAGGGACAGCTGATTGCTTCTACACAGATCTTCAAGGCTGAAAAAGCCGGAGATCCATTTGAACCTCTTAAGGCAAATGAAAAATTTGCCTTCCGGAATAAGTATCAACCTTTGCCTGTCACAACGAATAATCAGAGCACCCCAACCGCTTATAAACTTCTGACAGGCCGAAGTGAACCTTTAAAAGCCGGTGAATTTACTTTTAATGTTGAATTCATTGCCGAACCAACTCATACCGCACTTTCTGATGATGCGGGCGCAGAATATACCGGTTCAGCTACAACGACCAATGATGCTTCCGGCAACCTCAATCTGGCTCCAATCCGCTTTACCAGACCGGGAACTTATACTCTTAAAGTAACCGAAGTTGCTGGTGACAGTGACCAGACTGGAATTACTTATGATCCGCTGACCAAAGTCTGGGTTTATACAGTAACCGATAACAACGGAAAACTTGAAGTATCATATACGCAGCCTGAAAATGGCGATCTGTACTTCCACAACTCCTATAAGGGAACAGGTACGTTCGAATTTGCCAAGAATGGACTGAATATTCAGAAAACATTCACTGGCCGTCCAAATGATGAATGGCTTGAAGGTGATTCGTTCAACTTTGAACTGAGTCCGGCAAATGAAAAAACTCAGCAGGCGGTGGATGAAGGAACTGTTGTTCTTCCAGAAACCACAATTACCGCAACTGCTATGGACAAATCTCCTGCATTTGGAGATCTCTCATTTACCAGACCTGGAACTTATGTCTTCAATGTGAAGGAAAAAGCAGGTTCTCTTGAAGGTGTAACCTACGATCAGACTTCTTATGAAGTAACGATCAAAGTGACCGACAACAACGATGGAACACTCAGTGCAGCTCTGGCTGCTCCGGTAGAACTGAAGTTTGCCAATACCTATAAAGCCGGTCAGGCAACTCTGGAAACGGACACTGAATTTACTGTGTCCAAGGAAGTAATCGGAAAGGCATGGGCCAATGAAGTCTTCAACTTCAATCTTGTTCTGGTTGAAGGCGATGCAAGTGCAGTCACCATTAATACTCCGAAATTAAGTCTTGATGCCAATAATCCTTCCGGATCCTTTGACAGCATTCTGTTCAATGCTCCCGGAACCTATGTCTTCGAAGTCAGTGAAGAAAAAGGTGACAGTCCAGCAGGCGGAACCATACACTTTGATGATCATAAAGTCCGAGTGACGGTTACCGTGACAGATGATACGTATGGAAAACTGATTGTTGCTCAGACACTGGTTGAAAATGACGAAAAGTTCATCAACGAATTTACAGCCAACCCAGCTGATGCCCTGATCAGTGGAACGAAAGTTCTTGATGGACGTGACTGGCTTGAAAATGACCAGTTTATCTTCGATCTCAAAGATGAAGCAGGAAATGTCATTCAGACCAAGACTGCGGCAAAAGATCATACTCAGATCAGCTTTGATCCGATCTCCTATTCTGAAGCGGGTACTTATAAATACACCGTAGTTGAAAGAGCCGGCCAGGAAGGTAATGGAGTAAGTTACGATCAGTCTGTTAAGAACGTTACAGTGGTTGTCACTCAGGATGATGCCACTGGTGCATTAAGCGCTGCAGTAGAAGGTAATGATTTCACATTCACCAATACCTATAACGCGCAGCCAGTAAGCGGACTTGCTGAGCTGAATGCCTCCAAGAATGTTGTTTCAGAAAATACTCCTTACAACATGAGCGAAGGCGCATTTGAATTCACAGTCACTCCGGATGAAAACAATCCAGAAAATGATCCATATGGAGAGACTAGAACAGTCAGCAACGCAGCTGATGGTTCTGTAGATCTCTTTGCGGCAGGCGAGTTCATTCTGCCAGGAACTTACAGGTATACGGTTTCTGAAAACGACAACCGAATCCCTGGAATGACTTACGATGGTTCGGTTTACACGGTTGCAGTAACAGTAACCGACAATAACGCAGGAAATCTTGAAAAATCGATTTTGATTCAGAAAGACGGCAATGACGTAAATGAAATTGCCTTCAGCAATACCTACAATCCAGATAAAGCCACTGCTCTGATCCAGGCCAAAAAGGAACTGAGCGGTAAGGAACTTGTCAATGGAATGTTTAGCTTTAACCTTAGTTTTACCGGCATGACTCCAGTTGAAGAGAATACAGCTGATAAATCTGTCATGCCAGCACCTGAAACTCCTGAATCTCCAGAGCCATCTGTAAATGGTACAAATCCAGCTGATCCACCAACTGATGGAACAGTGGATGGAAACCCAGATGATTCTGTAAATGAAGGAGTAACTCCAGATCTGCCATTAGAACCTGAAGCTCCACAAACTCCAGCAGTTGATGAAAATCAGAATGCTGCAGGAGAATTGCAGGGAACTGAAGAAGCTGAAGAAACCGCTCCATTAACACCAGCTAATCAAATTGATCCAGCACAAGTGCTTAATGCAGAAGGAAATTCTGATTCGGATGAAAATGGACAGATCATGCTTCTGAATAACGAAGAAGAAACTCCAGTTGTAAGCGAAGAAACTCCAGTTACGCCAGAAGAAACACCAGCTGATAACCAGGAAAATACTTTGCCAGCTGAAAACAATGAAACTGAAACTACTGAAACAGATGATCCGACTCAAGAAGCAGATGATGCAAACACTGAATCAGAAGATTCTTCGGAAGTAAATATTCCGGCAAGCATCGATGCAGTAAACGAAGGTTCTATCGTTTCGTTTGGAAGCATTGAATTCAACAAACCAGGTGACTACCACTTCGTTATGAAAGAAATTAACGATGGAAAACCAGGCATTACCTATGACAGCAATGAATATGAGGTTACCGTTTCTGTTCGTCATGATCAGGAAAACGGCAAACTCGTCGTAACCAACATCGCTGGAGCAGGAACTGACCTGCAGACTTTCAAAAACAGCTATACTCCAGCTGCTGTATCTGTTACATCTGCACAGATCAAAGCCAGCAAAATTCTTGAAGGCCGAGATTTAAGAGATGGTGAGTTTACATTTGAACTCAAGGATAATGATGGAAATACAGCTGCAACTGGTGTCAACGATGCCAGTGGGAACATTGTATTTACACCTGTAGAAGGTGCATTAACGTTTACGAAACCAGGTACTTATGCCTATGTCATGAGTGAAGTCAAAGGCGAAGCTGGTGGAGTAACCTATGATTCCCGTACTTATGGAGTAGCCATTACCGTTATTGATGAAAATGCTCAGCTTGCAGCCACTGTAGATATTGAAGGTGAAGAAGGCACGGCAGTCTTTACCAACCACTACAAGGCCGATCAGCCAGCCACTGTTACTCCATCGATCATCAAACGTTTAGTTGGTGCAACCATAAAGGATGGACAGTTCAAGTTCACGATTTCGCAGGATGGCAAGGTGATTGGAAAACCGAAAACCAACGATGCCTCCGGTAAGGTATTATTCGATGAACTGACTTTCGATAAACCTGGTACCTATGTTTACCAGATTGAAGAAGTCAAAGAAGATACGAAGAAGTATGACTATGACCAGAAAGTCCTGACATTGACAGTTGTCGTTACAGACAGTAATGAAGGCTATCTGAATGCAGACGCTTCTTATGATGGCGAAGCTGTATTCACGAATACAGTGAAGTCAACCGAACCAGGACCAGCACCTACACCTCAGAATCCTGAGCCAGATCACAAAGGTGACAAGACTCCAGCTGAAAAATTGAAAGATGCCCCAACTGCAGTGAAGACTGGTTTAAGTATCAGTTTGATGACGATTGTTGCTTCTCTAAGTGGAATCATCGCGATTCTGATCCGCAGAAGACAATTGTCAAAATAAAGTTTTATAAAACAGGAATTAGTAACCTGAAACCAAATTCAGAAGGATCTGCTCACTTAATGAAAGTGAGCAGTACTGAAGAAGATCAATCAGGATATTGACACCTGTAAACTTGCCCGGCAGAAAAATTCTGCCGGGCTTTTTTGTCGCTTTAAATTTCGAAAAAAAGATACGATTATTCCGTTAATGGAGAACTTGTTTTTTTGGGGGATTTTTGGGGGTATTCTGGAAAAAATCGGTCAGTTTCAAGGAAGAATTATGGAAAGATTCAAAAAGATGGATAAGTGAAAAAACTATAAATAAAGGCTATACAGCCTCTGTGAAGAGGATCTGTATAGCCTTTAAAAGTGTCATGAATTTAGCGGTTGTAGTACTCAACTACAAGCAGTTCATTGATTGGCTGTGCCTGGAACAGTTCGTTTCTTTCTGGGTAACGAACATACTTACCTTTGCGGTTTTCTTTATCCATTTCAACATAGTCAACGAAAGATGGAGTAGCTTCAAGGCTTTCCACGATGGACTTGTTGTTGCGGGATTTTTCAGCGACTTCGATGATGGATCCTGGTTTTACCTGATAAGAAGGGATATCAACCTTTTTACCATCAACGAGGATATGACCATGGTTAACGAGCTGACGGGCACCTCTTCTGGTACCTGCAAGACCTAAACGATAAACCAGGTTGTCAAGACGGCTTTCAAGCATAACCAGCAGGTTTTCACCAGCTGCACCGGATTTACGGCTAGCTTTTGCGAAAGTGTTAGCGAACTGTTTTTCGCTTACCTGATAAACGTTTCTGATTCTCTGTTTTTCCTGTTTCTGGATACCATAGTTGGTAAGTTTTACACGACGAGTTTTGCCGTGCTGGCCTGGAGCATAAGGACGTCTGCTTAATTCTTCACCTGTTTCAAGAACGGAGTAGTTTAAGCGACGGCTCTTTTTCCAAACACTGGATCTGTCTCTGGACATTTGAATATTTCCTCCTATTGTCTTTATACAAAAACAATAGCAATGTACAAATCTTCTTCAGGGGTGTTTCGGGTAAATGTTTTCTCCGGTCAGCTTACCGTTACTCACAAACCCAGCGGGCCCAGACGCCTGACTGAAGACTCTGTATGCTGCTATTCATTCATGCTCGGGTATCATACCAATTTTTAAACCTTAAAATCAATGAAAAGCTATTTTCTGTTTCGATAATCGAAGGAATTCTGAATGAATATCAATCAAATGAAAGGCTATGGCAGATATTCCCTGAAAAATGAATGAAATCAGATTTTTGAAAATAGATTACGCAGAAAGCTGATAAAGCTCAATAAAGGGATATAGTTAATCTGATTCAATTCTTAACAGCTAAAAAGCGTTAAGGATTAAATGGCTTCAGAATGGATCGTTTAAAAATTCAGAAGCGTGGAGGTTAGATGATGATTGGATCAACAGGAATTTTGTTATGCACTGGATTATTATTTTCAAAGCTTTCAAGGAAGGTGGGGCTTCCCGATATTATTGGTATGCTTTTAGCTGGAATATTGATTGGTCCTTATGTACTCAACTGGCTTGATCCATCGTTTTTAAATCTATCTGAAGATTTAAGAAGAATTGCTCTGATTATTATTCTGATTCGGGCTGGATTTTCATTAGATCTTCAGGTTTTAAAAAAGGTTGGAAGACCAGCTTTCCTTCTTTCCTTTTTACCGGCTTCTTTTGAAATCCTGGCTTACACCTTGATAGCTCCAATGGTTCTGCCGCTATCCTGGCTTGAAGCAGCACTGTTAGGGACCGTCATGTCTGCGGTAAGTCCAGCCGTCGTCGTTCCAAGAATGGTTGCGCTCAATGAAAGAAAAACAGGAACAGACAAAGGGATTCCTTCCATGTTGATTGCAGGAGCCAGCTGTGATGACGTATTCGTTCTGGTTCTTTTTTCTGCCCTGTTAGCTTTGCTTGAAGGGGGAAGCTTTCATGCCGCTGATCTGATGGACATTCCAGTTTCGATTTTGTGCGGCTGCGCTTTAGGAATCTTTTGCGGATATATTCTCGGAAAATTTTTAGAGTGGCAGAAGGTACATTTTGGTAAGGCTTCAACAGCTGAAAGAACAATTTTAGTTTTTGGAATGGCGTTTTTGTTAAATAGTATTGAAGGAGTGCTTAAACCATGGATTTCGGTGTCTGGACTTTTAGCGATTCTGACAATGGCTGCCACCATGAAAAATACGCTTTCTGAAAAGGAGTTAAATCCAATTGCGAAAATGACTTCAAATATGTGGAGTGCAGCATCGATCTTTCTGTTTGTTCTGGTGGGAGCTGCGATTGATATTTCAGCATTGAAGGATTCGGGAATTCATTTTGCCGTCTTGATTGCATTATGTCTGATCATTCGAAGTCTTGGCAGCTGGTTGTGTACAGCTAAGACTGGATTAAATATAAAAGAGCGGCTGTTTGTGGTCTTTGCCTATTTGCCAAAAGCGACCATTCAGGCTGCCATAGGATCTGTACCGCTTTCGGCTGGACTGGCCTGCGGACCTTTGATCTTAGCCTGTGCGGTATCTGGAATCATTATCACCGCACCGCTTGGTGCAATTCTTATTGACTGGAGCGCTAAGCGCTGGCTCAATCCATCTGGATGGATTCAGGAAAAATAAGTCAGCAGAGTCCATTTAGATTGAAAGGGAAGAGAATAGTCTCCATGAGCGTAGCAGACCTAACGACTGCATTTGCGCCAGAGCTCTCAATTTGAATACAAAAAACTGGAGCTGATGATTATCAACTCTATAAAAAAAGCGGTTTACCTCCCACTTATCAAAACAGAAATGGAAGGCGGCTGTTGGATGATGTATTATTATGGTTGGACAAAACCGCTTGGCGGCCCGTTACGGTCTGAAAAAAGAATGTAAAATGATATAATTTTGAATGATCATCTATTGATGCAAGGATCTGATAATCTGTACATGATTTGAAATGATCCAATTGTATGAGTCGAAAAACCCTCGCGGTTTTCATTCAGGATCAGACCAAATATTTTGTAAATCTGGGGGATTAAATATATATGGAAAATATCTGGAATGAGGTTCAGGCCTTCTTTATAAATGCTTACGATTACGTATCCAAGCATTTCAGCATTGAACTTCTGACGTATCTCGGGATCGCTGTCATCGTTCTTCTTCTGGTCTGGATTGCCAATCGCCTTGTTAAACGGAACAAGGCACGAAAGAGGCTGGCTGATCTGGAAACGGAGATTAACGATATTCGAAATAACTCCCTGCAGTACAAGTTTAACAAAGCGACTGCTTTTGCCAGGGTGAATGACGATATCATTGACCGGGTAAAGAACCTGACGCCTAAATACGATATCTGTCTGAAATCCATTGAATCCTGTGAAGACATCTATGAAAAGGCAGATGAATTCATCAACAAGCATCGCTACAAAAAAGCGATGAAGACGATGGATGAACTCGAAGGGGTGATCGACGATACCCGTGATCGAATTCGGATCGTCAATCAGTCACTCGATCGAATTCTGGCTAAGGAAACTGAAGTCCGCGAAAAATCAAATGCTGCAAAGGAACGTTTCCGTAATCTTCGCAACATCTACACTCAGAACCGTCCTGCTTACTATACTGGAGCCGGTTATGTGGATGACCAGATTGAAGATATCGAAGAAGCTTTCAACAGCTTTGAAGAATGGATGTTTGCTTCTGAATTCAATAAGGCCAAGGATGAAATCGATAAGATCTCAGCCCGAACCAATGAGCTTTCAGCCATTGTCCGTGACTATCCGGACCTTTATTCCAAGGCAAAGCTTCTGCTTCCGCAGGCTTTGAATGATGTAGAAATGCAGGTTCAGGAAATTGAAGAAAAGAACATCGATATTTCGTATCTTGAAGCGGATGAAAAGATGGACGCGATTCGAAACGCCATTGAAGATGCCATCATCAAACTCGATAATGGAAATGTTCGAAAGGCTGAATCAGCACTCAACACCATCTCTGATCAGATTCTGGTTTTACAGGATGATATTGCTCAGGAAAAGAAAGCTTTCGATGAAATTCATGGAGATCTTGAAACGAACTTTGCCGCGATCGATGAAATCGATAGTGAACTCAAGGAAATTGTCACTCTGTATGCCAACATCAAGGACCGTTTTGGTTTAGAAGACTGGACTAAGCGTTTTGAAGCTGCCAGAGAACAAATGGAACTGCTGAAAAATCAGAGATCACAGATTCAGGAACAGCTGGCTAAGGAAGACACGCTTCAGGTTGATGTCGTGCACTCCTACAGACGTTTTGCGGAAAAGACAGTGAACTTTGGTAAGTCTGTCAAGGAAATGAAGCGTATGCTTGTCGGAGCTAGCTCTGATGAGAATCGTGCCAGAAAACAGGTGATTAAGCTTCAGCTGATTCTGAATGAAGTCAGACTGAATACGATCAACAAGCAGCTGCCATCGATTTCTGATCAGTTTGCTGAAGATCTGCAGGTCGGTGAAGAAAAGATTGCCCGTGTTCGTAAGATTCTTGAACATTCTCCATTAGATGTTCAGGCTTTGAATCGTGAACTTCAGGATTCAATCGACTTTGTTTACAAGCTTTATAACAATGCCAACAACCTGGTTGGCGTGGCCGTAATGGTTGAAAATGCGATTGTCTTTGGCAACCGCTTCCGCTCAACCTATCCATCGCTTGATTCGGATCTAACTCGCGCTGAAGTCTGCTATCAGAATGGGGAATATACACGAGCTCTTAAGATCGCCATTCAGGCTATTGAAAATCTTCACCCGGGCATTTATGAAAAGCTGATTGCTGAAAAGAACCCGGCAGTAATGAACCTGGTATAAGGAAAAACGTAGAGAACACATGATTTATTTTGATAATGCCGCAACAACCTCAGTTCACCCTGAGGTTGTTTCCGCTTATACGCGTCTGTTAACAGAATATGGAAATCCGGACTCCCTGCATACCATCGGACGCGAGGCGAAAAAGAAACTTGAACAATCGAGAACCCGAATTGCAAAAATGCTTGGGGTTCGTCCGGATGAAATCATTTTCACTTCCTGCGCATCCGAATCCAATACACAGGCGATCTTAGGATGTGCGATTGCCAATCAGTCCAGAGGAAAGCATGTCATCACATCCAATGCGGAACATTCATCAAGTGAACATGCTTTTGATGAACTTGAAAGATTAGGTTTTGAAGTAACCCGTCTGCCCATTGGAAGGGATGGGAAAATTTCTCTTGAGGATTTAAGAGCATCGATTCGAAAAGATACCATTCTCGTTTCCCTGATCCATGTCAGTAATGAAATGGGAGCGGTCAATGATCTAAATGAAATTTCAAGAATTGTTTCTGAGCATCCGACCTGTCTTTTTCACGCAGATTGTACTCAATCCTTTGCAAAGATCGATATTCCAGTTCAAAAGCTGGATCTGATGACGATGTCTGCTCACAAGATTCATGGTTTAAAAGGGTCAGCCATGCTGATAAAAAAATCTTCAGTGAGAACTCATCCGATCATTTTTGGAGGTCAGCAGGAAAATGGTTTGCGTGGCGGTACAGAAAATGCGCCAGTGCATACTGTACTGGCTAAAACCATTCGGTTGGCTATGGAAGAAAAGGATCAGGGACTTGATAAAAAGGTACGAACGATTCGAAACTATATTGCTGGTGAAGTGGAAAAGATTCCTGGCGGTAAAGTATTGAATCCAAAGGACAGCGTTCCTTATATTCTCAATATTTCTTTTGATTCAATGACCAGTGAAGTTTTGATGAATGCATTAGATAGTAGAGGGGTCTGTGTTTCCGCAAAGAGTACCTGCTCATCCCAGGAAGCTGGAGGAAATCCAATTCTAAAGAAAATGGGCTGTTCAGATCAGGATGCCACTCATGCCATTCGCTTATCCTTTTCTGGCAATAATACAATGGAAGAAGCAAAGCAGTTTATTCTGATTCTCAAGGAGATCATTCAAAATTATGGATTACTGTTATGAATATTTGCTCGTCCGTTACGGCGAGTTGTCCTTAAAGGGGAAAAACAAGAAAAACTTCATCAACCGACTGCGGGAAAATACAAAAAAAGCGCTCGCCGGCTTTAAGAAATGCAAAGTCGAAGCGGGTTATGACCGAATGTATATTTATCTGAATGGTGAAAATCCCGATACCGTTTCAGAAGTCATTTCGAAGGTCTTTGGTATTTCGTCCTTTTCACTGGCGATGAAGGTTCCGGCCGACATGGATGCCATTCTTGAAGCGACAAAGCAGGCCTGTGATTTAAGTGTTCCCAAAACATTTAAAGTCAGAGCCAGACGTCATGACAAAATGTTTCCGGTCATCTCAGATCAGATTAACCGACAGGTCGCAACTGCCATTTTGAAAAACTCGGATTGGAAAGTGGATGTCCATCATCCCCAGGTTGAAATCATCATCGAAGTCAGAGAAGATGCTGCTTATATTATGACGGATAAGATTGCCGGAGCAGGCGGCTATCCGGTCGGCATTGGAGGAAGAGCAATGGTTCTTCTTTCAGGTGGAATTGATTCTCCAGTAGCCGGCTATCAGGTGATGAAGCGCGGTATTCATATTGAAGCCATTCACTTTGCGGCTCCGCCTTATACTTCGAGTAATGCGTTGGATAAAGTCAAAAAACTGGGTTCAGAAATCAGTGCCTATCAGGGAGACCTGGTTTTACATGTCGTTCCTTTTACGACGCTGCAGTTAGCGATCTATCATTATTGCCCTGAAAGCTATGCCATTACAATCATGCGCAGAATGATGATGCGGATCGCAACTGAACTGGCTAGACGCAGACACTGCCTGGCGGTTGCCACAGGAGAAAGCGTAGGTCAGGTCGCATCACAGACTCTGGAAAGCATGTCTGTGATCAGTCAGGTAACCTGCATGCCAATTCTGCGGCCTCTGGTATGCATGGATAAAATTGAAATCATCGATTTATCCAGAAAGATTGGAACGTATGAGACTTCCATTCTTCCATTTGAAGACTGCTGCACTATTTTTACCCCAAAAGCGCCAGCCACTAAACCTCATCTGGATAAGTGCGAAGAGTATGAAGCAAAATGGGATTGGCAAACTATGGTAGAAGATTGCGTAAATCAAGCAGAAATGATTCGGCTTTCACCAAATATGGATGAAGTTGAAGATGAGGAAGCAGATCTCTTTTAAGACAAATCGACATTATGTTTGAAAGTTAAACTAGAATGATAATTTTATAAAATAATCTTTGCGAATTTCGAAAAACCATATCATAATAAGGACAGAAGTCTCTGCCATTAAGGGAATGGGAAGTAGAAATCATAGGCGGATACAGCCGTACTTTCTTTTGAAGGTGCGGCTGTATTCGTTTTTATTTGTCATGATGCCTGTCACTATAAAAGCAATTCCCAAGTTAATGAAGTTATAAATATGAATATATGTATAAAGTACTGTTGGGATTATCCTTAAGAAAACGAATTCAGCAGGATCAAATCGTCTCTTCGAGTCCGTATTCCGGCTTTTTCGGTTAAATTGCCTATAATTGATACAGGATCAATCTGAAAGAAAAAGGATTCCAAAATTCAATGAAAGATATACATACAATGATTCATTCAAAAAACATTCAAACAAATAAAAAGACAGAAAAAAGTGATTCGATATTAATCTGTCCAATTTGTGGTGATGATCTTCTCATCAATGAAGATTCAGGCCAGAAGAATTTTTCCTGCAAAAATAATCATAGTTTTGATCGGGCGAAAAGCGGCTATCTGAATTTATCACATAAGCAGAAAGTTTCTGGAGACAACAAGGATATGGTTCTGGCGAGAACCCGTTTCTTAGAAGAAGGCTACTATTCATTTATGGCTGATGAAGTGATCAACCTTCTAAAAAAACTTCATCCAGAAAACCTGATTGATATTGGCTGTGGAGAAGGATGGTATACCAGACAGTTTTCAAAATACGCAGATCATACCTATGGAGTTGATCTTTCCAAGGAAGCCATACTTCATGCCTCAAAAAACGACAACAAAACGCAATACATCGTTGCTTCCATTTATCGTCTTCCATTTCGAGCCGACAGTGCAGATGTCATCGTTTCAATCTTTACTCCCATTCCAGAAGAAGAAATCTACCGCGTTTTAAAACCGGGTGGAACGTTTATCAGTGTTTCACCAGGAGTCATGCATCACTATGAATTAAAAGAAGTTCTCTATGATAAAGTCCGGCTGAATGATGAACCTGTCAGGCTTGATCGTTTAAAGAAAGCAGAGGTACTTAAATCTTCGTTGAAGGTTCATGTTAAAGATCCGATGTCGCTTCTTGACATGACTCCCTATCGATATAAATGCCCCAAAGAAGGTTTGCAAAGACTTGAAGAAAAGAAAGATGGTCTGAATGTAACTTTTGATTTTATTATTTCTGTCTACCGAAAAGAAGCCGAATAGATCACAGTTTTAATTTCAAAATACCTGAACTAACGCTTAAGCATCGACCATATCGAATAAATAAGGAATTTCCCTTTATTATTTTTGAAAGGATACCATGAACGATAATACAAACAATAACAACAGCAATAGCAACAACAGAAGAGGAAGATCAGGGATCGTCCACAACAATAACAGCACCTTCTCTTCAAATCGATTAAGATCCTCTCTGAATAGAACTTCAGAGCGCAAGAGAAGCAACCGTTCCGGACTTGGATTATCTGGTTCAGGAGTGCCAGAACGAGCACCAAAACGAGATTATTCAAATTCGGCCAGATCAGATCGAGGAACTTTAAGCACCAATAACCGCTCCAGAAACGATGACCGAACAGACCGCAAGGATTCTATCCGTGTTTTTCATTCTGGTGATGCTCCAGCATATTCTGGCAGATCGCGGTTTGACTCTTTTAACAGACCGGAACGTTCAAACCGCAAGATGGAGCGTACAGGACATGATCGTCGGTTTTCCAGAAATTCTGATGGTTATGAATCTCGACCCTATGACTCACAAAGAACTCAGGCTTATAAATTAAAAGTTCAGCGCTGGGGGATTAACGGAGAAGGAATCGCCTATAAAAACCGAAAGCCAGTATTTGTCGACGGAGTTATTCCAGAAGAAACAGCCTTGATCGAGATTACTGAAGATAACGAAAAATATGCAAAGGGAAAACTGGTTCGGATTCTCGAAGAATCTCCAAGACGCCGTCATCCGGTTTGTCCGATTGCTGATCAGTGCGGCGGCTGTGCATTGATGCATGTCGATTACAAAGGACAGGTTCGAGCCAAGGAAAAACTGTTAAAAGAGGCATTGAAAAAATATGCTGGATATACCGGAGAAATTGAACCAATCGTGAAGAATCCGACTCCATTGGCTTATCGAAACGCCTGCAAATTCCCGTTTGGTAAAGATGAAGAAGGAAAAATCACTACTGGAATGTATGAAAGAAATTCGAATGATTTTGTTCCCGTGGCACGTTGTCTGATTCATACCAAAAAACTCGAAAAGATTCGCCATGAAGTCGAAGAAGTTTTACAGAAATATGAGATGAAGCCTTTTGATAAGGAATCTGGCATTGGACTTAGAAATCTCGTTTTAAAAGAATTTGATGACCGTGTCCATATTATCCTTGTTACTTCTGAAATGGATCTTCCAGAAGAAATGGTCAACGAACTGTTGAGTCTTGAAAACGCAGCAAGTATCTGGCAGAGCATCAAGGATGAAGAAGACATGGAATTTGAAATGTTTGGCAATCGGATGATTCATCTTGGCGGTGACATGAAAATGACTCTGAGTCTTGATGATCTTTCTCTTGAGCTGCTTCCTCGATCTTTCTTCCAGTTAAATACCGCTCAGGCAAAACAGCTTTATGAACAGGTAGTTGAATGGATTCCTGAAAATACTGGACTTCTTGTTGAAGCCTATTCGGGAATTGGCGCTATGTCGTTATTTGCAGCCGATAAATGTGATGAAGTAATCGGAATTGAAGTGGTAGAAGACGCCATTGCAAATGCTAAGGAAAATGCTTTAGCAAATGGAAAAGAGAACGTTCGGTTTATCTGCGGTGATGCCGGTGAAGAGCTTGAAAAAGTCGCTGATGCCCAACAGGTTGATTTCCTTCTGGTCGATCCGCCGCGCAGTGGACTCAACAAGAAGATGAAAGAATCAATTCATAAGGCTGCTCCGGAAAAGATCATTTATGTTTCATGCAATCCGGCCACTTTAGGCAAGGATTTAGCCGAGATGAATGATCAATACCAGATCGAAAAAATTGTGCCTTTTGATATGTTCTCTCAGACTCCTCATGTTGAAGTGGCCTGTCTGCTTTCAAGAAAATACGCTTAAGATCAAAACGATAAGAAGAACAAAAGTGCTAATGGCATTCTAAAGAATATAAATCAGGTGAACTGGATTATTCAGTTTGCCTGATTTTTTTCCGCAAAAGCAATTTTATCAATGATTGACAAGGTTTAATCATGTTTGAAGGATCCGGCCAGCTGTACTGCTGGTCTTCTTGATCTCATGTTCGAACATCGATTTTTTAGAATCAGTACTCGTCTGTTTCAGTGAATGTTTTTTTTTGAAAATTTCAGTTCAAGTTCATCATCGCGGTGTATAAGAAGGCGTGAAAAGGAAAGAAGAAATAAATCCGTCAAGAGACGCCAGAGCAGCTCTTATAAATTCTTTTACTCACCCACCCTGGATTACAGTACGATTTCAAGTTTGATGTTAAGGAATGGAAATCGGAGAAAAATTGAATATGAAAAAATTAAAAACTGAACTTGAATGCCAGGATAAAGTCTTGGTGAAAGATCATTTAGATAATGGAGATTCCACCACGAATTGTTTATCAACAGATACAAATCATGTGCTTAGTGATGCAGTATTGAATGATTTTTATCATAACAAATCTCGAGCTGCTGATCTTTTTGATGCTGCTATGAAGCCTGATATTAGCCATATAAATCCAGATCGATTAAAGCTGTTTAATGAGACGGGAAAACTGCCTGATATAGATCTTGATGTAGATTTTGAAATTGATACCAATAGTATCAGCAGCATTTTATACGAATATCAGGATGAATCAGGACATGAATATTATATAAGTTTGTTTCTGGTAAAACAGAGTCAAGGGGATGACAGTATGCTTCGATTCCTGCTTGATTACGATTATGTATTGACCAGTGATTGGATACGTCGTGAACTGCCTGCAACTGAAGACGAACAAAAAGATACCTTGAAAAACCCGAATGCAAAAAAATATCTTCCAGTGGTTTGTTCAATCGTTCTCCATTATGGACCTGGCCTTTGGGATGAATCGCTGAGTTTTAATGGAGGATTCTTACAACTTGGTTATAGCGTGATCGAAATAGAGGATTTAAAAGAATTGTGCGAGAATCCGGATAACAAGGATCTTAGTATTCTTCTTAGCCTGATGCATGGTCATAAAAATGAGAAGGAAGAAAGTCAAGAAAGGATTGTCCGTCAGGGTGACAAAAAGACTCGAAATAAAGAATTTCAAAGTCAGCTTCTTAAGTCATCGGAAGACGTAATCAGAGTGGCGGCAGCAGTAGCGGGAGAGCCCGATAAAGCCAAAGAGTGGATTGAGCGAAAAAGAAAGGAAAACAGATAGAAGATAAAATTAAAATAAGTTAGTTGAGGTAGCTATGCAAGCCTCTAGGTCAATAAGTTTTATCATTGACAAAATCGTTGACCTCACATTTGCGAAGGTATGCGGACTCATAGCTCAATTTAAGCTTGTATCTTCAAAAAGCAAAGACTCAGAAGAATGGATGGAAGGAACCTTATAACAATGAGTAAATATGAACCATTATGGATTTGGATCGAGGAAAACAAGTCAGAGAATTTCAAAATGAGCTTTGAAGAGATTGAAAAGATTTTAGGATTTCATATTGATCATTCATTCCTTCAATTCAAAAAAGAACTTCCTGAATACGGATTTTCCGTTAAGAAAATATCCATGAAAGAACAGACGGTTGCCTTCGATAAGAATGATGACTGAGAGAATGCAGAATCTGGATAATTGCAGATAAATAGAACCCATTCAGAATTTTCTAACTGTTAATTATTAACTCTGATTTTTTGCATTTTGGTTTGCAAATTGAACAGAGTTTTTTGCATTAAAGACAATCAGTAAGATTTCAAATACTGGGAATAGTTTTCAATTTTTTCACATTGTAAATAAATTTAGTAGAGATTAATGGAATAAGCATTTAGACTGTCTGATGTATCTCTAATTTTATGGAGGATAAATAATGATTGGATCAAGAACGCCTCTTAAGGATGTTTATACAGAATTTTCTACGGGAATGCTTCCACCTTTGCCGTTACAGAAGGTTCTTCGCAACCTTTTAATCGCATCAGGAGTTTTATTGCTTATTTATACGGTGCTTTTCTATCCGATACTCTGGACTTTTTCATTGTTATTCTTTGTGCTTGCTTATTATTACAATCGATCGCTCAAATTTGAATATGAATATCTGATCTATAATGATGATATTCATATTGATAAGATCATCGCCAACCTCAAGCGTAAGAGAAAGTTTGCAGGCAATCTGCAGCAATTGAAAGTTTTTACCGATGATCCAAAGGAGCTTAATCCCTATCGAAAAAATGCTCAGAGAATGAGAATCAGGCGATTGAATGATAACCGTCAGAAAACATATGCGATGCTTTTTTCTGGAGGAGATGGATTGGAATGCGTTTATATTAATGCAAATGATGAAGTCATCCGTTTGATCAAATCAAGACAGCCGCTGGCTGTGAAGCTTAAAAACAGTGATATTCCGGTGGATGTAATTTAAAAGACTAACCACGTGTTCGGAGTCAAGTTATTTATTAACATTTTGGGCAACCAAACAATTAACAGTTTGGGTAATGAATTGGGGGAATAGAGAGGGGTCAGGTATTAACTATAGCAGCCAATACCTGACCCCTCTCTATTCCCCCAATTTGCACTCGCGCGGGCGCCTGGGGGGAGGCCGGACTGTTTAGTCCTCTCGAAATTCAAATTGCTTATCTTTCAGACGATAGGAATCCCCTACAATTTTGAAAATCTCACTATGGTGGAGGAGCCTATCCAGAATGGCATTTGCCAGGACGGCATCCTCAAAGATTTCATCCC
>Ga0209694_1001639_pt1 | contig 23077 bp, 22 predicted proteins | sample GluameincwithD2O_FD_187499 | JGI IMG/M metagenome (GOLD analysis project Ga0209694, IMG submission 187499) | Mouse cecum microbial communities from Vienna, Austria - Glucosamine amended microcosms incubated with D2O (SPAdes) (version 2) | ecosystem: Host-associated > Mammals > Digestive system >... | reverse complement strand
AAGTGGTCTGCGGCGTAATTCTCAATTTGTTTACAATCAACTAAACGACGCAACCAGATTTGCCGGTTTGCGTTAAGGGCCAGATACACCGTATCTGGCCCTTAAATCGCTTAATTTAATGACATTGTACTCCAGTATCGGGAATTTGGCTCCAATTCAAGCGGAAAACAACTATTACAAAGAACAAAGCACAGCCAATCATATCGGCTGCGCTCATTTTTCGTGCGAAAAATAAGTGTGTGGCCGACTTTTGGAATGCCAACAAAAATTCCAAAAAATCGACCACACATCATTCCCTTTCCTTTTTATACTTTTTCATCCGTTTTGCAAATCGGTTGCAAATGGAGATCTTGACCTTAAATATTGCCGGAGTCACAAAATGAATAAGTTAAGAAGTTATTTACGGAATCCTTGGAGGGAAAGATGAGGACTCCATGACCAAAAAATCGAGGCAACGGTCAATAGTTTACTCATTCGTCATTTGTTGAGGGCTACATGGTCCGTGGCGACGACTATCGTTGCTATAGCTATCCTAATAAGTAGGGAGTACTCCATAACCTCAAAGCCATTGCCCCGTGGGGATACATCCTGCCTCATCCTTCCACTGAGATCATGCATACCTTCACTTGTTGCCACCGGGCAGGCCAGATGGGGAAGGAACTCAACGCTATGATGGATCAGGTTTGCACTGTGCTGGATATAATTGATGAGTCCTCAATCTACGGCCAACTTACTGTCCACTACGGTTATCTAACTGGTATGAGCGGCTCAGTTTACTACCCGTTGTAAGGAGAAGAAGACCGTCGCCTATTCCAACTTACCAAAGTTATGCATCTGTAACATCCTCCTGTACCCCGACCAGCCCGCCATCGGTCACATACAGGTTGCACCAGAAAAATCGAGGTTTCTGTTCCAATAATTTACACCGAGATATACGGCCTAGATTTGTTGAAATATGACAGAAAGCGCTTGACACAAGGGACAAGCTCTGATAATATACTATATAAAATAATGTCGTGCAGCTACAGAGCTGTAACGTCATCGGAGGATGGGCGGTTTGAACTTGGATAGTATAGTAAAAGGGTGCGAATCACTCTTTTTTAGTTTAACGAGAGGAACCCTCTCCCACCCGGCCCCAGAGCGGAAACAGCTTTTGTTCAACCTGTGTTGTGAGAGCTATTGGGAAACGGATGTTCCTGTGGTTGGACTGCGGCCGTCCTTTGAGGAACTGTTTCCCTTTGCCCAGCTTGAGGAGAGTGTACAAGACTCCTACCTACAGCCTTATATGATTCAGCGAGTCGTCGCTTGGATCCGGGAGTTGAAATCTGCGGTAGAGCGGTTGTATATTTCTTCCCAAAGTGCCCCGGAGGAGGAGACCATCAGCGGTGTGCTGATGGCGTATTACAAGCTGTACCGAGGAGTGTTGAAGGACTCCGATATACTCGTGAAGGGTCTCAACATCCTAAAGGAGCACCAAGGCGGAGAAGGGCAGGGCTATGTCTTTTTGCGGACGCTGCTGAACTTGGGCTGCTGTTTCCGGCAGGTGGACGAAGCGGGACACATTGTGGGAATCGTGACCCCCTTTGCACCGCGGTATCTTTCTGCAATCTCGGAGACGGCTTCCCTGCTAACGGAACTGGATGAAACACGGGCCAGGCAGAGGAACGAGGCTGAGATTGAGGTATTAAATACTTTTGTCAGCCGTATGCTGCGCTGGTACTTGGTAGCGCCCGATGGTACGCTGTGCCATGCCGCAGCCCGTCCGGTTACCTCCATCCCCCAAGAGCGCAGCGACATATGTATGATGATCCGGCCCCTTGCTGACTACAGTAGCTATGAGGGCATTAATGAGCTGCGCATTTTTGAAAAAATTCGGTACGAGATGGAGCGGAAGGCGGAAAAGAATGGAAACCTCCCGGACTCGTTCAGTATCTTGATTGCGGGGGACATTGATGCCAATCAAATCATAAAGCTTGGATGGATGCTAGAGGGGTGGCTCGGTCGCAGTTCTATATGGCCGGTTCACCAGGATGCCAGAATTACGTTCTCCCTCTTTACCGATAACTGTTCCTTTGATCTTCCGTCGGCGGTCGGGTGGGAAGATCGGTTAAAAGAATTTCGCTGGCTGCGCATGGGTTATCACTCCATTGGGGAGCTGTTTGAGAGTCCTAGGAGCCTGAAACGTCAGGTGGATGGGGCAGATTTCCTGCTTTTCATGGATTGCCGGCAGATGTACGAGGATATTCATACCCTCCCCTGCCCAGACCTGAGCGCTTTTTTTCAACAGACATCAGAGTTCACCATCGACGCTATCCGCCAATCTGCCTCAGGGCATGTGTTATCCCCAAACAGCCCCTTCCTCCAGACCCAGAACTTGTTGCTGGGGATCCTGTATGGGCGGGGCGGACCTGCGCTATTGAAAAAAGAGGTTAGCACTGCGTGGCTGAACCACATTGGGGCCCTGCTAAAGCCGCAGGAGAAAATTGCCTACTTCTATTACTCTGATTTAGATGCAGCCCAGGACTTGTATTGGCAGGAAGACTACTTTGTGCGTGTGGAGGACTATGCAGGCAAGCGTATGGTAATCCTGCGCTACAGTGAAAGCGAGGACCGGAAACTGGAGACTAACCAGGAGAAGGTCATTGTATTCAACCTGTGGCAGTTCATCCGACACTGTAACCTGCACAGGATTGACAAACTGATGAAGTGGTTTGGGCTGGACGGGGAGAGTGAGATTGACTGTGCGAAAAATATTAGCCTGCTCTCTACGGTTTTGATTGGTATCAATTATGCGGACTGGCCCAACTGCTTGCATCTGTCCTGCGCCTACCCGAACGATGAGGTTGCTTTTTGCAACGGTGTGTTTGAGGAGCGTTTGAGAGAATATATTAACAATATTGTTTTGCCCTGCTTTGGACAGAAAGAAAAAAGCATCTATCTTTCCTATTTCCGCAAATGTATTGCCTCTTTTTTGTACAGCGGTGCCAGTTCCGTGTCTGATATGCTGTTTATCCATATCTTTAAACGGCATTTCTCCCTATTGCGTAATGTTTTCTTGCAGTGGGAGGAAGACTACAGCAAGTTGGCATGTTTTCAAATTGCCAGAAGAAAATACTCTGGAAAGCGCTTTTACCAGGAGGTTATGCGAGACTACGATGAGCCAACCTGTTACGTAGCAGACCGGAACCGAAAGCTGATTTTAATGAAGAAAAGCGGTGATTTGAGGCCGGAGGACGTGTTTCGGAATATCCAGAGGGCCTGTGAAGAGAATCAATATTCAAATTCCAACCTATATCGTAACTGTTCCAAGTGGTTGAAGAACAACAATCATATCCTTTAATTTGTTCGGGTTGCTTTCTATTCAAAAAGCGTTCTTTCTCAGCGGGAATGAACGCTTTTTGCGTGCCTGGAGGACAGTCGGCCAAAATACGGGTAATAAAACCGAAAGAGAAAGAAGGCATAGAGGGATGACACAGCGCTGTTTTAACATCATTGATTCCGTAAAGGGCGGCAGCGGGAAGACCAGTTTATCGTTGATGCTGACCTTGGCTGCACAGAGATATATGCAGAAGGAAAATCCCACAGCGGATGCCGGGAAGATCCGCCACTCTTTGTTGATGGACATGGATATGCAGGGATCCTCCCTGGCTTACCTGTTATTTGAGAATAGTAAGGCGGATCAGGACGGAGGCAATGAGTCGAATAGGGCTCCGTGTACGCTGAACGACGCCATTTTGCGGTATTACAGAAGGAAGGCACCGCAATTTATTTCCACGCCTGAGTTTTTCTTTTCCAACGACTTGGGTGGAGTTCCCAGCAATCCTGAAGAGCCAACTGAGGGAGGGGAGACCCCAAAGAACAGCTATAAGATTGCCGTGGCGCTGGCCAGCACAAAAATGCTCGAACGAGACCGTTTTCGGGCAGTCTCCCGGATGAATTACAGTTCCCAGATCACCTATGATGCCTTCGGGGCCGGCCTGCGGGCGGTTTTGAAGGCGTCGAACCTAAATTCCTATCTACCGGATCGGCTTGAATATGTTTTCTTTGATATGCCGCCCAACTCTAATGGATACTCTGATTGTGTTTTGGATCTACTGCTGTCCGGCGCTCAGGAAAAGCCCACTATTGATCTGGAATACCCCAGGAATTACTTTGAACTGATGACCCTAGACTGCGGCCACATCAGTGCAACACTGGACTGGTTCGAGCAGTTTGTGACCCAGGGACAGTACCGTTTTCCGGATCACTTTTTCTTCGTATTCAACAACGTGCCCCCCAATATCAGTAGAATGGAATATAATGAAGCAGAGAATCACTTTAACGATGTGTACCTGCGGGAGGCGGTTGCTATGATCCAGGAAAGGCTAAATATTCTCAAATTGGTGGATAGTGATTGCAACCGCATCTATTTTGTTGGGGTGTCCTATCAGGAAGAGTATCTGAAAAGGTGTTGCAGTGCCGGCTCCCTGCTTAGTTCGGTAAGTAGCGGACAGTTGAGCACGGAAATGCTCACCCCCATTAAATTCCTGATGAGTATGGACGGGAAGTATTCTGCGGACTGTACAGATGAGCTTCTGAAACTGATGTGTACTAGCGAATAAGCGCTGAGGGGGAAACTTCATGAATCAGTTCTGTATTCGGGGAACCGCGCAAGGAACGAAAAAGAATTGCGCCGTGGCGGGGATGCTGGAGTACTACCAAAGGGATGGCGTCCGGCTGGACGATCTGGAAGTATCAGTGGGAAAAGTGTTTGACCCCGTAGCCTGCAAGTATGACCTGGGACAGATTGTGACGGGCATGCTGAACGAGGCGGCGAAGTTGCCACACGATGATGGCCAGCGCAGTGCCTATTGGAACCAGTACAACATCCAATTTGAAGAGATTGAGGAACTGGAAGGCGACGAGCTTCGTACCTTCGTCTACGAGCAAGTCTACGGGTATCTGCAAGCCTATGAAGACTCCCGCGAGCTGGTCAGCCTGACCAAAAAGGACATTACCCATGTGATGGAAAACCTGTACATGATCTACAACACGGAGGATGAGGAAATCCGTCGGGTGGTGCAGCTTATCAGCCTAATCTCCCAGAACGTGATTAGCAAGTATATCCAAATCGATGGCCTTGAGCGGCTGTTCCACGAGCAGTACATTGATTTCGAGTGGGAGATGCACCTGGGCATGGACCACAAGCAGCTGACCATGAAGTTTTACCGCGACCATTTCATCCATCAGGCGCGGGACGCTTATATGATGGACCGGCTGCTGCGGGACGGTGGATTTTATAAAAGGGTGCTGGATGCCCTGAGCAGGCCCGATATCAGCAAGGTCTCCCGGTATTTCCACAAGATGGTGGAGCGGCAGCGGGAGGTTCCCCTGCCCAACCAGGCGCTGCTGCGTCATGACACGGACTTTGTCCCGCGCAATATCATCTATATGTCCGCATATATGGCGGGGCTGTTCCACGATATTGGCTACCCCACTACCTATTTCCAGTCCCTCCGCCGCCGTATCTCTGCTTTTACCCCCAGCATGAATCCAGGGAACCCCACACGGGATACATTGCCTAGAGATATCTTCTCATTGCTACAAAACTCTCTGCTATTTCGCCTAGTGCCCTTTGAAGAGATTCAGACCCGGGTTTACAAGGACAGCATTGACCACGGTACGCTGTCTGCCATTGCGTTCCTCCTGCATTTTTACGAAAACGGGGTCATCTTCCAACTGCCGCCCTACCAGGCCGCCGCAGTGGAGTTGGCCGGCCTTGCCATTTACAACCACACATATGTATATAGCATTTCGGAGACGGGCAAAAAAGGCACGGACGACTACCGCCCCCGCTTCCTAGCCAATCCCATCTCCTACCTGCTGCGGCTGTGTGACGACTTGCAGGAATGGAACCGGGTCTACTTTGAAATCTCTTCTCACTCCAATCTGATTACTTGCAGCCGCTGCCATACCCCCATCGTTGGGCAAAGGCACGGGAGAGAGCCCCTCAAGCGCCGCCGCTATGTGTGCAACTGCTGTAGCAAAAACCAGACTGGGACTTTCTCCCGCACATTTGATGGGGAACTGTCCTTCCCCTACCGCAGGTTATATAATATTGAGGTCTGCGATGAAGTTGATGTGGAAAGCATGACCGAAGATGATCTGGATGATACCAAAGACATCTGCTTCCGGTTGCACTATAACCCATATAAATTGCTACATATTGTCTACATCAGCCCCAGCTACGCCCGCTACCGGATTAGGGAACTGAACAGCTTGAAATCACTGATGCTGTACCAGTCTGGCCTGCCCCGTATGTGGCTGGACTATATCGTTACTGCAAATCCCATTTTTCTTAAAACCTATCTGTTGGAAGAATATTTTGAAGCGCTTCTGAAAGCCAATCAAGAAAAAGCTAACAAAATAGAAAGATATGTCCGGGCACTAAAGGAACCGGAGAACAGGGTGGATGCCCTGGAAAAAGCGGTTAATTTGCTGATGGAGCAGCTGGAACCTGTTCTGGACAAACTTTGGGAAAGAAATCAGGTTGGAGGGCAGCTGGAGCCGGATAAGGTGAACTATATTAAAAGAAAGATTGACTGGGCGCTGAGGCTATACTGTATGCTATATCTTTATGGCCAGATGTTCCGCCACGGGCCGGAGCGGTCTGTGGAGCTCGCTGAGTGGGTGGCGGGTGAGATATGCCAACGGTACTGCACTCCAAATCGGTCGGACAGAGATGAGGTGTTTCAATGTCTGCTGGGTGACTGCATGCTCCAGCTAAGTCGGCTATACACCAACGAGCAGTTGCGTCAGCTCACCTATATTCCGGACGCTTATATGCAGCAATTTGCCCCAGGTAACTGGAAAAAAATGCTTCCCGGATGGACGGCGGAATATTGCTCCCAAGAATTTTATGGCTACGCCCTGGAACAGTATGTCGACCAGCAGGAGTACAGGCCGGCCTGCTGGAAAATGCCTAAGGACAAGGAGCTGACTGCAGATGAAAGCGGGATCGTGGACGCTTTTACAGACTTGGGCTTTTTCCAAGCACTTTATGAAGTAAGCGTTTTCGGACCGGAAACGTCAGCAGACTGAAGTTCAAATATTTCCTCTAAGTGATTGTACAGTTACGCCATCCTGTCTGTTTTGACAGACCATGAAAATATCGGCGCAGGGAACGGTTTACCTACCCCTGCGCCGTTTTCTCAGCCACGCATAATCACAAACTATAGTTACCATAATTGAAAGGCGGTAGAAAGTGCGTAGTTAAAGGAGACACAGGCAAAAGAACTTTTTGTAAGAAGTGTTTGAGCCAGGTCCCCAATTTTTCAATAGGATTGGGGACTGTCAAGATTTATGCGCAAAAAAGTATGTAGGTCCTGGCTGAATGAGGTCAACCGGCCATATAGTTGCTCTCATACTAATTTTGCCAAAATACACTCTACAGCGGAAGCACCATCCCCTTTTCATCTCTCGTTGATGCCTTTCGCAGAAAGGTATGGTCATATATGAGATATTCAAAAAGCATTAGACAGGAGGTATTTGTATCATATATACGTGGGTACATTCTCAAAGAGATTACAAAGAAATCTGGAATTTTTTGTGCCACAATCTATCGCTGAATTAACCGGCCGAAGAAAATAAAAAAAAGAAAAATTTTACTTTACAAATATTAATATATAGTGTAAAATACTTTGCAAAGGAGGTTCTCATATGGACTCGGTTTATAACAATTTCCTAGACAGGATTCCAAAATTACTATTAGTTGATATTAGCAACGGTTGTACACTAGGAGATAAGGCCTTTCAACAAGTGATGGAAAGTGATCCTGAACTACTTAATGGACAATATATGTATGGATTACGATCTAGAATCCATGATAAAGCAATCCAAATGTATTTGCATGATCGAATTGAGTCCAGCGGAGTAGCTCAAGTATATGCTAAGAATACAGGATTTGGGAATAGGGTCGTAACAATATTCGGAAACGACTATAGTATTATGCCGTGTCATGTCTCTGCACGTGGAAAACTTCCTTCTGCTGCAAAGTATAAGGTAAAGGCATGTGAAAATAATCCCGGAAAAGATTTTGGACAACAGAACATCTTCTCACCACCTTATGCCGAAAAATATACTAGTATTAATTTTTTTATAACAATATTTTTTAGTGGAATGATGACAGAGGCCTCAATTATTCTGCCAGACAAGACATTTACTACTATTCTTTGTAGTTGGTCACTACCAACAGTGATAGCTACGGAGACATCTGAAAATGAACAGTTGTATCAAAAACGTATTATGCCAAAACTGCTCTCCGAGGTGCAAAATGAAAGAGATATTCAGAGAAATAGGTGAATATGCGCCCATTCCTATTCGGATTAAAGAGGCCAGAGAGTATAGTAGGTTTACTACAACTGAACTGGCCAATAAGATAGATAAAACCAGACAAGCAATTTCACAGTTCGAAAATGGAACAACTAAGCCTGCACCTGAAATATTGCAAAGAATTGCAGATGCGACGGGGTTTCCGCTTAAATATTTTTTTAAGGAACCTAAATATTCAGCTGGAACAATGTCTCAGATACCACTATATCGAGGCTCTCCATCCAAAACAGAATCTTTGAAACGATCATATGAGATTGCAACAAACTGGTCTAGTGAAGTTGTAGATTTTTTAAAAAACTATGTTGTTCTACTTGATGTGAACTTACCAGATGGCATAGAATTTGATCCCTTTTCCAAAGTAGATACATTAATGAGAATTGAAGAAGTTGCTGATAAAGTTCGAAGGCACTGGCACCTTGGAAAAGGTCCAATTTATGATTTGGTCGGAATATTAGAGAACAATGGTTTTATTATTTCTAAAATCCCCAATAAATCAAAAGAGGTCGAGGCTTTTTCACTTTGGTCAGGAGGAATTCCTTATATATTTTACGAAGGAAATAGAAATACTTCAACAAGCTATATATTTAGTATTTGCCATGAATTGGGGCACTTGATTTTACATGCTGGGATGCAAAAAGAGGAGTTGCTAAATAAAAGCCTTTACAACGAAATCGAACAGCAAGCACATTTATTTGCTGGCGCTTTCTTGATGCCGGCAGAAACATTTGGGAATGAATATCTTACTAGTAATCTTAATTCCTTTATTCAAATCAAGAAAAAATGGAGTGTGTCTATATCTGCAATGATAATGCGCGCTAGTGCTTTGGGTATAATTGATGACCAGAAAAAAAGTTATCTGTATCGGCAGCTTTCTAGTAGAGGATACCGTAAACGTGAACCTTATGATGATGAAATAATATTTCAGGAACCATCAATAATTTACAACTCAATTCAGTTGTTGTTAGACAATAAAGTAATCACATTACAGGACTTTATAAATGACATCGCTATTCCTACAGATGCATTAGTAGCCATTTGTTCGATTTCAGAAGAATATATTAATAATCATTTAGGCCTAACAAGGAAGGTTCCTCATTTACAAGTTATAAAATAAAACTAAAAATCAACACAGGAATTTTAGCTTCTTGTGTTGATTATTATAATTTGTGCTAGAATACCTTTTGCTACTTTAAATTTAGAACAGCAGGGGGTATTTATATGAGATATACGAAAGATATTAGGCAGGAAGTTCTTATAAGACATATATGCGGACATAAGCCAAAAGAAATATCAGATGAATTTGGGATCCATTTTGTCACAATCTATCGCTGGATCAATAATTGGAGAAAAGGTTTGGATGGTCGGCCACTCACTGACCTTCCACTTCAAGATATCGGAACAATTCTTACTTATACTGAAGAACTAAAACGAAGACTGGAGGAATTAGACCACTCCCTATCAATCATCCATACAAGTGGGATTCTTCAAACAATTCCGGTGAGACAGCGAATCGATATGGTACTATCGTTTCTAGACTCATACCCGGCCAAATTTCTTGCCCAAACCTTTGAAGTGTCTCTCTCATCCATTTATTATCATAAACGGCAGGGACAAAGGAAAGCAAAGCGTCAAAAGCAGGATGAGTATATCGGTTCAAAAATCCAGGAAATCTTCACAGAGAGCGATGGCCGCATTGGTGCGGAACGAATCCGTATCCAGTTGCACAATCAGGGTATAGTCACCAGCAAAAAGAAAATCATCAAACTTATGAATCAAATGGGGCTTGTCAGTAACTGTCGATCAGACGCCTATTACTCCTCTGAATCTCAGGAAGGGGAGCAGGGTAATGTCCAGATTCTACAGTGATACGTATAAATGGTCTCTATATGAAAAATATCGAAACGGATTTACACTAACAGAACTGTGTGAAATATCCGGAGTAACCGACAAACCTCTGCGAGAGTGGTTCAGACAAATTGATTTCCAATATGCTCAAGGCGCTCGGCTAAGCGTAAAATCTGTACAGCAGGAAAATGAACATCTAAAGCTAGTAGTTCAGCAAAAGCAGAACGAATTAAAACTTTTGAACGAAATCATAGCAGATATTCCCGAAGTCCAGCGTATTATTTGTGCCCATCCATTGTTGCCTATTTATGGGCCCAATCAAGTTTGCCGTTCATTATGCATTCGAAAATCCAATCTGTATTACCGGACTTTCCGCAGACCAGAGGTCACTGTTTATGAAAAGCACAACCAAGAGCTTCTCCCTGCAATTCAGGAAATTTGTAATAGAAGCATTCAACAACCTAGTTCAGAAAATATTCGCCAGCAGCTAATGGATAAAGGCTTTACAGTCAGCAAACATAAAGTTTTAGAATTGCTCCACGAGATTGCCCCGCAGCCGCCCAGCAAAAGGGAATGCACGAACACAAATTGGCAAAGTAGCGATGCAAACCTATTAGCTCGCCAATTTTCACAACCAGCACCCAATATGGCATGGGTCAGTGACATCACAGAGTTTAAGACAGATATTGGAACTTGCTACCTGTGTGCGATATTAGACCTGTTTGCCAGAAAAGTTATAGGAGCAAGGCTATCGCTTCATAAGGATACATCGCTGGTACTTTCAACATTCCGAGACGCATTTAAGGCGAGGGACCATCCTTTTAACTTGCTTTTTCATAGCGACAGAGGTTCTCAATATACCGCCCACGAATTCAGAAGTCTGCTTCTCAGTTGTGGAGTAAAGCAATCTTTTTCTGCTCCAGGCGTTCCATATGACAACGCTCCGATGGAATCCTTTTTTGCCAGTCTGAAAGTAGAGGAGACCCATCGTTATCGCTATGCTAACATAAGTGACTTGACCGATTCGCTCCGGGAGTACATCTCTTTTTACAATGAACGACGGTTGCACTCCAGCGTCGGAAATTTGACGCCGATACGGGCAGAAAACAAGTATTACAAAGAACAAAGCACAGCCAAATCAATCGGCTGTGCTCCTTTCGCGTGCAAAAATAAATGTGTGGCCGACTTTGGAATGCAAACAAAAATTCCAAAAAATCGACCACACATCAATTGGTTGCGGGGACAGGACTTGAACCTGCAACCTCCGGGTTATGAGGGCTATTACCATATTTTGGGATTCAAACATTATTCACTATGTTCTGTCTCTTTTATACATAATGTATATCATTTTATACACTTTTTTCACTTTCTCCCTTTTTCGAGTGAGGAAAAAAGTGAGAACCTTGTAGTTCTCACCTTTTTCCTTTTAATTTCACTCTCCCTTGATTTCCTTGCCAGTAAATAGGTCATTATATATATCAGCCGTTGCCCTTCTTGTTTTGGCATAGATATGACTATATACCTCTTCTGTCGTTCTTGTATTCTGATGGCCTGCCCGGTCTGCCACCATCTTTACATCAACGCCCTTGTTGATAAGATAACTAATGCTAGTGTGGCGTACCTCATGCAAAGTTATCTTTGGAAGATTATTTCTCTCTAAAAACTTGGTAAACCACTGACTTATAACGTCCGGCATCATCGGCCCTCCTGCCGTGGTCACTTTACCAGTTTTTAAACTGATAAACAGATACCCACTATCTTCCCAGTCCATCAAATCAATGACAGACTTACGGGCTTGTATATATTCTTTGATCTGCTCCATCACTGTAATAGGCATATCTATATTTTTACTCGGACTTCCATTTTTAAGATAGTCCACAAAATACAGACCATTTTCAACTGTGTAATGTCCTGTCTGATTGATGATTATTCTATTATTAGTAAAGTCGATGTCCTCAACCTTTAAACCTATCAATTCCCCCCGTCTGCAAGCACTAGCCAAAGCCACCATGATATATGTTTTTCTCATATAGGCATTAAAAATATCTGTGCACTGACGGGAAGTCAAATTTTCAAAAGAGAAGGAATCTTCCATCCCTCCAGCGTCATCAATCGTTTTGATGAATTCACCATCTAAACAACGTAACAGCCGCCCTATGTCCTCATCCTCATAGTATTTCGCTTCATGCTTATGTACTTTTGGAGTATCTACCTTCACACAGGGGTTATATTCTAGCATATCCCATTTAACCGCAAGATTAAATAGGGTTTGAATAAACATGAAATGATGGCGAATTGTTTTCTCACTGTAGCCACCCTTTTTACCGTCCAGCCTTACCCCATCTTTTTTCAGAGTATTTAAGTACGCTTCAATGTCAAGAGCTCTAATTGTGCTGACCTTTTTATTCCCAAAGTAGGGGAGCATAAACCCATTTAAAAAGCCCTCATACCGTTCCTGGGTTTTATACTCCATATCAGGCTTTTTAATCTCCCTCCACTTTTCCACCAAATCATTGAAAGTCGGAGCATGGGCCAGCTGTACCTGGTGCCCTCTCGTAAAGTCCACCTCCAAGGCCTTGGCCTGCTTTTCTGCGTCCTTTATAGACTTCGCTGTAATAACCTTGGAAGTCCTGTTGACTTTACCATTGGCTTTAAAGCCGTTACAGATAAATACTCTGTACTTACCTTTTCCCAAATCTTTAATACTTGCCATTTTTTATTCCTCCTGTTTATTATAGTTTTTTTCTTCCTGCTCAGCCATCCACCTTATCAAGGCTGACTTGGTAAACCTGTACCTGTTCCCTACCCTGTAATGGGGTATTTTCTTTCCCCTGGCCAACTCCTTAATGGTGTATTCTTTACAACCAATCAAGGCACTAGCTTCTGCTGGGGTCAGTCCTGTTTCTTTTACGTCCATTAGCGGTATCCTCCTTATTCTGGATACCACTAATATCAACTAGCCTACTTTTGTGCCTTTAATTTTTCAACTAGTCATTTTCTATGACTGCTCATATTATCACGCTGTTTTAATCTTTTGCCTAGCCGTGACAGTGCAAGGAATTGTTTATGTAAATTAGATAGATTGCTGGAATAAACAAAAAGCCCAGCCCTTTTTATTGGGCTGGGCTTTGCAGGAGCACTTAACAAGATTTAGCTATAACTTCACTAGCTGTTATATCAGTAACCTTGTATACTTCAATTTTATATGAAGCATAGTCTACATCTGACTTACCATAAAGCCGAATATAATCCCCGACATGAATTTCATATGAAAATATGTCAGGCTCATTTGTTGGATATATTTTCCTGTGTTCACCTGTCTCTGATACTACCTCGATGTTTTTATTCCCTTCAATGAGGGGTGTCCCATCTTCCGTAGTAAGAAGAGCGTATTTTTTAATTTCTTTGGGATGACTAATGATAAAATCGAATTTCATTTTACTGTTCCTCCTAAATGTTATGTATTCTGTAAATCAAAAAAATTCTCTCTTTTAATTTACACCTTACATATCTAAATGCTTATTGCAATGTACATAATTTTTTAACTAGCCTAACTTTTGCATAAAAACAAAAGTAGCCAACCTTTTTACAGGCTGGCTACTTTCTTTTAATCGTCCTCTATAAACTCCTTCAGCACTGACACAAAATCACGGAATATTTCAATTAACTGGTACAGAAGGTACAACAGAGCCAACAGCCCGAAACAGCTAAACCCTATGAGCCATTCAAAAGAGGTGGGCATTTTAGCCCACCTCCTTTCCATCATCCACCCTGACCCCCTCGCAGATCGTCAGCTTGCCCTTGCCGTCCAGATACACGCCGCCCTGAACACAGCCAAATTCCAACAGCATTTTGATTTTGCTTTCAGGCATTTCCAGCCTTGCATATCGACTACTGATAACCTCGTAAACATTCTCACCGCCCTGCACCTTTTTCATCCCGACCACCACATACATCATGTTAGCTGGCATATCCGAATCAACTGCCGGAACCAAGCTGTTAATACCAGACCTCACCATATAATTGTTGGTCTTAAATCCTTCGGTATCCATAGTAATGTTGCCCTCACCATCCAGAACCAGACCATACAGCCGCTCACCCTTATTCAAGGTGTCCTTAATCTGTTTTTCAGTCAGCCCTGTAAACCCCTTGCTATCTGCGTCATAGAACATATAGCCTGTCACTCTCTTGCCCAAGTCCTCACGGTTAATCATATAGCGCATACACATTTTAAAGCCCTCCTATAATTTTAATTGTGGCCTTTTTCCTAACCACAACTAAACTATAACGCTGTGGTTATTGATGGGCAAGACGTGATAGTGCAAGGGGATGTAACCTTGATTTTAGTGAGTTTGTAGCAATTAAAGAGCCTGTTTTCTCCAACTGCTCTATACTGGTAAACTTCTAACCCCGGTACTGTTTCCTATCATTGTCATAAAGGCTATTGAAAACATCTGAAACACAATTTCAACTAGCCTGTTTTCTGTATCAGCACAGATTTTTCAACTTCCCTTTCACCCCCATTCTTTTTTCTGGAAACCCCTATTTTCACATCTTCAAACCCCCTCAATTTAAAAATCATCCATCAGTAAAATTAAAAAATAAATTAACCGAAAATTTGGTAATCACCCTCTATTGTATAAACCGAAAGTTTTCCGTTGTCATTTTTCTAATTTTTTAACTAGCCTTTCAACAGTATTAGAAAATTCACTTTTTCAAAATAAACATAAAAATAAGCCAGATGTTTTCACATCTGGCCCATCTGCTTATTTACTTTATTAACTGCGTTTTTTAGGTTTAATAAATCCATACCTGATTGCCAATCCTTTCATCAAGGCAATAAGAAAGTTGGAATCAAATACATACTGTCCATCACTCGGAAGTCTCAATACCCCTAAGTGGAAGCCAGATTCAGTGTAAATGTGATATTCATTATGTATTTCTCCACTCCTATCTTGATATAGATTTTGAACAACCACGATACCGTATTTTTCCATTCCATTTACCTCCATGTAATAACTTATTTGGTGTTTGAATGTTTAATTGACGCTGTTTTTCCCATCTCCACTTTATAAAGTTTTATCTTCTTTAATAGTAAGTAATAAAATAGGCCTAAAATAATACTATTTCAAGATGTGTTGAATGTTTGTTTGCTCTTTTAATTATAAATATATTATTGAGGTGTTTTAGATAGAAAATCAGGTGGTTTCTACCGAAATTAGTAGTAACCACCTGATATATTCTTATGTATGTTTAGTATATAATGCTATTCTTTAATCTCAACTAACTCCCAGCATCTAACTCCATTACTCGTATCTAATTTATATTTCTTTTGACATTCATCACAGCATATACAAACATCATGTTCCCTAAATCCTGGTATGTTATCATGTTCCTCACGAATTGTTCCTTTTCCACATGGACACTCATATTCATACAATTCTGTGTCTCCACTTCCTGCACCATATCCAGGATGACTCCATTGATCAGATGAAATTAATTTTGTTCTCATTTGAATGCCTCACTTATATTAAGTATAGGTTAGCCACCGTACATGCCCATTGCGTTTTGCATAGCTCTAAACTCTTCTTCGGTCATGAGATGATCAACTCCATCTGTGGAGTATCCATTGTCTTCAAACATTTGGTTCATACCGTTAAGGAATGCTTGCTTTCTTGCTTCTATGTCTGCTGCGGAATCGCCACCGCCTTGGGGTTCACTGGGTTGTTGGGGTTGCTGCTGTTGCTGGGTTGTAGTACCACCTGAGGGCTTGCTTGTTTGTTGTTGCTGTTGCTGAGGGGCTGGCTTGGTGGTGCTTATGTATTTATTTGACACATAAACTATACTGCCATCACTCAGTTGAATTCTGCTCCAGCCTTCTGCTTCTGCTGTTCCAATGCCTGTACGGGTTACACTGTCTCCCGTGTTGAGTGAACCCACTTTTTCAAAGGATGTTCCTGCTCCATTGCGGAGATTCACTGTCCCCGTTGCATACACCGTCTCATTACAATCAGTGAATAACTGTACCTCTTCTGTCAAATCTTCCTGTTGGTCTGCTACTTCTTCAGCCGGGTCAGCTTCACTCGGTACAGCTGTGGCTGTTGGTACAACCTCCTGCTTTACCTCTAACGGCTCTGCTGGTGGTTCTGTGCTGATTGCTCCGCTCTGCTGAACCTCCTGCTTTGGCTCCTGCGGTTCCTGCTGGGCCTGCTGACCCCCACAGCCTGCCAATGAAAAGGTCAGTAACAGAGATAAGCCGCTAATTAAAACCTTTTGCTTCATTTCTTTTCCTCCTTGTTGCAATACATTCTGATTTGCGCGGTGGCTGAATTAAATGTATCGCTTTAATCTCAACAGCTCCACCATGGGGGACACATACCCGGCTGGTATGCTCCCCGCATGGCTTCTACTGCCGAGATAACAAATAAATGCGCATACAGGTATTTTAACTTACCCATACACGCACAATCAATCTTTGCTATGTGCTTACACAACCAGTATAAACATCTTGAAAATGTAACCGTGATGATTTATACTAAGTATGTGGTGCTGTTAACACAGTTGTGTATGGATGGCTGCTTCATCCTGCACAGGGCCTAGGGGGTTGCCGCCCTCTAGGCCTGCCCGCACTACTCGTTACCCCGTATTCTTATTCTAACGCATGATACCATCTCCGTCAATAGAATATTTCAAGGGCACCAACTAAAATAGTCGGTGCCCTCTCTGTTTTTGTTAAAGTATTTATAAAGTCTATTATCCACATCCCTAATTTTGTCCCAGCCATATCATAAGTATATTTTAGTACCCATGAGCCACTTTATTTGGGGATACTGTATGACTCATGACCTATTTATTATGTTTTTATGGCGTGGGGGTAGGTCTAGTATTTATATATTTTTATGAACTCAACGCATAGTTAAAATTATTATCATGTATATAAAACATTATTTCTGTCCGTATGTGCAAATTAAACTGTATATCTAATTGTTTAACTCACACATGGAATACCATACAAACTGAGCATACAAAATATGCAGAGTTAAGTGTGTAATTTATATGTTTCATATATCCAAATCAAGCCATAAAGAACGTAAAAGTTCCTTATCTTTCAGCCTATTTCTGACAGTATTGGGCGAGCACCCTAGCTTATCCGCAATCTGCCTATATGTATAATTTTTCTTGCGGAGGTATACCATCATTTCCGTTGACAAGTCCTGCCGAAAGGCGGACGCTTCCACTCCATTCTTAACAGGTCGTTTTTGTGGTTCTAGTGGTTGTGTTTCCTTATCCGAGTCATTTTTCAGCTTGTTTACGTTTGAAGCGTAGTCAACCCCGTATGCTTCCCAAAATTTTTTGACTACTTCTCTCTCATAAAGTTGATTATACTCAAAATCTGTCATCTATATTCCTCCAAAGCATTTTTCTTTCCTGTGTTCTCATAAACTTTTAAAAAATTCACCCAAACAAAACCCAATTTTCACCCCCTGACTGTATCAAAATTTTCCTTTCATGTATTCGTTAATGTACCCCCATTTTTTTAAAAGAGGAGCGGATAGTTTTTTGATTTTTCAATTATCCATTTCAAAACAGAAATTTGGTCAAACGCTGAACACTATCCTACTGCCTTCCGTTTTCACCATCCTGCTTATTGAACTGCCTGTATTACAAGGCCCACTATTGCCAATTTCCTAACACCCCCTAGGCTCCATTTTGGTCCCCTCTGGCCCTTTCCATTCCTTCAGCATACCCCTAACCCCTCCAGTCCTTTCCAACCTTTCCAGAACCCTCTGAAACACTTTATTAAATCTACTTACTAATACCAACAAGCCGCAAAAAAAGCACCCACTTTAAAAAGTGAGTACTTTTTATTTTATCTATGCTCTTTTAATAATTGTACCAAATGACCTCTACACGCTTATTATCTTTCTTACTTCCAACGCCTGTTGTTGTATGAAATTCTTCCCGGTGCCATCCTGTGCCCTCATTCAAATATTTGTTGTACAACTGCAAGTCATAGTTTGATACCAGAATTCTGCATTTCGCTTTTTGAATACAACGTAAAAACTTTTCCTGGTCGTCATATCCAAATGACATAGAGTATATCTTACCTAAATTCTTAGGCATTCTATCCCCATAATTCTTTTTAATTGCGTCCGATAAACGAGGTGTACTGTCAACATCAATATCCTTTAACAGCTCTTTTTCACTATCCACGCTGATATATGAGGGGTCACAGTACATCATAACACGGGGATTGTTTATCCACTCATTCAACACTTGAAACGCAGATGGTACTTCATCTAATGGGGTGTCCAGGTCTATAAACATCATATTTCTAAAAAAGGCCATAGCGTCAATTTGAAAAACTTCTACGCCCTCTAATCTTTCAGCACAGTCAAACAGTTTAACGATCTGCCGTCTGTACTGCTCATCTGTTTTAAACTTTTCGGCGCTCCATGTTTGCCCCATTCCATCCCGTGACTGCTGAAATACTACATAAGTCGCTATTGCTAAATCCATGTCAGAGATGTCTATACTATAATCTCTTGACCGCTCAAGAAAACCTTGTGTTTCTTTTAACTGATATGATTCAATCCAGTCAGCAAGATAATTTCTCAATGTTTCTTGGAGTTTCCTACGCTCTTTAACAGTCTTACCTTTTGCGTTGTGTTCTTCCGCTTGCAATACCTGTTGCAACTTATTTAAACCAGCTTGTACTGTTGGTATTATTTTATGTGGTGGTGTTTTTCGTTTTGGGTTAACTGCCTTTTCTGCCATTTCAAAAGACTGCCATAATATTTCATCAAGTAAGTCATTTGCGGTATGGGAACTAACAATTTTTTTATCAATCAATAACCGACGTAACCGACTTTTTGATTGTTCTTCTAAATCTTTTTCAGCACTATCAAAAACAGTCTTTCGTTTATCAAATTCCGCCTGACTATAAACCGTTTCATCTTCCAACCTATGTATAAATTCCACTGATTTAATGGGGTCGGACAGTATACGCATTAGAGCGGTCAAGCCTTCACTGTAATCATTATAACACTCGACTTTATGACGAGGTTTGTTTAACAACACCCGGCACATACCACCAAACGGAGTAACAAAGATGTCCGTATCATCATAATTAAGCCGGTCAGCGATAAAGTGGGCCATGCGGCCCTTGCCGCCATAGTATGGAGCAATCGAAAGAGTATCCCTTTTATTCATCCCCATCATCCCTTTTTTTCCGCTTCTCCTGTTTTTCTGGCATAGTAATGCCTAATTTCTGTCTATGAAATGCAATAACTCTTTCTGGCTTAGTTCCCAATCGTTTTAATATTGCATACCTTCCAGACACCACACGAATATATTCATCTTGGTCAAGCTGCTTTCGCAGATTCTTCAACTCATAATCACCATAACCGCAGTCATGCGAGAGTTCATTAAACATATTAACCGGAATATAACAAAACTCCTCAGATATGTATTCTGTACCTTCTGCAAAAAATTCCTTCACTTCTGTAATCAAATTACTGTACCGTGTATCATCCTTGGAGAAAATGACTTCCCCAACTTCAATATTTGCATATTCCTTTTCAATTTCACGGGCCAGATCTCTAAAATAGGTATCCCCCATAACTACACCGAATTTCTTGAAGTCCTTCATATCACGGCCCAAATCTACTATGGAAGTAATTATAGAACCGTTCTCGTTCCCATCCTTAAAATTCGTAATTTTCATGCTTTCTATGTGCGTCTGAGCATCTTTATAAATGACCAGCTTAAACTGAAACCTACTTTCTAATTCAGCCTTAATACTATTTTTCAAGTCCACACTGAAAGTACTGCTTTCCTTATCTAATACCCAAAAAACTTTTTTAGAATTTTCCGCCATAACATAGCCCTCCAAAATCTTTATATATAAGGGTTAACTATTTTAACTGTATCATATATGGCGAAGTTTGTCTATATAAACAAAAGAGATACCTGCCCTAAATTAAGCAAGTATCCTAACAATCAAAAAAACATATATCGGTTACAGTGGTTATTGCGGTTACACTGGTTACATTTTCTAAATTAGCTGACTTCTATAAATAGAATAACTTATATGAGCATTTTTGTCAAGTACTAATTTCCTTATTCCAATTTTCACACAGGTGCGAAAAAAGTGAAACTTTTCCCCCACACTTACCAACAGTACTCAACATTTACCAATAGTAATTACAAATAATTCCAATTAGTTTCAACTATTCTTAATCGCTCCAGCCATCACAGAAGCACTGTATATTGTAATAAAATCAAGACATTACACAATATATAGTATAAAACAACAAAAAAAGAAGTAGAGATTAGATATCTCCACTTCCTTTTTCTGGTTGCGGGGAATCGCAATATATTTTACCTGAAATCCTATTCAGGTACTTTACAAGCGTGGTGTCCGGGTAAAGCCTCACAGGTACGCCTTTAGCCTCCTGGAGCAATCCGGGTGCCTCAGGCGCTTCATAGCGGCATTGAGGGTCTTTTTATCGACGGTGAGATCGTGCCAGTATTTTCCCCTAACCGCCCGTTGCTGTTCCTCTGGCAGTTCGGCCAGGATTGCGGCCACCCCTATTCGGACCTCCATACTGTCCATCTCCGCCGCCGCTGCCGGGTCGGGGATGAAGTCGGCAAGGGTAGCGTCCTCCTCATCGGTCAGGGGTGCGTCAAGGCTGACAGCGTTCTGGAGCGGGTCAAACCAGCTTGTTTTAGAACTGTACCCCGTGGCTGCTGACAGCTCCGCCCGCAGACGTTGAAACAGGTGTGTGGAGAATTTCGTCCCTCTGGACGGGTCGTAGCTGTCCACGGCCCGCAGCACAGCGATAAAGCCGGCCTGGGTCATGTCCTCAATGGTAGTCCCGCCCAGGCCAGCCCAACGGGCAGCCTGTTTATAGACCATGCGCTGTACCTGGTGCCACAACTCCACGATCCTGTCACGGTCCCCGGCCTGAATCAGCGCCACCAGCTCCTCGTTGCTCACGATACCCCTCCTTCGAAATAGAAGGACAGGGTGGAAGCTCCCTGTCCCTTTTTGTTAAAAGTTCTTGATTGTGTTCTCAGTCAGCTTCTCCCACTGGCTGGAGATAGAAAGTACATATCTGGGTTCCCCCTTTCCGTGGGCCTGTCCAGTACAAATCCGGGCCGTGTCCTCCAGGTTCTTCCATGCGTCCATAATGTCGTTGGCCACCGCCTTTTGGCGTACTGCGATCAACTCCCGGCGGGTCTGGGTGTCCTTCGTGTCTTTCAGCAGCTTTTCGACGTGCTGAGCAATCAGCCGCCGCATGGTTGGGTTGTCCTCATATCGGTCCAGGAGCGCCCCCAGATCATCAACGGTCAGAATCCCGCTATTTAACAGCTCCAAACCGGCCCGGTCAATATCCTCCGGCCTGGCTTGGTTCACTTTGGCAAAAGCGCTCTTTAGGTCCTTGCCGATCTCCTCCATCTCCCGCTCGAAGTCCTCCCACGCAGCAGTCTCCGCTTTTTTAAAAGCGGCCTTTGCCTGATTATAATCATACTCTGCTTTCATGCCGAAGGTATCGGCAAGGCTGGGGTTCCTCTGAACGTCCTCCATATCCCTCTTTTTGGATAACATCAGGTTGTATGCCTCTGTGTATCGGGTCCTGGCCTCTTTGAAAGCGTAGTCCAGCCGGTCAGCAAACATTTTGTATCCACTCATAAAAACACTCCTTTTTTTATTTTACCAGGGCACAGCTGCCATCCTCATAAAGGGCGCAGCTCTTGCCACAATGGGCCATACCGGGCCAGGGGCAGGCCGTCCCGGCCCCCATGCACCGCTCCTTGATACCACACCCCACCTCGGGGATATACAGGGCACAGGACGTATCACAGCGGGCGTCGTACATCCGGCCTTTGAGCGGACAGGTCTTGTCCAGCTTCACCGGCCCCAGGTCCGGGGGCGGGGCCTGATTCTTTGCGACCTCGTTTACATCGTGGAGGGCGCTTTGCGGTATCATCCCTTTTGTGGTTCTTATCATTGGCTCATGTTCAATCATCTTCTGCATAGTAGTCCTCCTCAGATATTTGGGTAGATCGTTTTGGCCGGGGACAGATAGAAGTCAACCAGGGCCAGTGCGGCAAGCTCCAGATCGGTCATATCCATTTCTTCAAGGGGCGGTAACTGCTCCCCGGTACAGAGGGTAATAAAATCACGCTGCTCTCCTCGAAGCTGTCTCCTTGTGATTTCCCCAGCCCTCAAACGGTCCTCCCCTGTCACAATCCTGTCAATGGCTTCATCCACTTCCAGGGTCCGGGTGGGCAGCCGGTACACCCTTCCGCAAGTCACATAGTAATATTCCACACTCTCCTCCTTCTACTGTACACCAACGCCCACTCGGGCGTCCTCTGCGTCAATAACAGGCTTGAATACCTGAGCAAACTGGGCAAGGTCACCGTCAAAATGGATATGTATATTGGGCCGGACAATAATGGGCGTTTGCCGCCCGCTGTCGTTCCCGCTTGCGCCATAGCTGGCCGGGGGCGGTGCGGAGTAACCAGCAGACGGGGCCATGTCCGCTGTGGCGATTGCTACCCGGCTCTGCGCCGCTGGCATTGCCGCCGCAAGGTCGGAGATTACACGGGACCGGGCTGTGGGCATTGCCGTCTCCAGGGCAGGGGCCGCACGGCTCAGGGGGCTGGAAGCTGTGTCGCCATCGGACAGAGCCATAGGGGCCGCTGATGGTCCGTCGCTCTGAAGAGATGGACCGCCGCCACTTCTGGCGGACTGCCCTCCAGGTGCCTGCACTTGCTTACTCGCCCCGCCCAGCTCCTGGAAGAAACCGACCACATCTTTGATTTTTTGCCCCAGCCACTCCAGGCCTTG
>Ga0209694_1001622_pt1 | contig 23292 bp, 22 predicted proteins | sample GluameincwithD2O_FD_187499 | JGI IMG/M metagenome (GOLD analysis project Ga0209694, IMG submission 187499) | Mouse cecum microbial communities from Vienna, Austria - Glucosamine amended microcosms incubated with D2O (SPAdes) (version 2) | ecosystem: Host-associated > Mammals > Digestive system >... | reverse complement strand
CAGTGGAGTTTAAATAAAATGACACCTGTTGAATATAGGATATACTTACTTGAAGGAGGCAAACCATTACAAAACAAAAGAATAAAAGCTGAGAGTACAGTAGTACAGTCAGCTTCATTATGATTAAATTTTAATCGCGAATCCCCTAGGGGATTGTACATTCCAATTAAATAATACACCTTTTTTTTATTGTGTCCTTGACTTGGGGTACTATTTATATAGAGTTCATAACGCTTTTTCTTTTAGCTTCTGTAAGGCTTTATAGAGCCTATGCCAGATAATTGATTTAAAATATCCATATCCTCTTTACTGATTTCAAAATCAAACACAAGATTATCCTCAATTCTTTCCTTATGCACAGATTTAGGAATTGGTAGCGTATGATTTTGATAGCAGAAGCGTAAGCATATTTTAGGAATGGTTGTGTCATATTTTAAAGACATTTCCTTTAAGCTTTCATTTTCAAGTATTTCTCCTGTAGCGAAAGGAGAATAAGCTTCTATTAAAATCTGATTTTGTTGACAATAGGTCGTTACGGCAGGCTGTGTATTTCCTATAAAATAGCGAATTTGATTGACCATAGGCTTAACTCCTGTCGCTTCTATAAGAGCTTCAATATCTTTAGGATGAAAATTAGAAACACCGATTGCTTTTATTTTCCCTTCGTTATAAAGTTCGATCATCGCCTTCCAGCAGGCGATGTTTCCTTCTGTACAATCCTCTCCTACATTTGTCCAAGGCCATGGGGCATGGATTAGATATAAGTCTAAATAATCCGTTTCTAAATTTTTTAAGGATTGGTTGAAATGCTCTATCGTTTCTGAATAGGTCTTTATGCTTGCAGGAAGCTTAGTTGTTATAAATAGCTCCTTTCTAGCAATAGAAGAAGCCTTAATTGCTTTTGCAACACTGGCTTCATTGCCATAGGAATAGGCTGTATCAATATGTCTATAGCCTGCATTTAATGCCCAAAGGACGGATTGAAAGGCTTCCTCGCCATCCTTTACCTGCCAGGTGCCAAATCCTACAGCTGGTATTGAGATGCCGTTTGATAATTTAAAAGATTTATTTTTCATTTTCTAACTCCTTAAGAAATAATTCTAGACGATCACAGGCTGTTTTTATAGTATCAAAATCTACACAATAGCTGATTCTAATAAAATCATCAGCTTCAAAACAATCTCCTGGGATAATAGCTACCTTGTATTTTTGCGCGAACCTTTTACAAAATTCAAATGAGCTTACATTATATTTTTTTATGGAAGGAAATATATAAAAGGCACCCTCTGGTTTTTCAACCTCTAATCCCATCTGTACTAAACGCTCATAGATGTAATCTCTTCGCTTTTTATAGCTTTGTACCATATCTTGGGAATCATAATCTAAGGCCTTTATCATTGCTGGCTGTATAAATGTATTTAAAGCAACAATCATATATTGATGAATTTTTACAGCATGGGAAACAAATTCCTTATTCGCAATCATGTAGCCACATCTCCAGCCTGGCATAGCATAGGATTTGGAAAAGGATTGACAAACGATAATTCGCTCCTTTAAATCTGTATAGCGCACAAATCCTGGTTTTCTATTTTCAAAAATAATTTGGTTGTATACATCATCACATATAACATAAATTGGTTTATCCTTTATGGCTTGGTATATCACCTCGTAGGAACTATCATTTAAAACGGATCCTGTTGGATTATTAGGGGAGGTAAGAATGATTGCCTTTGTTTTAGGAGTAATAGCGTTTATAAGTTGTTCCTTAGTAACTTGAAAATTGGTTACTGTAGTATCAATCGTAACTAAGTTTCCACCCATAAATTCTACCATTTGTCTGTACATAGGATAGGTAGGATTTAAGACGACAACCTCATCGCCCTCATTAATCATGGTAAATAATGCACTTGTTAAGGCTTCTGTAGATCCATGGGTAATGATAACCTCATCAGGAGTACAAAAATAGTTATTGACTCTCTTTTCATATTCACAAACCTTAGCTCTAACTTCCATAAAGCCTGGGGTTGGGCCATATTTGGTTTGGTGTTCATGAAGTGCCTTAATTGCTGCTTCAGTTATTTCTTCTGGTGTATAAAAATCTGGTTCACCTAAGGTAAGAATGACGTCTGCACCTACCTCCTTTGTATAGTCATTGAATTGTCTTATTTTTGAGGTTTGTACTTTTACAATTTTTTGATTATAAGGAATCATTGAACTCTCTCCTTTTATTATAATTTTACTATCATTATATCATAATTCATTCATTTTTTTACTACATTATTTGTATTTTATGATATACTTTTATAGAAAGATAAAAAAATATTTAGATTGTTATAAGCTTTTTAAAAGAAGCTTTATAGAAAAGTAGCTATAGATAAGGAAGTAGTGGGGTAGAGTAGATATGGTCATAAGCTTTGATAATGTTAGTTTTAAATATATAGAAAAAATGCTCCTAGACCATGTGAGCTTTTCAATTACAGATGCTGATAAAATTGGCATTGTCGGCGTAAATGGAACAGGAAAATCGACATTGCTAAAATTGATTTTAGGTGAGGAAAAGCCAATTTCTGGTGCAATTTTGCAAAGTGGTGGGATAAGGATTAATTATTTGCCTCAAAATCCAATGTTTGAGGAGGATGTCTCCCTTTTAAATCTTGTTTTAGAGGGTAGCACAAAAGAACATCCTATAGAAGAATATGAGGCTAAATCTATTTTGAATAAGCTAGGCTTTACAGAGTATACCTTGACTACAAAATATTTATCAGGTGGGCAGAAAAAGCGTTTGGCCTTAGCAAAGGCTCTATTAACCTATTGTGATTTTCTTTTATTAGATGAGCCAACGAATCATTTGGATAATGAAATGATTCTATGGCTAGAAAAGTATTTAATAAAATTTAAAAAGGGTCTTTTAATGGTTACGCATGATCGTTATTTTTTACAAAGAGCTTGTACCAAAATGCTAGAATTAGATTATGGTAAGGTTTATGTATATGAAGCAAACTATGAATTATTTTTAAAATATAAGGCGGATCGTCTTGCCAATGAACAAAAGGCACAATCAAAATTGAAGAGTATTCTAAGGAAAGAAGCAGAATGGATGCATAGAGGAGTTGAGGCTAGACGTACTAAGAGTAAGAGCCGAATAGAACGCTTTGAACAGCTTTCAGAGATTTCCTTCCAAATTACAAAAGAAATGACATTTTCTTCTAAGGAAACCTATTTAGGTAAAACAATCATAGAAATCAAAAATGGCTCTAAATTTTTTAATGATCTTTGTCTATTTCAAAATTATAATTTGTCTTTAAAAAGAAATGATATTATTGGTATTGTTGGTGACAATGGGGCTGGAAAAACAACATTATTTAAAATTTTAATTGGGGAAGAAAAACTATCAGAAGGAGAATTAAAGCTTGGCGAAACTTTAAACATAGGTTATTTTTCTCAGTCAGAGGATTGGATGAATCCCGATATACGTGTTATAGATTATATAAAAGAGGAACAAGCTATTATAGAAACTCTAGATGGAACGATTTCTGCTTCAGAATTATTAGAAAGATTTTTATTTGATAGTGAAGCACAATACTCTAAAATTAAAATGCTTTCAGGCGGTGAAAAAAGAAGACTACAATTGGTAAAAGTTCTTATGAGAAATCCAAATGTATTGCTTTTAGACGAGCCAACAAATGATTTAGATATTTATACAATAGAAATTCTAGAGGATTATATTCAATCCTTTAAAGGACCAGTTTTAGTAGTAAGTCATGATCGTTATTTTTTGGATAAAATTTGCAATCAGCTCTTGGTTTATCAGAACCAAACAATTCGTCCGTATTTACAATCCTTTAGTGAATTTTTAGAATATAATCAAAAAGAAAAAAACTCCATTGCGATTTCTAAAAAAATAAAGCCAAAGGATAATAAATTCCCTGCGAAGCTAAGAAATGAGCTAGCAAAGCTGGAGGAAAATATTAAAACCTATGAAACTCAATTGCAGAAGATAAAGGAAGAATTGAGCCTAACAAGCACAGATTATGTAAAGCTTATGGAATTAGAAGCAGAAAAAAAAGAAATTGAATTTCAATTAGATTCAGCTATTATAAGAGTGTTAGAGCTCGAAGAAATTAAAGAAGACTATCAGTAGAGAAAGGAGAAATGATATGGCAAAACAATATTGGAAGGCGGGAAATATGCTTTATCCCTTACCAGCAGCTTTGGTTAGCGTAAGAGATCAAAATGGGAAACCAAATCTTATTACAGTGGCTTGGACAGGGACATGCTGTACGAATCCCCCTATGTTATATATCTCTGTTAGAAAAGAACGGTATTCTCATAGTATCTTACTAGACACGAAAGAATTTGTAATTAATCTTACAACAGAGGATATGACTTTTTCTACAGATTTTTGTGGTGTAACTTCTGGAAGGACTGTAGATAAGTTCAAGGAGTGTAGGCTAACTCCTATTGCCTCAAGATATGTAAATGCTCCAAGCATTGAGGAATCCCCAGTGAATATAGAATGTCGAGTTAAAGAGGTTTTATCTTTAGGCTCACATGATATGTTTATTGCTGAGGTTTTAGGAGTAACTATTGAGGATTCTTATTTGGATGAACAAGGAAGGTTCAACTTAGACCATGCTAAGCCTATTACCTATTCTCATGGGAAATATTACACTTTAGGAGAAACCCTAGGAAAATTTGGCTATTCCATTAAAAAATAATCCTGATTTCTTATTGTATGTTTTGGTTTTAAAGAACATAGGATAATAGTAGAGTTTTACTAGAAAAATTAAGGAATTCATGGTATCATAATAAAGAATGAAGAAAGGAAATACTATTATGTTTCAAACAGATTATGTAAAGCGTGTTTTTGAAGATTTAAAAAAAAGAAATGAAAATGAAAAGGAATTTTTACAAGCTGCGTTAGAGATATTAGAATCTCTAGAGTCCTATATTGTAAAACATCCTGAAATAGAAAACAATAAAATTTTGGAAAGATTTGTTGAACCAGAACGCTTTCTTCAATTTCGTGTTTCCTGGGTTGATGATCAAGGAGAGGTACAAGTAAATCGAGGGTACCGAGTACAGTTTAATTCTAGTATAGGTCCTTATAAAGGAGGTCTTCGCTTTCATCCTAGCGTCAATGCCTCTATTATAAAATTTTTAGGCTTAGAGCAAGTATTGAAAAATTCTTTGACCTCACTACCTATGGGTGGAGGAAAGGGTGGTTCTGATTTTGATCCTAAGGGAAAATCAGATCATGAAATCATGCGCTTTTGTCAAGCCTTTATGACGGAGCTATATCGACATATTGGCGAGGATACTGATATTCCTGCTGGGGATATTGGAGTTGGCGCTAGAGAAATTGGGTATCTATTTGGGCAATATAAAAGAATTCAAAATAAAACAGTAGGTGTCTTAACAGGAAAAGGTATCCCTTTTGGTGGATCCTTAGTACGTACAGAGGCTACAGGCTACGGCTTATGCTATTTTACTGAGGAAGCTTTGAAGATTATGAAAAATGAATCATTCCAAAATAAAACAGTTATCATTTCAGGATCTGGCAATGTTGCAATCTATGCTTGTCAAAAGGCAAAGGAGCTAGGAGCAAAGGTAATTGCTATGAGCGATTCAAATGGCTATGTTTATGATTCAAATGGTATCCAGTTAGAGGTTGTAAAGTCTATTAAGGAAGAAAAGCGAGGAAGAATAAAGGAGTATCTTTCTTATGTTCCTACTGCAGTTTACCAAGAAGGGGCAAGTGGGATTTGGCAACTTCCTTGCGATATAGCTTTACCCTGTGCTACGCAAAATGAACTAGATTTAGAGGCGGCAAAGGTTTTAGTGAAAAATGGCGTAATTGCAGTTTCTGAAGGTGCAAATATGCCATCGACATTAGAGGCGGCAAAATATTTTATAGAAAAGAAAATTATCTATGGACCTGCAAAGGCTGCAAATGCAGGAGGAGTGGCCACTTCAGGCTTAGAAATGAGTCAGAATTCTCTTCGTTATAGCTGGAGCTTTGAAGAAGTGGACCAAAAGCTTAAGGATATTATGGTCCAAATCTTTCATAATATCTATAAGGTGGCTTTAGAGCTTGGAAATCCTTATGACACCCTTTCTGGGGCAAATATTGCAGGCTTTGAAAAGGTTGCTAAGGCAATGCTTTCTTTAGGTATTTATTAATTCCTCTTTTGGAGGGATTTTTCTTTTTCGGGTTCCCTTTTTATGGTAAAAGGTATATAATAGATATGAGATAATGGAGTTGAAAAATTTGAGTTCAGCGTTAGAAAATTGGATTGATTATAAAAAGAAAAACTTAAAAGAAATGCAAATTTTAAAAAAAGAAGTAATTAAAGATTTCATAGATTCAGTTTGGGGTGTAATTTTCCCGGGCTATAAGGATGAAATAGAAGATAAAAATACATATTTTGATTTAAAGATAAATGCTTTAAAAAAGAATTTATCCTTATTACTTCATAACATAGAACAAATTCTTAAAATTGAATTGAATTGCGATAAGCTTGTAAAGGAATTTGTGGAAGCTCTTCCTAAATTAGATGAACTTTTATATATGGATTTAGAGGCAATCTATGAGGGAGATCCTGCAGCAAATTCTATTTCAGAGATCATACTTTGTTATCCAGGCTTATATGCTATATGTATATATCGAGTGGCACATGAACTATCTAGACTTGAAATTCCTTTGTTGCCTAGAGCTTTAAGTGAGGAGGCCCATAGTAGAACGGGTATTGATATTCATCCTTCTGCAAATATAGGGCACCATTTCTTTATAGATCATGGGACAGGAATTGTTATTGGTGAAACTACAGAGATTGGGAATTATGTTAAGCTATATCAGGGGGTAACCCTAGGTGCATTATCTTTACAAGCTGGGCATAAATTGAAAGGCTCTAAACGACATCCGACTATATTAGATCATGTGACTATTTATTCAGAGGCTTCTATCTTTGGAGGAGATACAATTATAGGACCAAATGTCACTATAGGGAGCAGTGCATTTATTACAAAAAGTGTTCCAGAACATAGTATTGTTCATGGAGACAGCAAAAAGAAAAAACTATGAGTAGAGGTAAATTATGAAATATTATCTTGGAATTGATATTGGCACAAGTGGAACTAAAGCGGTTTGCTTTGATGAATTAGGTAAGGTACAATCCTCAAAGTCCTATGCCTACGATATGCATGTGCCATTGCCAGGCTATGCTGAGGAAAATCCTCTAGACTGGGTATTTGCCACAAAGGAAACAATTAAAGCAATTACGAAAGAGGGCTATAATATTTCAGGGATTGGCCTTTCTGGACAAATGCATGGTCTTGTCCTTTTAGATGCTGAGGACAAGCTATTAAGGGAAAGTATCATTTGGTGTGACAATCGAGCTGTAGAAGAAGCAGAGGATTTACGAAGAAGCTTTGGAGATGAAAGGATGAAGAATATTACGGGAAATCCAATTCTTCCTGCTTTTACACTTGCCAAGCTTTTATGGGTTAAAAAAAATGAACCCGAGATTTACCAAAGAATCGCTAAAATAATGCTACCAAAGGATTATGTTCGCTATGCTTTAACAGGAGCCTTTGTAAGTGAATATTCAGATGCGTCTGGAATGCAAATGCTAGATATTGAAAAAAAATGCTTTTCTTCTGAAATTTTAGACTATATGGACTTATCCTTACAACAAGTACCAAGACTAATGGAATCCTGTGAGATTTCTGGCTATATAAAATCTTCTCTTGCGGTTGAGTTGGGTTTAGAAGAAACTTGCTTTATTGTTGGTGGTGCAGGAGACCAAGCTGCAGCTGCCATCGGCAATGGTATAATCAAGCCAGGAGATTTAAGTATAGTTTTAGGTTCTTCAGGTGTAGTATTTTCACCTATCTATAAGGAGGATCTAAAGGATAATACATTACAGGTATTTATGCATGCTGTTCCGAATACGTATCACATTATGGGAGTCACAAATGGCTGTGGCTTATCTTACAAATGGCTAAAGGAGACATTCTTTTCGCAATTGGAATATTCTGAATTGAATGCTTTGGCTGGACAAGCTTTTCCTTTAGCCAGGGGATTGATTTATTTACCCTATTTAAATGGAGAAAGAACTCCACATCTTGACCCCTATGCCTCTGGAACCTTTATAGGAATTAGACAGAATACCTCCCAAGCCGATTTTGTTAGAGCGGTATTAGAGGGTGTAGCCTTTAGCTTAAGAGATTGCTATGAATTATTACCTAAGCAGAACTATCATATTCGTATTTCTGGAGGAGGGGCAAAGGGGAAATTATGGCGTACCATTATTGCCTCTGTTCTAAAGGAGCCTGTGGAAAGAATTGTTCAGGATGAGGGAGGCGCATTAGGTGCTGCTATCCTAGCAATGGTGGCAGATCATACATATTCCTTTATTCAGGAGGCAACACAAAAAATTATTAGCGTTCATGATTTAACTTTACCAGAAACGCTATGGCAAGAACCATATGAAAATGGATATGAGCTATATAAAAACGCATATCAAAGTTTAAAGAATTACTATAAAAAAGCTTTTTAAAAAATAGGAGGAGAACAATGAAAGAGTATTTTACAGTAGGAAAAATTAAGTATGAGGGACCAAAATCAACAAATCCATTGGCATTTAAATATTATAACAAGGATGAAATGATTTTAGGAAAGCCCATGAAGGAGCATTTAAAGTTTGCTATGAGCTGGTGGCATACCTTATGTGCTAAGGGCTCTGATCAGTTTGGATCAAATACGATGGAGAGAACCTTTGAAAATTCTAATCCTTTACAGGAGGCGTTTGCAAAGGTTGATGCAGGCTTTGAATTTATGGAAAAGCTAGGCATTGAATATTTCTGCTTTCATGACCGTGATATGGCTCCAGAATTAGCTACATTAAAGGAGTCTAATGAAGCCTTAGATAAAGTTTCAGATTATGTATTAGAAAAGATGAAAGAGACAAAGATTAAATGCTTGTGGGGTACAGCAAATTGCTTCAATCATAAAAGATATTTAGCTGGAGCAGGAACTAGTCCAAATGCTGAAGTTTTTGCTTATGCTGCAGGTCAAATAAAAAAAGCAATGGATGTTACAAAAAAGCTTGGAGGAGAGAATTATGTCTTCTGGGGTGGTAGAGAAGGCTATGATACACTTCTTAATACGGATGTTAAGCAAGAGCTAGACCATTATGCTACTCTTCTTACATTAGCTAGAGATTATAATAAAAAAAGTGGTTTAAATGCACAATTATTGATAGAGCCAAAACCAAAGGAGCCTACAAAGCATCAATATGACTTTGATGTTCAAACGGTATTAGGATTTCTTAAAACCTATGGATTAGAACAGGATTTTAAAATGAATATTGAAGCAAATCATGCTACTTTAGCTATACATACCTTTAATCATGAGCTTGCTATGGCAAGAATTCATGGTGTTTTAGGATCTATAGATGCGAACCAAGGAGATATGCTTTTAGGATGGGATACTGATCAATTTCCTACAAATTTATATGATGCTGTATTAGCCATGTATGAGGTTCTTTTAAATGATGGTTTAGGCAAAGGTGGTTTAAACTTTGATGCTAAGGTTCGTCGTCAAAGCTTTACAGATGAGGATTTATTTATTTCCTATATTGCTGGAATGGATACCTTTGCTAGAGGCTTAAGAGTTGCAGCAAGGCTTTTAGAGGATAAAGTTTTTGAAAGTTTTAAAGCCACAAGATATGCTTCCTATACAACGGGGATAGGAAAGAAGATAGCTGAGCACAAGGTAACTTTAGAGGAATTGAGTGAGTATGCGCTAGCACACGATGAAATTCATAACACATCTGGTCGTCAGGAATGGTTAGAGGCTGTTTTAAATCAATACTTATAAATATTAGAGGTCACATATGAAGGTAGAGTACTATAGAGAGTATAGCCCCACCTTAGGCAGAGATATGGAATATAAGGTGTTTGGTCATGCTGGAAAGCCCTGCATCGCCTTTCCTTGTCAAAATGGAAGATTCTATGATTATGAAAATCGTGGCTTAATTGAAGCCATGCGATGGTACATAGATCAAGGAAGGATTCAAGTATTTTGTGTGGATTCTATCGATTGGGAATCCTGGAGTGCAGAGCAGAAGGATCCAAGAAGTCGCATAGAAGCTCAGGAAACCTATTATAACTATATATTGTATGAGCTAGTTCATCGTGTTTATGAAATAAATACCTATGGAAATGGTGGCGGTGTAGCTTCAGGTATAATGACCTTTGGTTGTTCTATGGGAGCCTACCATGCTTTAAATTTTTTCATGCGTAAGCCAGATATATTTGATGCTGTACTGGCGCTTTCGGGAATTTATCACTCAGGCTATTTCTTTAAGAATTATGCTGATGATTTAACATTTTTAAATTCTCCATTGGATTCTATGCGCTGTATGGCTATGGATCATCATTATTTAGATTTATATCGCAAATCTAGAATTATTCTTTGTGTAGGTCAGGGAGCATGGGAGGAAGATTGCTTAAAGGATACTAGAGCAATGGACTTTGAGCTACATAGACACAATGTACCTGCTTGGTGTGATTATTGGGGATATGATCGTCCCCATGACTGGCCAAGCTGGTTAGAACAGGTGCCATATTTTCTATATCATATTTTAGATTAAGTGAGGAGGTAAAGCTATGGATTGTATATTTTGTAAAATTATTAATGGAGAAATTCCAAGCTATAAAATTTATGAAGATGAATATACCTATGCTTTTTTAGATATTGCTAAAGACATAGAGGGACATACTCTCGTTATTCCCAAAAAACATGCTTTAAATGTATTAGATTGTGAAACGGAAATCTTAACAAAGCTCTTAGAAACTGTACAACGAATCTCTAAGCATTATGTTGAAGATTTAGGATATGATGGAGTGAATATTTTGAATGCTAGTGGGGCAGCTGCTGAGCAGTCAGTTTTTCATTTGCATTTTCATATTCTTCCTAGAAAAAAAGAGGATGGATTACATACCTTTCCAGTATTACCAGGTACAATACTAAGTTTAGAAGAAATGCACAATAAATTTAAGCTAAATTGATTTATAATAAAAAAGCTCCTTTCTATGGAAATAGATTTATCTATACTTTAAAGGAGCTTTTTTTATTTATTTATTTATTCAATTTTAGATTCATCAGTTTTCGGATTTTGTACATATTTAATATATTCATAGGTGGAATATTTTTCTGCTCGCTCTATCATCGCTTTATAGCATTTGTCTCTTAGAAGGGCAGCATTTTCCTTTGTATTAAGCTTAGGATTAGGATAAAATGGCCCATCAAAATAGGTTACTATTTTTGGCTTTTTTCCAAACTTACGCTTTTGGTAGCAATTTGTCAACGTATAAACAGGATGGTTGAATAAAGCTGCATATTTAAAGCTTACATCATCATAGGGGCGTATTTTGGTGTAAAAAGGCCAAATATGAGCCTCAGGATATATTGTAATCAGCTTCCTTTTTTCTAAATGATGTCGTATAGCCTTTAATAGTTTTTTCTTTAGGGATAGTTTTTCAGTTAGAGGCATTGCACCAAGCATACCAAGTAAAGTTTTTATGCCATCTATAGAAGTTGTTTCGGGAGAAACAATGATATAGTTTCTACGAAAAGGAAAAATCAAATTAGGAACGAAAGCATCAGCAAGTAAGGTTGTATGATTTCCATAAAGAATGACACCAGTTTTCTTTGCTTGCTTTAATAGTTTTTTATTAGCGAATTTTTGATGACAACATAATTTAGTAACCAAAAAGAATGTAGGCTTTGCAATGATAAAATAAATGAAGAAAGCAGCAATTTGCCAAAGAGGATTTTTATGAAGGTATTTATAGGAATCCTTTAAAGGCTTTATTTTGATATTTGTTCCTGAAAAGTCATCATTTTTCAAGTCATTATAATAAATAATTTTCTCCTTATTTTTACGCTTCATAATTCAATTCCTAACCTTTTTAAATACTTATGAAAGAATTTTAACATTTTTCTTGCACTTTAGCAAGAAAATTGACAATTTCTATTGATAAAAATTAAATATTTAAGTAAAATAATTAATAATAAAGGATGGAAAATAATGGAAAATAAAGAATTAGAAAATAAGCAGCAGAAAAAGCCAGTCAGTCATAAAAAAACTATAATATCAATTTTAATAGTGCTATTAATTTCGGCTGTTGTTTTTATCGTGTTCTTTAATTTTAATGATTTTAACGAAACACTTAATTTATTGAAAACAGTAGATGGAATAGAAATGGCAAAGGCATTTCTATGTTTGTTACTATATGCATTACTTTGGCCTATGTCCTTATGCTTTATTGCTAAGCAAAATAAATTTGTCACACATTTTGCGGATGTTTATATGATAGGAGAATCTGAGCATTTCTTTAATGCTATAACGCCTTTTGCAACAGGAGGACAACCAATTCAGGTATATTTATTTACACAGAAGGATGTAAAGGCAGGAGATTCAACAGGTATAATTGTCTCAAATTTTATTGCCTTTATGATTGCAAGTAATATTTTTGCAATTGCATCTTTAGTATTTTATGGTAAGTTTTCAGAAAAATTTGATAGCTCAACTGCATGGATGATTGGCTTAGGGTTTGCAATGAATTTGTTTACACTAGTATTTATGATTTCTATAGCGTCTTGTAAATTTGTAAGAGATTGGTTGAAAAAATTATTAGAAAAGCTATGTAAAATAAAATTTATCGGAAAGCATTTATCGAAGACTATTCCTGCCTTTGAAAAGTATTGTGAAAATGCTCAAAGTGCTGCTAAAAGAATTTTTTCCCATAAGGCCTCTTTTTTAGGAGCAATCGTTTTGAAAATGTTAGCATTAGTATTTTATTATGCGATACCTTATTTTATTTTAAAGGCATTAGGTGCTGATTTTTCCTTCCAAATCATGCCATATATAATTTTAGCCTCTGCCTTTGCTATAACCACCATGGTTTGGGTTCCTACACCAGGGGGGACAGGAGGGATAGAATTTGCCTTTACAACAATTTTTACTGCTAGTTTATTTGGAAATTTATCTAACGATATTGGTGTTACAGGTATGATTTTATGGCGTGCATTAACATATTATCTGTTAATGATAATCAGTGCCCTTGCCTATATAATTTTTGAAATTCGCGTGAAAAAATATAAGAAAAAACAACAAACAATAGAAGAAGTATGAGGTATGCTGTATGATTCATGTTTTACAAACTGGAAATAATAAAATTTTCCATGGGATTTGCTTAAATGTATTATCTATTTTAAAGTATACAAAGGAGCCAGTTCATTTACATATTATGACAATGGAGATATCATGGTCAAACGTTCCTAAAATTAGTGAGGCTTCCTGTGATCGTTTAAGAGAGATAATGAAAAAGGAAAACGTTCAAAATGAACTAACATATTATGATGTTTCAAAAGAATTTGAAGAAACATTTAAGGATACTCCAAACATGAATCCAAAGTATAGTCCAGCCTCCTTAATTCGCCTTTTATTTACTCGCTTTATTGATTGTGATAAATTGATCTATTTAGATGCAGATACAATGACTTGTTCCTCTTTAGAAGCCTTTAAGGAAATTAATATAGAGGATAAAGAAATGGCCGTTTGCTTAGATTATTTAGGTAAATTTTGGATAAAAAAAGATTATTTCAATTCGGGTGTTTTATATATTAATGTGAAGCGTGTTAAAGAAACAGGCTTATTTGAAAAAGCCATTGATTTATTAAAGGAAAAGAAACTATACTTTTCAGATCAGACGGCACTTTATACCTATTGTAAGGAAAAGGTATATATTCCCTTTCGTTTCAATGAACAAAGAGCTATTAAATCAGATACTGTGATTAAACATTTTTGTAAAGGAATTAGATATTTACCTTTCTTTAAAGTTTATAATTATAAGCAGTGGCAGGTAGAAAAAATGCACAAATTTTTCAAAATTTATGATTTTGATGAGTATTATGTACAGTATGAAAAGCTTTTCCCTGAAGAAAATAAATTAGAATATTAGGTTTTATACCTTCTAAACACTAAGAGCTATTAGACTGTTGACAAAGCAAGATTTGTTAACAGTCTTTTATTATGGCTTTAGCCAGTTGAACTTGAACATACAGTGCATGTTCAAGGGAAACAAAAAACCACCTGCTATGTAAAGTGAACCCAATTATTTGGACTTGAGAAATCAAGAAAGGATAATTGGGTTTTTAAAATGAAATTAACGAAGGAAGATAAAATAAAGATAATAGAATTATATAACCTAGGTTATGGGAGCCGCAGGATAGCCAAACAATTTAGTATTGAAACCTCTACAGTTAAGCGTCTAGTTGCAAAATATAAGATACATGGAGAATGTGTAACTGAGGTGAAACATACAAAAAGGAAATTTAGTGTAGAGTATAAATTAGAGGTAATACAGAGGATTGGGAATGGAGAAACAGAGAATTCAATAGCAAACGAATTATTACTTAATCATGGATTAATACGTTCATGGGTTAAAAAATATAAAGAATTAGGGTATAATGGTCTTATAGGCTTAGTGCAAACCACCCTTTTGAAGGGTGATTATGATTTTTCTGAAAGATATACAGAGTAAAAAAGAATTTATAATCCCAATAGTATAATTTGAATTGCGTTTGTATTTTTTTAGTGGTAATTTTGGCATCTAAAAGTGAAATATTTGTCGAAAAATATTTGTCGATATCATTAGTAAATTTATATATTTATTGATATAATTATACAAAAGAAAAATTTGTGTAATAATTTATTTGGGGGATGATTAATGCTAGAAAAGAATAATTTGCTATATTAAATTAAAATTTGGTATGAATTAAATGCATTAGAACTATATTTAAAACTCAAATAGATAATCTTGGGGTTAGTTGCGTTATTATATTTGGAAGTGCTATTGAAAAATGTTTAAATTTTTAGACATAGAGATGTTCTACCTTATTAAGTAGAACATCTGCAAATTTTTAAAAAATAAAATTAAAAAGGAGAAAATTATATATGAAAAAAATATTGTTAGCATTGTTGTTTTTATTTACACTTTGTAGTTGCAGTAAGCAAGAATCAGAGTTCATAACCTATTTAAATAATAATGATGTTGCTGTGTATTTGTATAATGAAATGGTAGAAGAAGATTTTGGATTGAATAATTTCACAAGAATTAATACGATTGATTCTAAAGAACTTACACATACCTATTCCTGTATAATAATTAATGTTGAAAGTAAGCGTTCTTTATTAATCAAGGAGGTGGTAGACTCATTTTATGATTTGTTATTGACGGAAAATAAAGTTATGATCATTTTTTATGAGGGTGAAAACTATAACTTCTTTAAGAATACTGGTTTTGCTAATGAAAAGGATTATTATGATAATGTAGCTCAAATTTGTAGCTACAACAATTTCAATAAAGAAATAAAAGAATCTTTTTCTGATACCAATTTAAAATCCTATCGTTCTTGTCTTATTCATTTGGAAAGCAAAATTAAAGAGTATAGAGGCAGCCTATGATAAAATTAAAAGGAATTTCTAAACGATATGATTCAAGTGTCATATTTGAAAATTTATCTTATGAATTTAAAGATAATGGTTTCTATTTTTTACTTGGAAAAAGTGGTTCTGGAAAAACAACATTATTGAATTTACTTGGAAACCTAGAAGTTTGTACGGATGGCAATATAGAAAGAGATGCAGATGTATGCTATGTATTTCAGGAAGCAAATTTATTAACTGATTTTACTGTTTATGAAAACATAAAAATTACAGGGATAGAGGATGAAGAAATAGATACCATTTTAGAAAGTCTTCAAATACTAGACCTGAAACATAAGGTAATTCATATTTTATCTGGTGGAGAAAAACAAAGAGTAGCAATTGGAAGAGCCTTGGCTATGGGTGGAGAAATTCTCTTATTAGATGAACCTACAGGAAATTTAGATGAACAGAATACAAATCAAATTTTGAATATTTTAAAGGAAATATCTAAAACAAGACTTGTTATTATGGCTACTCATGATACAAGCATAGTTGAAAAATATGGAGACGTTATATTAGAGATCAAAGATAGAACTCTCTTAGAAAAAATTCAATCTTTACCAATAGTGAGTGAACAAAAGAAACAAGGGATTGATTCAAAAAAATTGTTCAGTTTTAAATTTCAATTTCTTTATGCAATGAAGTTGATTAAGTCTAGACCATTAAAATATACTATTACTGTATTACTCAGTATGCTTAGTATGCTATTGTTGTTCTTGATTTTAAATATAATGTTTTTCAATGAGAATCATGTTGTTCAAAATGCCATTAAAACAGATGAAAGAAAACTATATTCCATTACTAAAGAATATTATAATGAGCCTACGAATGAATCTTTGAATTATACTTATGGTTCAAAATTAGAAGAGGAACTATCTTTAGCTGTAGCGAAAGAAAATTACTCATATTATAAAAAAATAACATTTCCAACTGTTTCCTATGACACCCAAACTGAATTTCAATTCATTATTTTAAATGAAACTTTTGAAGGTGTTTATATCACAGATTTTGTTTCTAACTATCTTTTTTCTAGTCAAGATTGCATAGGAAAGAAAATAAATATAGGGATAGATGGTTCTATATCTCAATTTGAAATAATGGGTTTGAAGGATACAAATTATTCAAAGGTATATGATCTATATTTTTCTGATGGAAAATATATGAGTCATCATAAGGATAATTTCTTATTTTATTATGGCGTTGTATATATCTCTTTAAATACTTATAGAGATTTACTTCTAAGTGAACCATTGAAATTAACTGGAACGAATTTCACTTTAAATCATTTGGATTTAAGAAACTATATGAATTCCTATTATGAAATGGCTTTTGAATCTGATGATGATTTAATTGAAAATCAAGTTAAGGTATCAAAATCATTTTATGATACATATATGGATCATACTCCTTTACCAGCTTCCTATACTGTAAGAGATATAGAAGATACAATTAATAAGAATTTATATATTAACAGATTGAATTTACATTCCATTTTAACTGATGTAAATGTTGTTGGTATAGATGACACCTTAGAGAGTGATATATCGGTATCACAAGAAGTATTTGACAAGCTAGTAGAAGAGTATCTTCATTATGTAGTAGATGGCATTTGTCTAGATGATACTTTGAAAGTCCAAAAACTACATCAATATGGATTCAAAATAGCTAATGAGGATATAGGAAAAGCCTATTTCTTAAATGAGATTTTATCGAATATTTTAAAAATTGCCATTTTAGTTGTTTGCCTAATTATAGCGGCAATTTCTATATTGGCTTTATATTTCTCTATTGCAGGTTTTATGGATAAGAAAGCAAAAGAATTTTTCATTATGAAATGTTTAGATATATCCAAAGGCAAAATACTTAATATTTTTATTATTTATACTGCATTTGTTATTTGCATAGGTTTGATTTTTGTGTTACTATTTGGAAATATATGCATTGCATTATTCAATGAGTATTTGAAAAATGAGGTCTTGTTTATTAATTATAGGTTGTTCATTTTTCAATACGAGCCTTATTTGCTATTGCTTGGTTTAGTAGTTTTAACAGGTATATTCATTCTGCTAAATCCAATGCTTTCATTAAAAAAAATAGATATAGCAACTTTAGTAAAATTAAATAATTAGGGGGATAAAGAAATGAAGAAAAAAATTTTAGTGTTTGTTATGATGATTTTTGCAGGGATTATACTTTTCTCTTCTGGAGTAACAAGTAGCGCTGCAGCTTCTGCAAGTTTTTATTCAAAAGCTAGAGCTTATGGTTTTAATATATCAGAAGATTATGAGCCAATATATATGTCGGATTTTAAAGAACTTGAAAAATCCTATTATGAGAAAGATAAGTTGAATCATACAACAAAGGTAGTTCAGGTATTATTAAGAAATAAGTATGATCCAAGTATATGGTGTTTTATATATAGAGTATGTACTTCTCCTTTACAAGTTAGAGATAACGGTTTTATGGGAATTGGTTCCAATGGAGATGATTGGTATACACGTAAAATAAAAACTACAATACAATTTAGGGATTCTAGTTATGAAATAATTAATTTTGCTCCACAAAATAAACCTAGTACGACCTCAGGAACAATTGGTGTAGGGTTAGATTCAAATGGCCCTTCAATAAGTGCTAGTGTTGATTATAATCATAGCGAATTAAGTATTGTTTCAAATACCAAAACAGCTCTTTATAAATATGAAACTATTTATAATTATAGTTCTAGTATATATAATACGAGTTCATATTTGAAAGGGGATATTTATGCTTATGGCATGGTTATGTTCAAACATGAAGGAGTAGTTTGGATTGATGTTGAGCATGAGATAGGTTATTTTGGTTATTGGTGGTATGGCTATAATGAATCTTCTGATGCATGTATGGTTAGATTTAAAAATACGTACTAATTAATTTAGTCATGTAATAGTACACAAAATTAAGCATAAATAATGATACTTTAGTTGATTTATTAGTATCATTTTAGACTGTTAACAAATCTTCTTTGTAAACAGTCTTTTTTTTCTAAAAGCAATTAGACTTATGGAGGGTAAGAAATGACCAAGAAAGAGGTAAATAGTTTAAATATTCCTTTAGAGTTTTTATTTGATTATCCTTCCTATCATTTTTATTATATTGATGTCTTTGTCTACAAGATGGTACCTCCTAAACTCTAGGAGATACTATTTTTATAAAAAAATAAAATATTTATTGTCAAATTTAAAATTTGTTGTATAATTATTTCGTCTATAAAATTATGATAGATTTGTAAGGGATATTTCCTTAAAGAAATACGAAAGAAAGGAAAAAAAGGAGAAGAATAATAGTTATTCTTCAAGTTCGGTAAATTGCGGTGGCTAAACCAATTATCGAATTGCACAATATAGTTAAAAATTATGGTGCAGTAACGGTCGTAGATCATATTAATTTAACTATCTACGAAAATGAATTTGTTACCCTTTTAGGCCCATCAGGCTGTGGTAAAACAACAACATTACGAATGATAGGTGGCTTTGAAAATCCAGATGAGGGTCAAATCGTTGTCAATGGAAAGGAAATCAATGATCTTCCTGCCTATGCTAGACCTATTAATACAGTTTTTCAAAGATATGCCTTATTTCCACATTTGAATGTTTTTAATAATGTGGCTTTTGGTTTGAAAAATCGAGGTCGTAAATTTATGATTGCTTTCTTTGGTGGAAAGGAAGCATTGAAGGAAGAAATTACAAAAGATAAGCTTGCCTTGGGAGTGCCTGAGGAAAAGGCGCGTGTTATTACTTTTTTCGATATGAATTGGAAGCTTAAGGAGAAATTGAAAACAGCAGTAAAAAAAGCTTTAGAGATGGTCAATTTGTCAGGCTTTGAGGATCGGAAGATTACGAATATGTCTGGTGGTCAGATGCAAAGGGTTGCGATAGCAAGAGCTATTATTTTAAAGCCTAAAATTTTATTATTAGATGAGCCCTTATCTGCTTTAGATTTAAAGCTTAGACAAAATATGCAATATGAATTAAAGGAAATGCAAAGGGGTTTAGGTATAACCTTTATCTTTGTAACCCATGATCAAGAAGAGGCTATGGTCATGTCTGACCGTATTGTTGTTATGAAGGATGGATTGATTCAACAGCTAGGCAGCCCTAAGGATATATACAATGAGCCAGTAAATCGATTTGTAGCTAATTTTATTGGTGAGTCTAATATCGTGCGTGGAATATATGTAAAAAAGAATCTTGTTCAGTTTTTAGGTGTGGACTTTGAATGTGTGGGCTACTACTTTGAGGATGGAGAGGAAGTTGATGTGGTTATTCGCCCAGAGGATTGGGATGTTGTTCCATTAGAGCGAGCGAAGCTTGTTGGTGATGTTACCTCCTCCATTTTTAAGGGAGTACATTATGAGCTTTGTGTGGATTTACAAGGCCAGGAATTTGTTGTTCATACCTATGAGGATATAAAAACAGGACAGAAGGTTGGTCTTTCTGTAGATCCTTATGAAATATGTTTGATGAAGGTGGATGGCTCATGCAAAACCATCGTCAAAGAATAAAACCGCATTTAGCAGGGAATCATCATTTAGAACGTCTAGCAAAACCTTATTTAATTTGGTTATATATTTTTGCCTGCTTTCCAGTAATCATTATGTTTTGCTTGATGTTTGTGGATACAGAAGGAATTAAATTTCAAAATATGCAGTTTACCATGGCAAATTTTGGAATTTTAGGAGCAAGAGGAACTTTAATAGCCTTTTGGAATTCCTTGAAATATAGTTTAATTACAACTATACTATGCATCTTTTTTGGTTATCTATTGGCATATTCCCTATACAAATCTAAAATTAAAAATAAATATTTAGTATTACTTTTACTCATTTTACCTATGTGGACAAATGTAATTTTAAGAATTAATGCATTAGCCTCTATATTTTTACCTCAAAATATTCTTGTGGATTTATTTCATCTCCCAGGATTGAATATTTTAGGTACAGGATGGGCAATCTTATTAGGGATGGTATTTACCTATTTACCATTTATAGTATTACCAATCTATACATCCTTAGAAAAGATAGACCCTTCTCTTGAGGAAGCAGCTTTAGATTTAGGTGTTACAAATTTTATAAAATTTTGGAAGGTTATTGTACCCTTGTCTGTAAAAGGATTGGTATCAGGCTCTATGATGGTACTTTTACCTTGTATTTCTGGGTTTGCAATACCTAAGGTTTTGGGTTCAGGCAATATCCCTATGATTGGCTATGAAATTGAACAAAATTTTATAACTATGAGCTATAATCAAGGTGCTGTTTTAGCTATCATTCTCTTAATTGTTATTTTAGGCTCTATCCTATTAATCAATACATTAGATAAGGAAGGAGAGACGCTAATATGACAAATGGAACTTTATATCCAAAGGCCACTCTAGAGGAATATGGCTATCATGAGTATAAGGCTTTAAAATTAATATGGAGGATTGTAAGAATTTTATTAGTTTTATTTACCATTACAATGCTTTATTTAGCTGTTTTTGTAATTGCTATACAATCCTTTAATTCAAGTGATTCCACAACGGAGTTTAAAGGCTTTACCTTTAATAATTATCTAACAATGTTTACAAGTAAGCCTAGCTTGACGGATTCTATAATAAACACCTTTATGGTTTCTATTACTGCAACCCTAATTGCTGCCGTATTGGGAACCTTAGTAGCAATAGGTATTTTTTATTTACCTCCAAGACTGAAATCAAAAGTTATGCTATTAAATAACATACCTTTATTAAATGCAGACATTGTAACAGGTCTTTCTTTGATGCTTATTTTTTCCTTGTTGTTACCTATTAATCGCCACATCTTTGGCTTTTGGACAATTTTACTTGCTCACATATATTTCATATTTCCTTATATAATTTTATCTGTGTTGCCTAAATTAAAGGAAATAGACCCGAATCTTATGGATGCAAGTATGGATTTAGGAATTAAACCCTTTACATCTGTTTTAAAGGTTATAATTCCTGCAATAAGAGGAGGTATCTTTTCAGGAATAATTTTAGCTTTCACTATAAGCTTTGAGGATTTTGTTGTTGGATATTTTACTACAGGGAATGGATTTAATACATTATCCATATGGATTTATGCCTCTATTGGTAAAAAATCTTTAGATCCTGCAGTTTATGCTTTTTCTACAGCATTGACCCTAGTTTCTATCATTTTGATTGTTCTTTATGTATTATTTATGAAAGGAAGAAGAGGTCATGCGAAAAAAAATTAGTATTTGTTTTTTAATTATTTGTTTTTCCTTCCTGCTAGGCTCCTGTCAACGTAGAAATGTTTTATTATTTTTGAATTGGGGAGAATATATAGATGAGGCAATGCTAGAGGAGTTTGAAAAAGAATATAATTGTGATGTCATTATGGAATTGGGAGAATCAAATGAAATCTTTTATTCTAAGGTAAGCTCAGGAACGACATGCTTTGATGTAGTTTGTCCTTCAGATTATATGGTATTAAAGATGGCTCAAAATGATATGCTACAGGAGTTGGATTTTACAAGAATCCCTAATTATAACATGAATGATCGCATGCCAGGAGTTCAAGGCATTGCTCAAACTCTAGAAGAGAAAAAACAAGGCATAACGTCTTATTATGTGCCCTATTTATGGGGAACCTGGGGTATTGTGTATTCTACTGCAAAAAAGGGATTAAAGGAGGCTGTAACAACAGCTGAAAATCCTTGGGCATCCTTATTTGATAGAACTGTATTGCCTTCAGGAACCAGCGTGGCTATGTATGAATCAAATATTCACGCTTATTATGCAGCCTGTAGGTATCTTGGCTTTGATACGCAAAACGAATTAAATACCTCTGAGCTAAATCAAATTTATTCTTTGATTCGCTCTATGAAGTATGATGCTTGGGGAACTGATAATATTAAAAAGGAAATCGTTGCGAAAAATCGTGATTTAGGCTTTATGTGGACAGGAGATTTTCTATATTATTATTGTGAAAAAATAGCATCAACTGTTATGGATGCTTATTTAGCTAAGGATGTAGCCTTAGATGAAATGGGTGATATGATTAATGCTTTAACCTCTGAAGCTGGAAGCTATAAAGACAAATATGAAGTTGGATTTGATATTTTTATACCTGAAGATACAATTGCCTTTTGTGATAATTTTGTGATTCCTAAATATGCTATGCATTATGATTTGGCCTTAGCATTCATCAATTTTATGTGTGGAAGAGATGAAGGAGAAAACCATATAGACCCTGCTTATGCTAATACCTACTATGTCAGCTATAATGCTCCCTATCAGAAAGTATATGATGATATCGTCTCTTTAAGGGAGTCAAGCATTACAAAAGAGGATGGAATAGGGGTGTCAAATACAAATGCCTATACTTCTGATCTATTTTGGAAAATTTATGATATAGCTATTGGTATTGCCTTTGATAAATACTATCCAAAGGAAGAATATATAGAGCTTCCTGATGGTACAATTAAAAAATATAAGGGAGATATATTAGCTACCTTTGATCGCAAATATATCAATAAGATAAATCGAACCTTTAATGATGCAAAGGCATAAGCTTTTTAAAAAATGAAATAAGCCAATATTTTTGGTTCTCTAAATTCTAGTGTATGTAAAGGGAAACCGAGCTCTAAAAAAGAGTGTATGTGAGCTATAAAAAAAGATGTATGTTAGATACAAAGAATAATGTATGTAACAAAAAATAAGTGTATATGTA
>Ga0209694_1001617_pt1 | contig 23321 bp, 19 predicted proteins | sample GluameincwithD2O_FD_187499 | JGI IMG/M metagenome (GOLD analysis project Ga0209694, IMG submission 187499) | Mouse cecum microbial communities from Vienna, Austria - Glucosamine amended microcosms incubated with D2O (SPAdes) (version 2) | ecosystem: Host-associated > Mammals > Digestive system >... | reverse complement strand
AGCTCCTTACACTGTTGAAGAAATCTTTGCATAAACTGTCAGTTCATAATACCAGCAAACCAAGAGACTATTTCAAATCCCTTGGTCTACTGGTGTTTATAATTTTAAATCGACTGTGAATAGTAACCGTGAAGTAGAGTACGGAGCCGAAGAAGCTTGACATCATGAAGAACATGGAGAACAGGTTCAGTGATATCAATATCCAGTATTTATTTGTCAGAAGAGCTTTTAAGCCTTTTAAGAAGGAGACAGACTCTTTCTTTGAGGCGTCATTTTGCGCTGTTACACGCTCTGAGCAGGTGAAGAAGGTAAACATATTCAATGCTATGAATACAACCATCAGGATGGCGACGGTGATTGTCCAGCCTCTCTGGGTATAGGCGTCGCCTCCGCCGAAAAAGCCGGTCATTTTCAGCACGACGGTGTTGATGGTCATGGTTCCTGCCGTGGAGAGAAGATTCCGGAAGTTTCCGAGAAGCCCTCTCTCGTATTGATTGGTGGTCATCAGTCCCTGGAGCGTGGCGTAGGGAACATTTATTCCGGTATAGAAGATAGTGGATACCAGGTTATAGGTAAGTATTGTTTGAAAATTGTTTTAAAAGCTGCGGATCAATTGTCTGCAGGAAACCACCCAAGATCCATGCAGCGTCCGAAGTCCCAACTGTCCCAGCCGACCCATCCGGGTGTATTTACCGTATCGGTCAGAAGCTTATAACTCCAGAAGAAATAACCGCTGCCCGCGCGCCATGCCGCGAGTTGGGCTTTTGCCACAGCCTGGTAGATCTCTTTTTTCTGATCCTGGCTGATACGCTCCGACGACATGCCTTCCTGTCCGTTAAAGACACTCTGTCCGCCCCTGGTATCACATCCTACGGCGAGGGAGTTGAACAGGCACCATTCACCGCAGATCACGGGGAAATATTGCTGCATCTTACGGATCTCGTCTTCGTAATGTTCCTTTATGTAGCGCGTATATCCCCGGGCAGTCTGTTCGCAGCCGTCCATCTCTGCGAACATCAGGTATTGATGGGTATCAAGCACCACATTTTTATATTTCTCTTCCCGCATAAAATCCTTCCATGCGTGAAGATTAAATGCGTCGTGGATAACGATGTATTTTTCTTCGGGCAGATGCTTTCGGATCCGGTCGTATGCATCCAGGTAAAACCGGCGGATGAACTCCATCGTATTGGGACCGCTTCCTTTTGCCTTTTCAGGATCCGCGGCAGGGTAGCGATTCGGTACGTCCATCATTTCCCACATATTATCGAGGATGGGTTCGTTGATCACTTCAATTCCCCAGAGTCCTGCCCGGTCTTTGTACCGTTCGGCAAGGCGTTCCAGTACGTTCAATACGAATTCTACCTCATCCGGCTGTCTTGACCATTTGCAGACGCCGCTGATACCGCCGTTGTCGAACCCGTTCTGGCTGTCCGGGGCGGTATGCAGATCTATGAGGATCTGAAGCCCGTATCTTTCCGCCCAGTTGAAGGCTTTGTCCAATTCAGCGATACATCCGATGAACGGAGGACGATCTCCGAAGATGAAGTAGGGAACCGGGATGCGGACGGTATCAAGCCCCATGGCTTTGATTCTTACGAAGTCGCCTTCTGTGATGTATTCCGCACGATGGATTTTGATCCTTGCTTCGTATACTTCTTTTGACAATTGTGAAGGGAGGTAGTATTCGTCCTCTGCTGTTGTCCCGTCGAACAACGCCGGACTCATCCATTTCTCCAATACCAGCCAGTTTCCGAGATTTACGCCTTTTACATACATTTTCTTTGCTTCCTTTCTTTGTTACATTGCCTGCGGCAGTTTTGCTGTGTTTTATGAATTCAGTATATAAGAAGAAAGTTGCTTTCTATATCATATTTCACGGAACTTTATTACGTTTCTCAGGTAAATGTGTTATACTTGGGAAAAAGAGAGATGGGAGATGGGTAGATGAATCATAGTTATCTGATGAGACACATTTCTTATCATCTGCACATCTTTGTTCAAAGATATACGGCAGAGTTTGTTTCTGTAGAAAGCTTCTGCGGGCGGATACAGTTTCGGGACTGCTTTGATCCTGACGAATTGATGTCCTGTTTTACCTCTCGGGAGGATATATCCTTGGAATATCCGGTGTTACTGTCCTTTGGCGGGCGCTTTTTGTATGCGCTTGTTCCTGCGGCGGGATATTATTATATCCTTGGGCCGGTGCGGTTTTCGGATGCGGTATATCTGCGCTGTCAGGCAGAGTTAGTGTCTGTGGACGATGCGTGGCTTCAGACGGTTCCGGTATGCAGCTTTAAAGAGTTGGCGGCAGATGTATTACTGCTGTTTAACCTGTATCGTGAGAGGGCTTTGGAGGAAAGCGATCTTGTGACGGCAAATTGTATCAGACAGGAGACGGACGCTCAGTTGAAAGCGCATTTTTCGGAGCTTGTGTTCGAAAATCAGGAATATGGAAGGCGGCATAATCCTTATGACCAGGAGTTCAGGGAGTGTGCCAGTATCGAACAGGGAGATCTGGAACGGTTAGAGACGGCGATCAAGGAAGATTATCTGGGAGAATATGGAACCCTTGCGAAGGATCCCGTTCGTCATACGAGGAATCTGGGGATCGTTGTTGTCACGCTGGCGAGCAGGGCGGCGATCCGGGGCGGGCTGCCTTACGAGATTGCTTACTCGCTCAGTGACTCCACGATTCAGAAACTGGAAGAGTGCAGCGATATTCCGACACTTTTTCATATCTTCCGTTCTGCGGAGTTTCAATATGCCCAGATGGTAAGAGACTTGAATGAGCAGAAGGCAGGGCGGGGTGAAAAAGACAAGAATCCTCACATTAACCGATGCAAGGACTATATATTTTCGCATCTTCATGATAAGATATATGTACAGGACATTGCAGACGAACTGAAGATCAACGCCAATTATCTCTCGGAGCTGTTTCACCAGTGCGAACAGATATCTCTGACAGAGTATATTCGCAGGGAGAAGATGAATCTGGTGAAGAATTTACTGGTCTATTCCCGGTATTCCTGCAGCGAGATAGCGAATTATCTTGGATTTTCCTCTCAGAGCCACATGGGAAAGCAGTTCAAGGAGTATATGGGAATGACGCCGAATCAGTACCGAAGAATGTACGGGGTGCGGGAATTCGATATATAATGTGTGTCAAGTGATGATCATCCGTAACGAAAGGAAGAAGGGGAGAGCAGATGTTAAAGAGGATCAGCGCAGAGGAATTAGAGAAGATTATTTTTGAGAGAAAGGACGGGGAAGCCCTGGATCTGTCCGGTTGTCTTCTGGAGAATCTTGATCTTTCAGGATGGGATCTGCGGGATATTAATTTTGATAAGAGTGATTTCCGAAGCGTAAGGCTTGACGGTGCGGATCTGTCAGGCTGCTCTGCGTCGAATGCATTTTTTCAGGGTTCAAGCCTTAAGGGGGCGATCCTGAGAGATGCTTTTTTGCACTCGGCGGATTTCCGGTATTGTGATATGACTGGTGCGGATCTGTCTGGTGCGGATGTCTTTGCGGCGGCGCTCCATGGGGCAGCGCTGGAAGGCTTGATCGCAGATGAGCGTACGAAGTTCTTTGAGCCGCGGTGTCCGATGAGCGGAGCGTTCGTCGGATGGAAGGTGTGCTTCGGAAGGCGGATCGTGCAGCTGCTGATACCAAAGGAGGCGCGGCGTCTGCAGGGAACTACGTATGAGATCCGGGTGGATAAGGCGAAGGTGCTCTCGATAAGGACCGAGGATTATTCCCGGAGTTTCACGGAAGCACATTCCTATGTGGATGAGAATTTCTGGTATCGGACAGGAGAGTGGGTGGAAGCAGACCGATTTGAGACGGATCGTTTTACAGAATCCGGCGGCGGGATCCATATCTGGATAGACCGGGAAGCGGCGATCGCTTATCTGGGGTGAGCCCGATGCAAGTGATTAAAAAAATGATGAATGTTATCAGGAGGGAATTTTTATGAGTATTCTATTTAATGAACAAGCGGGGATTTTTAAACTGGATGCGTTGGATACCAGTTACGTCATCGGGATCTTTGATGAGGGCAAGTTTGTCTCGCATTTATATTACGGAAAGAAGATCATAGATTCTGATGTCAACTACCTGTACGGCCCGTTATATCAGGTTCGTCCGTCGGCGCTGCCGGGGCAGGCGGGGCGGATCATGGATGCGATTCCTTTCGAATATCCCGCTTATGGCTGCGGAGATTACCGTGAACACTGCCTTGAGGTGGAGACCATTGACGGATATCATGCATGTGATCTGCGCTATGAATCCCATAAGATTTATCAGGGGAAACCGCGGCTGGATGGTTTGCCGTCAACTTTTGAGAAAGAGGAAGGCGACTGCAGCACGTTGGAGTTAGTATGCCGGGATAAAGTGCTGAATCTTAAAGTGGCGCTTTTATATACGGTCTTCGAGCATATGAATGTCATTACCCGCGCGGCGCTTATTACGAATGAAGACGAGAAGGCTGTTTTTATAAAGAGAGCAATGTCCGGCTGCTTGGAGTTTGATCATCAGGACTTTGACGTGATGACGCTGCACGGAAGCTGGGAGAGGGAATGCGGACCGGTGCGTACGCCGCTGCGTCAGGGGAAGGTAACGACGGGAAGTACCAGGGGAGAGTCCGGACCGACAGACAATCCGTTTCTGGCGGTGCTTTCTTCGGATGCCACCGAAGATACCGGAGAGGTATTTGCTATGAATCTGGTATATTCCGGTAATTTTCTCGGGGTTGCGGAAGGGCATCATTTCCGGGGTTCCCGGATCGTGATGGGGATCAATCCGGTCAATTTCAGTTGGAAGCTGGAACCGGGAGCGTGCTTTGCGGCGCCGGAGGTGGTGATGGTCTATTCTGACCGGGGACTTGGGAAGATGAGCAGAACGTTCCATGATCTGTACAGAAGGCATCTGATCCGCGATGTTTACCCGGATACGTTGAGACCGATCCTTGTAAATAACTGGGAGGCGACGTATTTTGATTTTACCGTCGAGAAGCTGATCGAGATCGCGGCTGAGGCGGCAAATTGCGGGATCGAATTATTTGTCCTGGACGACGGATGGTTTGGGAACAGAAATGATGAGAGAAGAGGCTTAGGAGACTGGTACGTCAATGAAGAAAAGGTTCCGGGAGGCATCAGCCGTCTCTCCCAGGAGATCAATCGTCTCGGCATGAAATTCGGGCTGTGGATCGAACCTGAGATGGTCAGCCCTGATTCTGAGCTGTTCCGGGCGCATCCGGACTGGGCGATCCAGATTCCGGGAAGACACCGTTCTTTGTTCCGGCATCAGTATGTCCTGGACTGGTCCAGGAAGGAAGTGCGGGATCATATCTATGGTATGATCCATCAGGTATTATCCGGCGCCAATGTCGAGTATATCAAGTGGGATATGAACCGAACTTTGACTGAGACGGCGTCAGCAGCCCTTCCGGCAGACCGGCAGGGGGAGCTGTGCCACAGATATGTGCTGGGAGTCTATGAGATCATGGGGAGGCTTCGTGATGATTTCCCGTCGCTTCTGCTTGAGAACTGTTCCGCGGGAGGTTCCCGGTTTGATCCGGGCGTGCTCTACTATAGCCCGCAGATCTGGGGATCGGACGACTCGGACGCTATAGAACGGATCAAGATTGAGATGGGCGCCTCTATGTGCTACCCGCTCTCAACGATCGGCGCCCATGTAAGCGCGGTGCCCAATCACCAGACCGGCAGGATCACGTCGCTTGAGACGCGGGGCTATGTCGCCATGGCGGGAACTTTTGGATATGAACTGGATATTGCCCGGATGAGTGAGGATGAGAAATCGGTGATCCGTAAGCAGGTTGCGATCTATCACAAATACCACGGGCTTGTGAAGGAAGGAGACCTTTACCGGATAGAAGATTCTCTGGGGAATCCGGATTACGCATGTTGGATGGTCGTATCGAAGGATAAGAAGGAGGCGTTGCTGACCTATATCCAGATCCATGCGCTGCCGGGATATTTTGGGGCGGCGAGAAAGCTGAGGCTGAAAGGGCTGCTTGAGGAAGCCGTATATGAAGCCAGTGTTATTTCCGTATCTGCAGAAGTGAAAAATGAAGAGGTACACCGGGAAGGGGCGGACGATATGGAGAAGATTTATGAGAAGTTGGAACTGACCGGATCGGCGCTGATGAATGCGGGATACTGGATGGACCGTTTAAGCGGGGATTACATGGGGATGCTGATTCATCTGAAAGCAAGATAAATAAATACTTCTGGTTCAAGGAGGGATGGTATGGATATAGTGACACTATGTAAGGAGATAGATCTGCAGCCCGAGATCAAAGACAGGGTACTTGATTGCGAGCGCAGGATCGACTTTCAGGCGGTTGAAAAGCTGCTGAAAGATTTTCTCGTATATAAAAATATGAAAGATGCATGCTCAGGACTACAGGAGGTTCTTGGAGAAGATCAGGATCATATGAAGATACTTACGTGTATGCTGAAAGCATCGGCAGACGCCTGGGAGATCTATGGGCAGAAAGGGATCGGCAGAGAGATCTACTTCGATACGATGAAGTGCTACCCTCGTTTTATTGAGGAAACATACCAGATGATGGGGAGACGGTATTTTGACAGATATTGGTGGACGGCACGCCAGGCAGGCTGTCATCTGTTCCGGATCGGCGCGCTTGAATATGAGGCTGCGGATATGGATGATAAGATCACGATCAAGCTCCATATCCCTTCGGATGCGGATTTTACCCCGGATGCTGTGGAACGGTCGCTGAAAAGCGCGAAGATATTTTTCGCCCGCTATTATCCTGAAACTGCAGGTGCGAAGTATTGCTGTCATTCCTGGCTCTTAGACCCCGAACTTAGAAGCATGCTGAGAGAAGGATCGAATATCGTCAGTTTTCAGGATCGCTTCGAGATCTATGATGAGGGTGAAGCAGACACAGAGTTTATAGAATGGGTTTTTAAAAAGAGACCGGACATAGACTATGGGGATCTGCCGGAGGATACCTCTTTGCAGCGGAATATCAAAAAGCATCTTTTGTCCGGGGGAGTGATCCGGAATGCATATGGAAGGATCAGAGACGTCCCTCGATAAGAATGGAAAGCAGGAGTTGGATGAGTTATGAAGCGTGTGTCCCTGGAAGAATTGATCCGCGGCAGGCAAAATGCTGCATACAAGCAGCAATATGAATATATACTTGGCTTGATCTTAGAAGGAAAGATCAAGCCTCTGAAAGCATCGGGCACGAACGGGAAGAGCCCTGCGCTTTACCGCGAATACTGGTTGGCAGAACCTCAAAAGGACTATAGTAAATGGGAAGAAGAACTGAAATATCAGCTCCATCCTATGATCTCGGTTGATCATTACCTGTCGCATCTTGCGAACTATGAACAGGACAGGCAGTGGGTTCTGATGCTGAGTGAATATTTGAAGAAAAGCAGGGAAAAATTGAGATATTCAGAGTCTGTGAATGAGAGAAGCTTTGAGATCTGGGGCCATGAGAAGTTCTTAAGCCGCGGGCAGGGAAAGCGGATCTTGAAGAACTGCGGCATGGAAGAAGGCTTCCTTAATATCTACCAGACAACGGAACCGTTGGCTTATTATTCCCGGACAAGGCAAGTGCCGCAGAATATATTGATTTTGGAAAATAAGGATACCTTCTATAGTATGCGGAGGCACTTAATGGGTGAAGCCGCAGTTATGGGTATGGAGATCGGGACGCTGATCTATGGCGCAGGAAAGGGGATCTTGCGTTCCTTTCTGGATTTTGACCTATGTGCGGAGCCTTATATGAAGGATTGTAAGAACCGGATTTATTATTTCGGAGACCTGGATTATGAGGGTATCGGAATCTACGAAAGCCTTGCCCAAATGGCTGCAGACAGGCGAAAGATCCTGCCGTTTGCGAAGGCGTACGAGGCTATGGTCGAAAAAGCGGACGTGACATGCGGGATGAAGAACCTGCCGGATACGAAAGAACAGCAGAACCGGAATATACGGGAAGATTTTTTCTCGCATTTTCGTGAGGATAGGAAGAGCAGGATGAAAGAAGTATTGGAATCCGGGAAGTATATTCCGCAGGAGATATTGAACATCACTGATTTTTGAACGGGAGAAAGAACATAATGCAATACGAATTTTTAAAACATTTTCCCAGAAGGATGAAGAATGTCGGGCTTTATGCGCTGCTGATCCAGAACAGCGCCCAGAAGACGACCTGGAAGCAGTACGGTTTCCTGACGCTGGGAGAGCAGCTGAACTTGATCTTCGCAGTCATGCTCTATGTCATGGAGCAGTCCTTGAAGGAGGAACACTGTACGATGGATGATGTGGGCGCTTATATCGACACGGTCAATACCGGGCATTTCCAGAAAGACCTGTCTTACGGCGAGTGCAGGCAGCTTGGGGATTTTGTGGTGAATGTAGTGCTGTCCAACGAGGGGAGGGCTATGTATTTCGAAGGGTTTGACTTCGAGGAAAATAAATATCAGGATCTCCATATCAGTTATGTGGCAAACCGGATCATTTACATAGACCAGGAGATCAAGCGTACTTCTTATTATCTGACGGACGACGGGTATAATCTTCTGCTGGCGACGCTGGAGATCGAAAATAATATGAAGCTTACGATCCATGAGATGATCTTCCGGATGCATCTTGAGAAGCAGAGTTATGACAAAGCAGTAGACGAGATCAAGAATGTGTTCAATCTGCTGCGGATCCAGTTACAGAAGATCCAGGAGGCGATGGGGAAGATCCGGAGGAATGCGCTGAATTATTCTGTGAAGGATTATGAAGAGATCCTGCTTGGGAATCTGGATACCATCAGCGATACGAAGCAGAAGTTCCAGAACTACAGGGAGATGGTGAAGAGCCGGGCGCAGGCGTTGGAGGAGGAGAATATCAATGTAAAGCGTCTTGGAGAGAAGGATGAGGAACGTCTCTCGCATCTGCGGATCATTGAATCGTATCTGAACCGGACGATTGATGAGCATCAGAAGATATTGAACAGCCATTTTGACCTGAAAGCATTATATACGAAGGAGTTGGAGACGCTGACGCAGATGTCTCTGATCCGGCGCTTCCCTCTCAGGACAGAATTATATGACAAGGTGCTCGCGAATCCCAAGGCGCTTGCCGATCTGGATCTTTTCCTGCGTCCATTGTTCAATCAGGAACCGGATAAGACATATAACTTGAATAAAGCGTTCCAGTTACAGCGTCCGGTGAGAAAACGCATGGAGGAAGACAGCGCAGAGGAGCTGGATTTTGACGAGGAAGCGTGGATGCAGGAACAGGAGATGCGCCGCAAGGAGAAGCTTAAAAAGTATGAAGTGTGTCTTTGCCGGCTTCTTGGTTATGCCGTGAAGACGGGGGAGGCATCGCTTCAGGAGATCAGCGTGGCTGTGGAGGGGCAGGTAGAAGAACGGGAGCAGCTGATCCCGAATGTGGAGATCTTCAAGGAGATCATGGTGGAGCTGATCAAGAACCAGGAGATTGACATTGCCGTGCTTTTGAGGGAGCGCAGCGAGTATATCCAGGATATGCCGGGGGAATTCCAGTTAAATGAGATGCTTTTACATCTGGTGGAGGAATACCCGGAATTCCGTGGGATCCGGAGGGTGGAGACTTATCGGATCGAGGATGGGGGCACTGTGACTTTTGAAGGGATTTTGGATCAGGACAAGGCGGCGAAGACGATACGGTGTTCTAATGTGTTGATCCGTGTAGGGAAGGAGTAAAATGTATGGCTTATGAATTAGAAGATGTCCGGACTAGCCAGGAGATTTTCTATTATCTTCTGGAACACCATGAGCTTTGTGAGGATGAGGAGATGCAACTCTACAGGGCGTATACGGAGCAGGAAGAGATACAGAATCTGGTGAAATCCCAAGGGGAGATTGCCGAGAGCCGGATCGAGCGGTATGGGAATGTGATCTATCTGATCCCCAAAGAAGAGAATCATTTCCTTGGGTTTTCCAAGGCGCAGCTAAAGGCGGCGTTCTGTAAATCATCAGGAACGGATAAGGATTATTATCTCTCGCAGTTTGCGGTGCTGACGCTCCTGGTGGAGTTCTTCGACGGACAGGGCAGCAGCAGTAAAGCCCGGGAATACATGCGGGTGGGAGAACTGCAGAATTGTATCTCCAGCCGCCTGAAGGAGGGCGCCGAGAGTATGGATGAGGAACAGGAAGAGCAGTCGGGGATCGCGTTTTCGAATATGCTTGAGGCGTACGAGGCTTTGCGCTCGGATGACAAAGGTTCCAGGGCGAAGACGACGAAGGAAGGGTTCCTTCATGCGATCCTGGTATTTTTGCAGAAACAGGGATTGATCGAGTATGTGGAAGCGGATGAGATGATCAAGACGACGAAGAAGCTGGATAATTTTATGGATTGGAACCTGCTGAACCAGAATAATTATCACCGGGTGCTGCGTGTACTGGGGATAGAGAATAAGTAAGACAGAGCAGGTCTGGTCAGCGAAAGGAGTTATAGATATATGAGCAAGATTCAGGCGATCAGGCTGATCAATGTAAATTATAATAACAATGCGATCCGCATCAGCGACGAGTGCTTTCATCTGAACGGCGAGAGTACGCTCTTGTCCCTTCGGAACGGAGGCGGTAAATCCGTGCTTGTCCAGATGCTGACGGCTCCGTTCGTGCATAAGAGATACCGGGATGCAAAAGACCGGCCGTTCGAGAGTTATTTTACCACGAATAAGCCTTCTTTTATCCTTGTGGAATGGGTGCTGGACGGCGGGGCAGGCTATGTACTTACCGGGATGATGGTGAGAAGGAGCCAGGAGACAGGAGAGGGGAACACAGAGAATCTTGAGATGGTCAATATCATCAGCGAGTACCGGGAAGCCTGCATCCAGGATCTTCACCACCTTCCTGTGGTGGAGAAAGGGAAGAAGGAGATTGTCCTTAAGAATTTTGCGGCGTGCAGGCAGATGTTCGAGTCTTATAAGAAGGACAGGTCTATGAGTTTCTTCTATTATGATATGACGAATGCGGCGCAGTCCAGACAGTACTTTGAGAAATTGGCGGAGTACCAGATCCACTATAAAGAGTGGGAGACGATCATCAAGAAGGTAAACCTGAAAGAGTCCGGGCTGTCGGATCTGTTCGCAGACTGCCGTGACGAGAAGGGGCTGGTGGAGAAATGGTTTCTGGACGCCGTGGAAAGTAAGCTGAATAAGGAGCGGAATCGGATGAAGGAATTTCAGTCGATTCTGGAGAAATATATTGGGCAGTACAAGGATAACCAGACGAAGATCAAGAGACGCGATATCATACGTGAATTCAAGGCACAGGCAGATGGAATCCGGGAGAAGGCAGAGGATTATCAGGGAAAGAGCAGCCTTGCAGGAAGGCAGGAGAATCTGGTCGCACATTTTATCGCGGAGCTGTCACGGCTTCATGAGGTGACGGAGGAGGAATACCAGAGGATCCTTGGGGAAATCGAGTCGATACAGGGGCAGCTTTCCAGAGTAGAGTATGAGAAGCTGTCCGGTGAGATACATAAGCTTGAGGAAAAGCTTCGGTTTCACTTGAGTAACCGGGACATGATCGAGATTGAGAAGGAGGATCTGGAGCAGGATTCTGAGAGGATTCTGCATAAGCTGCATCTTCTTGCCTGTGCGAAACAGCAGAAGGCAGCGGAGCAGGAAAGGGGAGAATTGGAACTGATCCGCCAGAAGCTCCTTGTGTCAAGGCAGAAGGAAGAGGACTTGGAACCGGAACGCAAGTCTTTGGGATATACTCTGCGGCGATATTACGAGGGGCTTTTGGAGGAAAATGAAGGAAAGAAGAGGGCAAATGAAGAAGAGGGCGCGGCGGTCGCAGCAGAGCTTTCTAAGGCAGAAGGGAAGCTATCGGAACTATCTGACAGCCTGATCGAGAATGCGGCGCGCGCAGGAGGGCTTAAGAGTGCGGCGTCGTCTTATGACCGGGCGGAGGACGGGTATAACCAGCGTTATGAAGAAGCGCTGATCCGTAATATTCTCGGCGTGTATGAGCCTGGGAGCCTGGAGATCCGCCGGGGAGATTATGAGAAGGAGTTAGAGACGCTCAGACGGTCGCGCCTGTCGCTTTTCAAGCAGCAGGAGCAGGCAAATGAAAGGAGCCGCAGTTCTGAGCGCGGGCTTCAGGATCTTAACGCAGAGGTTCTGAAAGGGAAGATGGAGCTTAGGCAGCAGGAACGCGTGCGGCAGGAGTATGAGGGTGAACTGGAGACCAGGAAGGTCGTGCTGCGGTATCTGGATCTGCCGGAGGATGTGATTTTTGACAGGGAGAAGATCCTGCACGGGTCGGAACGGAAGCTCAGGGAGATTGCAGGATTCCGCAGGAACCTTGAGAAGGAAGAGGACATCTTGCAGAAAGAGTATCAGCGTCTGACCCAGGGAAAGGTACTGGAATTGCCGGAGGAATTAGAGCAGGAGCTTGAGGATCTCGGGATCCATGTGGTCTATGGGATGGAGTGGCTTGCGAAGAACGGGTATTCGGAACAGCAGAATCTGGAGTTGGTGCGCGCACATCCCTTCCTGCCCTATGGGTTGATCCTGTCCGAGGCTGAGGTGGGTAAGCTATCCCGGAATATGGGCGGGATATATACTTCATTTCCGATACCGATCGTGGCAAGGGAGAGGTTGGAGGGTAGCAGAGCGGATCGGGAGAGCGGGATGATCCGGCTAGACGGCGTCAGTTTCTATGTCTGGTTCAATGAAAATCTGCTGAATGAAGAGAAGCTTAAGGATCTGGTGCAGGAGAAAGAGCGGGAGATTGAGAAGAAAAGGGAGTCTATCGCCATCCGGCAGGCAGAGTATAAGGAGTATTTCGAGCGTCAGGAGATGATCCGCAACCAGGAGGTCAGTAAAGAAAACTGGGATACGAACGAGAAGAGGCGCAAGGAACTTAAGGAGCAGATCGACAGGCAGGAGCGTACGATCCGTGAGGTTTCGGAAGAGCTGGCAGGGCTTAGGGAGGAGATCGCAAGATTGGAACATGCGGTCCGAAGCGCGGACCGCGAGATGAGCCGCCAGCAGAGAAGGCTTGAGGATTTCGGGCGGCTATGTAAGGAGTATGAGGCGTATGAGCAGAACGTAAAGGAGCTTATGCGTTGTAAGAAGGAGGCGGAAAAGCTTAAGGAGAAGCAGAAATTATGTAAGAACCGGCAGGAGAAGCTAAGAGAACAGCAGAAGACCGGGGAGATCGAGCGGAATAACCTGATCCGGGAAGGAGAGGAGATCCGCAGGGAATGCCGGAAGTATGAACGGTATGAGCGGGCAGAAGACCGGGCAGAAGGCAGGGAAAAAACAAAGGAGGAAGTAAGCCAAAGCATCCGGGATATGGAGGCGCGGTACGCCGCGATTACTTCCTGCATGTCTCAGGAGATCCAGGAACTTGAGGAACAGGAGCAGCGTGCCGGAAAACGTTATCAGGACGCGGCGGATGAACTGGAACATTTACGGAGAAAATACCGGCTTTCCGAGGGGAATCTGGAGCAGGTAAGCTATGATCGCGAGGAGGAATCTCATCAGGAGATCATGCTGGAAGACTGTAACCGTAAGATTGCCGTAAAGCAAAGGCTCTGGAATGATGAGGATAAGCAGATCGCCGTGGTAAACCAGCAGAAACGTGAGCGTCTGGAACGAATGAAGTCGGAATGCGGCGAGGAAGAACCGTTGCCCAAGGAAGAGATCCAGAACCAGGATTTTGATGCAAGGAAGAATCAGTTCCGTTATCAGGAGAAGGAGGCAAGGAAGCAGGCGGACGGCTTACGGGAACGTCTTCGCAGCTATGGCGAGAACCTGACGGCGCTCTCGGAATACAGTGACTTCCCGTTGGGGGACGAGGTGGAGTGGGAGCAGGATTTTGCGGAGATGGACGCAAAGAGCCTTCGGAATTTCAAAGGCATCCTGATCCGGGATTATAATCAGATGCTCCGGGATTGCCGGGAGGCGCAGGATGTACTTACCCGTTTCCTGAACCGTACCGTGCGTATGGAGCAGTTCCAGGAGGATTTCTACCGGAAACCGTTGGAAGCGATGCTTGAGCTCACCCAGGATGCGTCTGCCGTGCTGCGGCAGCTCTATACCACGATCCAGTCCTATGACAGCCTGATGGAAAAGCTGGAGGTAGATATCTCCCTTGTGGAGAAGGAGAAGAGCAAGATCGTGGAGCTTCTGGAGGATTATGTCCGGGAGGTGCATCTGAATCTTGGCAGGATCGACCATAATTCGACGATCGCGATCCGGGAGCGGCCTGTGAAGATGTTGAAGATCGGGCTGCCGGAGTGGGAAGAGAATGAGAACCTTTATCAGATCCGGCTGCAGGATATGATCGACGAGATCACGCAGAAAGGGCTTCTCTTATTTGACCGGAATGAAAATGCACAGGAGTATTTCGGAACGCAGATCACCACGAGAAATTTGTATGATACGGTAGTAGGGATCGGGAATGTGCAGATCCGGCTGTATAAGATCGAAGCGCAGAGGGAGTATCCCATTACCTGGGCGGAAGTGGCGAGGAACTCGGGAGGAGAAGGATTCCTGTCGGCGTTTGTCATTCTGTCGAGCCTTCTGTATTATATGCGAAAGGACGATACGGATATATTTGCGGACAGGAATGAGGGAAAGGTTTTGGTCATGGATAATCCTTTTGCCCAGACGAACGCGTCGCACCTGCTGAAGCCGCTGATGGACGTGGCGAAGAAGACGAACACCCAGCTGGTGTGCCTGACGGGGCTTGGCGGGGATTCGATCTATAGCCGGTTTGACAATATTTACGTGCTGAACCTGATCGCGGCGAGCCTGCGAAGCGGGATGCAGTATCTGAAGGCGGACCACTTGCGGGGAAATGAGCCGGAGACGATGATCGTGTCTCAGATCGAAGTGATGGAGCAGCAGGAGCTGATATTTTAAAGAAATAATTTAAGTAAGGAGTGGAGAGAGATGGCGAAATATGTGAAGGAATTGGTGTTGAATAAACCGGAGGATTTTGTACAGTTCATTATGGAGGATTATCTGCGGAAGAACAGTTTCATCATGGCGGACTGGAAGGGAGAACCGGCGTACCGTACCGGAGACGCGATGATGGAGGGGTATAAGTATCTGCGGTGGTACTACGGCAACGGTGTGTTTCATCTGGAGGCGTGGATGAAAGGAACGTTCGGAGGGGAATGGAACCTGAATGGTTTTGTCGGGTGCCTGCAGAAGAAACCTTACAGGGAGAGTCTTGAGCAGTTGTTTGCAGCTTTGCAGCAGCCGCTTCCGATGCACCAGGGGACAATGCCGGGGAATCCGGGCGGAATGCCGGGACAACAGGGGATGCCGAATGTTGTTCCTGTACATACGGTGGATAATTCCGGTGCGGCGGCGATGGGGCTGGTATTTGGAATATTGAGTATTGTGTTTGCGTTTCTCGTGCCGCTCGTGAGTATCCTCCTGGCGTGCCTTGGGTTCTCGCGGGCGAGGATGGGCGCGGGATCCCGCAGATCAGGACAGGCGAAGGCAGGGAAGATCCTCTGTATTATCGGGATCATCGCAGCGATCGTTATGTGGGGTATGAATATCCTGATGCTGATCCCGGCTATCGGGAGCCTGTATTAGGGCGTATCTCCCGTTTAAGACGGAAATAATACACTTCACGCAAAAATAAAACAAAATCTCCCTCATTGTGCTATACTGTTGTCAGCAAAGAAGGGAGAAAAGCAAATGAGTTTAGAAGTAAGAAATTTATCAAAGAAATACGGAGAGAAAACTGTGGTGGAGAATCTTAGCTTCGAGATGAAGGAGCCGGGCGTCTTTGCGTTGCTTGGAACGAATGGAGCCGGGAAAACCACGTCGATCCGTATGATGCTGAATATGCTTTCGCGGGACAGCGGAGAAGTTCTCTGGAATGGAACGCCTCTTGATACGGCGGTATGCAATGTAGGATATCTTGCGGAAGAACGAGGGTTGTACCCGAAGTATACATTGATGGATCAGTTGATTTATTTTGCAGGGCTTAGAGGGATCCCAAAGGCAGAGGCGAAGAAGCGGATCCGTTTCTGGGCAGAGCGGCTGGAGGTGGAAGAATATCTGTATCCGCAGGCTCCGCGATCGAATGAAGGAAAGAAGAAACAAAGGCGAGCAAAAGCACAGGCGCCTAAGAAGGCGGATCAGCTTTCGAAGGGGAATCAGCAGAAGATCCAGTTTATGACGGCGCTGCTCCCGGACCCGGAGCTTCTGATCTTGGATGAACCGCTCTCCGGACTGGATCCGGTGAATGCAGATCTTTTTAAAGGGATCATCCGGGACGAGATCGCGAAGGGAAAGTACCTGATCATGTCGAGCCATCAGATGGCTACCGTAGAAGAATTCTGTACGGACATCATTATCTTAAATCGTTCCAGGACGGTCCTGCAAGGGCATCTGAATGATATCAAGAAGAGTTATGGCCGTATTAATCTGTTGCTGAAGACGGAGACAGACGTTACGTGGCTGATCAAACAGGCGGGATTGACGTTGGTTTCGGTTAAGGAATGCGAGTACCAGATCAAGGTGTCCGGGGATGAACAGGCGAATGCTTTCTTGAAGCTTCTGATCGAGAACGGGATCACGGTTGTGACATTCAGCCTGCGCGAACCGTCTCTCCATGAGATATTTGTGGAGAAAGTAGGTGATGCACATGAAGACTAGCGGAAATAATCTTACCGGGATCGGAAAGGTGTATCGTTTTACGCTGGCGCAGATGTTGAAAGGGAAAGCAAATATTATCACTCTGTTCATTTTCTTCCTTATTACGGCAGCAAGTATTCCGGTTATGACCCTGATGATGGGAGGTAAGAACGAAGCATCTTCAGACGGGGCTGAGTCCCTTGAGATCGCGAAGGTGTATGTGAGGAACGATACGGGATATGAGTTGGCTCTGGAAAGTATCCCGGATATGGATGAAGTATTTGCCGATACGGAATTCATAGACATAGGAATCGCAGACATTAAAGATAAAGATATAGATATAGATACAAAGCAGCCGTCAGACGGGGCGTCTTTGGCGGCTGAGGAGTGGACAGAAGAGACATATGAGTCCCACATTACTGCGGCAGATGCATACATACATCTGCAAAAGGATGTAGAGAAGGGGTGCTTTATGGTCGGCGCTTATACGCTGGAGGAGAAGGAGTTTCCGGACGGCGATCTGGATTCCTGCGTGAGTACGCTGTCTTCCCTTTTGGATACGGCGCGCTATGCGCAGCAAGATGCCGAGCCGGAGCAGATCGCTACTTTGACAAGCCCTTATGAGACGAGTGTGCAGAGTGTCGAGGAATATCTGGAAGGAGAAGAGGATCGGTTTGACACACGGTTTGGCGTGCAGATGATCTATTCGGTTGTGCTTCTGATCCTGTGTACTTTTGCTTCTTCTTTCATTATCCAGAAGGTGATCGAAGAGAAGGCGTCAAAGCTTGTAGAACTTCTGATGGTCAGTGTCAGCCCGCTTGCCATGCTGGTGGGGAAGATCCTTGCCGTGATGACATATGTATTCGGGTTGATCGTGTCGCTTGCGGCAGTAGCGGGTATCTCTTATGTGATAACCGGGCAGTTCGCAGATACATCTGTTTTGCAGCAGCAGGCAGGCGCCTCCGGCATCTTTTCAGATATATTGCAGGTATCTCCGGGCACGGTCCTGGTTCTGGTGATCTCGCTGCTGCTTGGTTATCTGCAGGTTTCTCTGATCAGCGGGCTGATCGGAACGGGGTGTTCTTCTATGGAGGATGTGGAATCTGCGAACCTTGTTGTCGTCCTGATGGTTATGGCAGGATATCTGGCGGCGACATTGACGGTGGGGATCGGAAGTAATCCTGTATTGACATATCTGGTGACGTTATGCCCGGTGGCTTCGATGTTCTGTGCGCCGGTACGGTTTGTACTCGGTGATATCGGCATCGGGATGCTCGCCGTCTCATGGCTGATCCAGACCGTTATCATTCTTTTGCTTGCTTATGTCTGTGCGAGGATCTACCGTGCGTTGATGATGTATCGAGGAAGCCGCATGAAATTCGGCGGGTGGATCGAGATGTTCCGACAGAATCGCGTAAAGGAGGTGGATTGCAGATGAAAGGATTTGGAAAGATATTTTCTTTTACGTTTGTCGAGCATGTGAAGCAGAAAGGGTATCGGAATGTGACCATTATCATAGCTCTTCTGTGCCTGTTGCTTCCGGCGGTGATCATGCCTGCAGTCGAGTATTTTAAAGAGGATGAGGCTTATGTGAGTAAGCTTGCCAAAATCTACGTGGTTGAGATGGGACATGGCAAGGAGCTGAAGGCGGATTTTGAGATTTTAAACAGTGTGGATCCGAACCGGTTTACCGACATTGAGTATGAGGCGGCAGCAGATGTGGAAGAAGCATCGAAGAAGGCAGAGGAAGAGGATCATTCGGCGCTGCTTGTTGTGGACGGGCAGGAAGGCGGTTATCAGATTGACGTACTTCTGCCGGAGGAGACGAAGCTGAATAAGAAGGATGTGAATGCATACGGAACGTTTGTCTCTGATTATTTTCGTTATATCCTGGTTCAGAAATCGGAACTTGAAGATACACAGATCGCGGAGCTGACGATGCCCATCGAGACAAAGATACGGGACAGTGCGGTTCCGGCAGATGAGAGCGACGAATATGCGGAGGTAAGAGACATTATGGGAACATTGCTTCCGTATCTGAATATCATGATCCTCTATTTCTTGATCCTTGCCTATGGACAGGGAACTGCGAATATTGTGATCATGGAGAAGACGTCGAAGCTTATGGATCTGTTCCTGGTATCCGTGAAGCCCGGGGCGATGCTACTTGGTAAAGTATTTGCTGCGGCTGCAAGCGGTATTTTCCAGAGCTTTGTATGGATTGCCTGCCTGACAGGCGGAGTAAGCCTCGGGATCTATTTCACGAAGATGGTGAATCCTGCAACTGATATGGGAGTGATCCGGATCGTAGAAAGCTTTGGAGAATTTACAGGAATGTTTACGGTTCCCGGGGTGATACTTGCGCTTCTGATGCTGGCGGCGGGACTTTTGCTTTATTGTTCACTGGCGGCAGTGGGCGGTGCGATCGCAGAGAAGCCGGAAGATCTGTCCAGTACGAGTATTCTGTTTGTGATGGTGTTGATCCTTAGTTTTTTTGCAACGCTGTACGCGGGAGGAACCGGCGCGGATGTGCCGTGGGATGCGATCACATGGCAGGTGTGGGTGCCGTTTACTGCGATCCTGGTCGCGCCGACGAAGATCCTGCTTGGTGCGATGAGTATCCCTGAGGCGGCAGGCTCCCTTGGGATCGTGGTCGTGACGGCGGCGCTGATCACGGTGCTGGCGGGAAAAGTGTATAAGATGATGTCTCTTTATAAAGGGAATCCGCCGGGACCGGGGAAGATAGCAAAGATGCTGTTCAGGAATAGATAATATATTTTCTATAACTTTTCGAAACCTCAATCTTGCTATTTTGTAAGTCTTATGTTAGAATAAATATGGTTTATACGCAGGAGGTGTAGAAGGTGGAGATCTTAAAGATAGTTTTGATGATTATATTTGCAATAGACTGTATCGCACTGACAGCCATCGTCCTTATGCAGGAAGGCAAGTCCGCAGGGCTTGGAACGATCAGTGGTATGGCGGATACTTACTGGGGACAGAACAAGGGACGTTCTATGGAGGGCGCGCTGGTGAAGTCAACGAAGTTTCTGGCGATCCTGTTTATTGTACTGGCAGCAGTGTTGAATTTAAAAGTATTTGCATAAGATCGGGCATATTTTTATGAGAACGGTGGGACACTCCTGTATAGGAGTGTCCATTTGTATTTAGCATGTATTGGTCATAGAAGGAGGAAGTGCAGGAGATGGATAAGACTTTTGAAAAGAGAAAAAAAGTAATATACGATCTGATCTGCGATGAGATGTACGTACCTATGAAGTTCAAAGAGCTTGCCATGTTCCTGCAGGTTCCGAGAGAACAAAGAGAGGAGCTGAGGGAAGTTCTTAAGATCCTGGAGGCAGAGGGGAAGATCTATCTGTCAAAGAGGGGAAAGTACTGTAAAGGTGAGGCGAAGCATCTGACCGGAGTCTACCTGGCGAATCCAAGGGGATTCGGATTTGTAACGACGGAGGAGGATAGCCGGGATGTATTCATCAGCGAAGATGACAGGAACGGTGCGTTCGACGGCGACAGGGTTGAATTCGTAATTATCAGAGAGCCGGACAGCAGACGGCGGGAAGGCAGGATCGTGAAGATCCTTTCCAGAGGGATCGTAAGGGTCGTCGGGATCTATAGGAAAAAGGCGAAACAGAACTATGGGTTTGTGATCCCGGATGATCAGAAATTTGATCAGGACATATTTATTCCCGACGAAAAGTCAAAAGGGGCTGTGGACGGGCATAAGGTAGTGGCAGAGCTGACATCTTATGGAGAAGAAGGGAAAAAACCGGAAGGGAAAGTAATAGAGATCCTGGGGCATATCAATGATCCGGGAGTTGATATTATGTCAATTGTCAGAGGATACGATCTTCCTGTGGAATTTTCCGAAAAACTATTGAATCAGGCAGACCGTGTGGCGAAGGCTGTAAGCGACGCCGATATGCAGGGGCGCAGAGACCTCCGGAACTGGCAGATGGTGACCATTGACGGAGAAGATGCGAAAGATCTGGACGATGCAGTCTCGCTTACAAGAGAAGGAGAGAATTATGTCCTGGGAGTTCATATTGCAGATGTGACCAATTATGTTCAGGAGAACAGCGCCATCGACAGAGAAGCGAAAGAGCGCGGTACAAGCGTCTATCTCGTAGACAGGGTGATCCCGATGCTTCCGCATAGGCTGTCGAACGGGATCTGTTCCTTGAATGCCGGGGAAGACCGGCTTGCCCTAAGCTGTATCATGACGGTGAACCCGAAAGGAAATGTGATCGGGCATGAGATCGCGGAGACAGTGATCCGCGTAGATGAGAGAATGACATACACCGGTGTGAAGAAGATCCTGGAGGATCACGATCCGGCGGAGACACAAAAGTACCGGGAACTTCTTCCGATGTTGGAACAGATGCAGGAATTATCGCAGATCCTGCGGGAACGCAGGCAGAGGCGGGGATCCATAGATTTTGATTTCCCGGAGGCGAAGATCGTTCTGGATGACAAGGGGCAGCCGGTTGAGATCATGCCGTATGACCGCAATGTTGCAACGAAGATCATAGAAGACTTCATGCTTCTGGCAAATGAGACGGTGGCGGAGGATTATTATTGGCAGGAGATTCCTTTTGTATACCGGACGCATGAGGCTCCGGAGGAAGATAAGATCCGTACACTTGCCGCGTTTATCAATAATTTCGGCTATTCTATGCATATCGGAGCGAATGAGATCAGGCCTAAGGAGATCCAGAAGCTCCTTGCCAGGGCAGAAGACACGCCGGAGGAGACACTGATCTGCCGTCTGGCGCTTCGATCTATGAAGCAGGCGCGGTATATGCCGGAGAATGTCGGGCATTTTGGTCTGGCGGCGAATTATTATACGCATTTTACGTCGCCCATCCGGAGATATCCGGATCTTCAGATTCACAGGATCATAAAAGATAATCTAAGAGGACGGATGAATGAGAAGAAGATCGAGCATTATCAGTGTATCCTTCCGGAAGTGACGAAGCATTCCAGTGAGATGGAGCGAAGGGCTGACGAAGCCGAACGCGAGACGATGAAGCTTAAGAAAGTGGAATACATGCAGCAGTATGTCGGTGAAGAATTTGAAGGCGTGATCTCCGGGATGACGAAATGGGGAATGTACGTGGAACTTCCGAATACTGTGGAAGGGATGGTACATGTGACGAATATGACGGATGATCATTATGATTATTATGACGACCGGTATGAGATGATAGGAGTTCATACTAATAAGACATACAAATTAGGGCAAAAAGTCCGGGTACGTGTCATTGGTACGGATCGTTTCCTTCGAACGATAGACTTTGAGATTGAAACATGATAGGATTATAATAAAGAGGTGGCACATATGGCAAAGACAAACGGAAAGATGATAGCCAATAACAAAAAGGCGTATCATGATTATTTCATACTGGATACCTACGAGGCAGGGATCGCTCTGCATGGGACAGAAGTCAAGTCTCTGCGGATGGGCAAATGCAGCATTAAGGAGTCTTTTATCCGGGTGGAGAACGGTGAAGTCTATATCTACGGTATGCATATCAGCCCTTATGAGAAAGGCAATATATTCAACAAGGATCCGCTTAGGATCCGTAAGCTTCTTCTTCACAAGTCGGAGATCAATAAGATGCTTGGCAAGACGAAGGAGAAAGGAGTGGCGGTCGTTCCGCTTAAGGTGTATTTTAAAGGAAGCCTTGTGAAGATAGAGATTGGCCTTGCCAAAGGTAAGAAACTCTATGACAAACGCCAGGATATTGCCAGAAAGGATCAGCAGAGAGAGGCGCAGAGAGACTTCAAAGTCCGTAATTTCGGATAAATCGGAGAGGAGAAAAGGGATGGTACCGACCAGGAAAGATGATTTAAGGAAGATGGTCTCTCAGACGACGGTTGAGACGTATGAAGAATTGACGCCCCAATTGATCAGGCTGATCGAAGAGACAAGGCATAACGACGCTCTCACCGAGGCTCAGAAGCAGGACGAGATCTCCTTACATATGTTAGGTTATGTGAAGTCCTGCACGAATGAGATCATCATCGAAGTGTTGGCGGAGATATTAGGATTAGATGATTGAAAGGACTAAACCCCCAGCTATGCTGGGGAGAATAGTGTAAGTGGAAACGGTGAGGATATCAAGAAAAAGCCTCCTATGATACAATGAGTATGGTGTCGCAAGCCAACTCAAAGAATAGGAGGCGGTCCAAATGGACAATAAAAGCATATCACATACTCGCTGGAAATGCCAGTACCATATAGTTTTCATTCCAAAGTATAGGAAGAAAACCCTGTATGGGAAAGTGAGGGAGGATGTTAGAGAAATAATTACAACATTGTGCAAATACAAGGATGTAGAAATAATTGCAGGTGCAGTCTGTATGGATCATGTGCATCTTAGTGTAGCAATACCACCCAAATTAAGCATCTCAAGTTTCATGGGCTACTTGAAAGGAAAGAGTACATTGATGATTTATGATAGACATCCGGAATTGCAAAGTAAATGGAATAAAGCATTTTGGGCACGGGGTTATTATGTAGAATTAGACCGATATCGGTCTAATTCTACATAGGCCGACAAAAAAAATAGACCGACAAATCACAGGAAGATCCCCGTTTTAAAAGAATATTTATATTGATTTATCGGTCTAAAACCGT
>Ga0209694_1001606_pt1 | contig 23540 bp, 23 predicted proteins | sample GluameincwithD2O_FD_187499 | JGI IMG/M metagenome (GOLD analysis project Ga0209694, IMG submission 187499) | Mouse cecum microbial communities from Vienna, Austria - Glucosamine amended microcosms incubated with D2O (SPAdes) (version 2) | ecosystem: Host-associated > Mammals > Digestive system >... | reverse complement strand
TCGTGATCCGAGCCGGTCTGTTCGACCGTTCGATGCTTCCGGAACTCGACCGGCTGTATGAGGAGAAGAAGTATCGCAACATGTCGTTTATCCTCAACGGTTCCCGCAATGACCAGGGCCGCTACGGCTACAGCCATACCTACCGCTACGGTTACGGATATGGCTACGGGTATGGGTATAATTACGGCGGCGGGGAGAAGAAAAAATAAAATCAAGAAATAGTAACAATGAATATCGCAGTCGCAGGGACCGGATATGTCGGTCTGAGTATAGCCACTCTGCTGGCGCAGCACAATAGGGTGACAGCCGTTGATGTCATCTCTGAAAAAGTCGAGAAGATCAACCGGCGCATCTCGCCCATTCAGGATGAGTATATCGAGAAATATCTCGCTGAAAAGGATCTGGACCTGACCGCTACGCTTGACGGCAGGGAGGCTTACCGCGAGGCTGATTTCGTGGTCATAGCCGCTCCGACCAACTATGATCCGGTAAAGAATTATTTCGATACGCACTGCATAGAGGATGTTATCGATCTTGTGCTTGAAGTCAACCCCGATGCGGTGATGGTGATAAAATCCACCATCCCTGTGGGTTATTGCCGCAGTCTTTATGTGAAATATGCGGCCAAGGGGGTCAGCAGGTTCAATCTTCTGTTCTCGCCGGAGTTTCTCAGAGAAAGCAAGGCGCTGTATGACAATCTCTACCCCTCCCGAATCATAGTGGGCTATCCGAAGATTATCGACAATCCGGAGTTTGCAGAGGAAAATGATGCGATCCGGACTATTGCCGATGTCGAATTTCTTGAATCAAAAGCCCATGAGTTTGCATCGCTGTTGCAGCAAGGTGCTATAAAACAGGAAATTCCCACTCTTTTTATGGGCATGAAGGAGGCTGAGGCTGTGAAACTCTTCGCCAATACCTATCTCGCTCTCCGCGTCAGCTATTTCAACGAGCTTGATACATATGCCGAGGTTAAAGGCCTTGATTCCCAGGCTATCATCGAGGGCATAGGCCTTGATCCGCGCATCGGCACACACTACAATAATCCATCGTTCGGTTACGGAGGCTATTGTCTGCCGAAAGATACCAAGCAGCTGCTGGCAAACTATGCCGACGTGCCCCAGCAGATGATGACAGCCATCGTCGAGAGTAACCGCACACGCAAAGACTTTATCGCCGACCAGGTGTTGAGAATGGCGGGATATTACGCTGAAAACAGTCAGTTTAGTAAATATTCGGAGAAATCTTGTGTCATTGGTGTCTATCGTCTGACCATGAAGTCTAACAGCGATAATTTCCGTCAATCATCTATACAGGGGGTTATGAAGCGTCTTAAGGCTAAAGGAGCTGAAGTCATTATTTATGAGCCTACTCTTGAAGACGGTTCAACATTCTTTGGCAGTAGGGTGATAAATAGTATTGACGAGTTTAAAAAAATGAGTGATGCAATTGTAGCCAACCGTTATGATTCGAGCTTGGATGAGATTAAGGAAAAAGTATATACAAGAGATATTTTTAATAGAGATTAACGATATAAACTAAGCCTTATAATGTCAAAAATATTAGTAACCGGCGCTGCGGGTTTTATAGGCAGTTATATAGTCGCTAGATTCGCCGAACATGGTGATCAAGTGGTTGGATTGGACAATATCAATGACTATTATAATCCGAATCTAAAATTTGGAAGATTGCAGGAGCAAGGGATTACCGCTAAAGAAGTAGGTATTAACGGAACTCTTAACCGGTCCTCTTTCCCGTGGTTCAAGTTTATAAAATCTTCTAAGTGGAATAATTATCGTTTTATTCGTCTCAGTCTCGAAGATAAAAATGCAATGGCAATGCTTTTTGCCAATGAAAACTTTGATATAGTAATTAATCTTGCGGCCCAAGCAGGGGTGAGATATTCAATAGAAAATCCTAATGCTTATATTGAAAGTAATATAGACGGATTTATAAATATTCTTGAAGGGTGCAGGCACAATGGCGTAAAACATCTTGTTTATGCTTCATCGTCAAGCGTGTATGGGCTAAACGGGAAAGTCCCGTTTTCAGAGCATGATGGAATTGCTCATCCCGTTTCTCTCTATGCGGCAACAAAGAAAAGCAATGAACTGATGGCTCATGCTTATTCAAAGTTATATGATATCCCGACAACGGGCCTTAGATTTTTCACTGTTTATGGACCGTGGGGACGTCCTGATATGTCTCCATTCCTTTTCATGGATGCGATATTGAACGACCGCCCAATCAAGGTATTTAACAACGGAGACATGCTTCGAGATTTTACCTACATTGATGATATCGTAGAAGGCGTTGTGCGGATTGCAAATATAATTCCTACCGTGAACCAAAGTTGGGATGAAACAAATCCTGATCCTGCAACTTCTCCTGCCCCATATAGAATTTATAATATCGGAAATTCACAGCCAACACGATTAATGGATTATATCAGTTGTATTGAAAAGTCTATTGGGCGAGAGGCTAAGAAAGAATTTTTGCCCATGCAGTCCGGAGATGTGTATCAGACATATGCCGACTCTTCTGCATTAGCAGACGCGACAGGGTTTAAACCTGATACGACACTGCAGGATGGAATAGACGAAACAGTAAAATGGTATAAGTCTTTTTTTGCATATAAATAGAGTCCGTATGGATGATAAGATTATAATTTATACATGTTTGACCGGGAATTACGATATGCTTCGTGAACCGTCTGTTATAAATGAACAATTCCGCTACATATATTTTTCACCAACTAAAATTACAAATGAGTTCTCGGTATGGGAATATAGAGAACTTAAAGATGAAACATTAGACAATATAGAATTGTCACGACTATATAAAATAAAGCCGCATCTTATTTTCCCAAATAATAAATATTGTCTTTATATAGATGCAAATATGCAAATAACAGATGCAAATATCTATGATTATTTGATAAATTTGGCATCAAAGGGAGCAAAATGGGTCGGCATAAATCATGCTGTCAGAGATTGCATATATGAGGAAGGCCATGCTGTTGTAATTTCAAGGAAAGCAAAATATTTTAAAGTTAAAGCCTATTTGAAGCAACAAATGGCAATAGGTTTTCCAGCCCATTTTGGGATGACTGAAAATAATATTATTTTTCGAAATATACAAGATAATGTTGTTAGAAGTATCTGTGACCAATGGTGGAATTTGTTTGTTGATTCAAAGACTAAAAGGGATCAACTGTGTTTGCCTGTAATATTTTGGAAAAATAAATTTCAACCAGAATACTTTTTTGGCGGACGTCGATCCTGGAATCATAAGGGAATAGAAAGATATGTTCATAGTAAGGATATCCAGCATTCAAAAATTCAAAAACTCTTAAAGGAAATTAGAAAGTGGGGTGGATATTATATGAATCGCCTGTTGTTTGTATTATTCGGACCGATTAAATAAATGTCGCATGGTTGAAGTCACAAAGAAAGGCATTGTCAACAATGTGTTATGGAATGCGGTCGAAAAATATTCTTCTCAAGGTATATCCTTGCTTGTGAGTATTGTCATGGCGCGTATATTGACACCTGCAGAATATGGTATTATAGGCATAATAAGTGTATTTATTGGAATTGCAAATATTTTCATTAATTCTGGAATAGGGAAAGCTCTTATTGCAAAGAAAGACTGTTCGATTGTTGATTACAGTACAGCGAATTGGATTAATGTATCAATTAGTATATGTTGCTATATAATATTATTTTTGTTATCACCTGTTATTGCCGATTTTTATGAAATGCCTATAATTGCGCCAACATTAAGAGTTATGACTCTTGCATTTATCTTCGGCGCGTTTGCGGGTGTTAGTAGGACAAAACTTAGTAAGGAGATGAAATTCAAAAAGATCTCCATAGCGACATTGGCAACCAGTATTTTTTCAGGTATAATAGGTATTACTATGGCTCATGCCGGATTTGGAGTTTGGGCTTTAGTTTATCAAACTGTTCTCTCCGCATTATTTTCGTCGGTATGGATTATCTCAATTTCCGGATTTCGTCCAAATTTTAGATTCTCAAAAAGATCGTTTATCGAGTTGTATTCATTTGGAGGTAAATTGTTGTGTAGCGAAATTATATGGGTTATTTATAATAATATCTATCCGTTGATAATTGGAAAAGGATTTAATGCTCAAAGTGTAGGTTATTATACGAGAGCGTCTTCATATGCACAGCTGGTGCCAGTAAATTTTAGTGGAATATTAGAGAATGTTCTATTTCCAGCATTTGCGAATATTCAAGATGATATGGATAGAATGGTCCGATTATATCGAAAGGCATTAACGATATCCTCTTGTTTCGTTTTTACAGGAAATTTTTTTCTGATGGGCCTGGCACATCCTTTGATATTGAATATAATTTCAGAAAAATGGCTTCCGTGTGTTCCTCTATTGCAGATATTATGTTTAAGTACAATGTTTGGCCATATTACGTCAATAAATGGGCGGTTGCTGATAGCTAAGGGATATCCAGGGATATTTCTTAAAATGTCTGCTGTGACGCAGCCGTTGACATTGAGTATAATTTTCATTTCTTTTTGGGGCGGAATTGAGGGTTTGGCTTGGGGCGCAGCTACGTCATCAATATTGGGAACAATATATTGTTGTCATATATTTAAGAGAACTATCGGAATAAACCCGATTAAATGTCTTAAAGATTCGTTTAAAATTTTGATATTATCGGGAGTCATTGGTCTCGGAGCTATGATCTCGTTTAAATATTGGATTGCTCCAACAATATGCAATCTGTTGTTCATATTTTGTTGTATGTGTTTACTATATATAGGAGGTCTAAAATTTTTAACACCTCAAATATTGAATGAAATTAGAAGCATAAGAAAATAGTTAGAATGAATATGGACTATTGAAAAACTTTGTCAATAGCTTTAAATATAATTACAAAGCCAATTGTTGATCAAAAAATGAGTAAGATAGCAATCATTGGTGCAAGTTATTTGCAATTGCCACTTGTGAGGAAAGCGAAAGAAATGGGCTTGGAAATCCATTGTTTTGCATGGGATAAAGATGCTGTATGCAAGGAGGAAGTTGATTCCTTTTATCCGATTTCAATTGTTGAGAAAGAAAAAATTTTTCAAATATGTCAATCGATTGAAATAGATGGGATCTGTACAATTGCATCAGATGTTGCAGCTCCAACAGTTTCATATGTAGCAGAAAAAATGCATCTGAATGCAAACTCGTATCAAAGTGCAGTTAATGCAAACAATAAATATATAATGAGGGATTTGCTTTCACAAGCCGAGATCAGATGTCCGAAATATAAAATGATACAGAGTTTGCAAGACGCCTCATCAGAGGAATGGGAGTATCCTTTAATTGTGAAACCAACAGATAGGTCTGGTTCTCTCGGAGTTGCAAAAGTTATGTCTTACGAGGAGCTATGTCCTGCGGTAGAATTTGCTTTATCAGTGTCATTTGAGAAGCAAGTTATGATTGAGGAATTCATTGAAGGAAGAGAAATCAGTGTTGAATTTATTTCATACAAAGGTGTGCATTATCCGTTACAGATAACAGATAAAGTTACAACCGGAGCTCCTCATTTTGTAGAATTGGAACATCATCAGCCGTCGACATTATCTCCGGTGCAATATTCAGAAATATATGATATTACACGAAGAGCATTAAATTCATTAGGATTGACAGATGGAGCATCTCATTCTGAATACAAAATAGCCGATGACGGGAAAGTATATGTTATGGAAATTGGAGGTCGAATGGGTGGTGATTTTATTGGTTCAGATCTTGTAAAATTGTCTACAGGGTATGATTTTGTCAAAGGTGTTATAGATGTCGCATTGCAAAAATTTGAAAAACCAATATTGACATTCTCAAAGTATTCAGGAGTATATTTCTTAAGTAAAGAAACAGAACAGCTATATAATCATTTTCAAAATGCAGCACGTAACAAATATATAGTCAAATCAGAAATTACAAGCTCGAAACTTAGTAGTTTAAAATGCTCTGGAGATAGAAGTGGGTATATGATTTATCAATCAGATTATAAATATAAAATTGAACTCAATGAATCTAATTCATGATTCGGCTGTCATAAGGAACTGCGATTTAGGGGAATATCCTAAAGTATGGAAGGATGTGTTTCTTTTGAATGTTAAAGCATCAAAAAATATTTCAATTGGAGATAACAGCCGAATAGAGAATACATCATTTGGCGATTATGTTAATATCCAGCGAAATAATTTGATATATAATTCATATATTGGACGATATACATATACCGGACGAAATTTTACTTGTTGGCATAGTCGCATTGGTGCTTTTTGTTCTATTAGCTGGAATGTTAGTATCGGAGGGGCAAATCATGATTATAAGAGGTTGACAACTAGTGCATTTTTATATTCTGATATTTTTGATATCAAAGGTTCCAACCAGGGCTATAACAGATTTGAACCTTTGTGTGAGATAGGCAATGATGTCTGGATTGGTTGTGGTGCTGTCATAAATAGGAATGTTAAAATCGGAGATGGTGCCGTAATCGGAGCAAATGCAGTTGTAACCAAAGATGTAGAACCATATAGTATTGTTGGAGGAAGTCCGGCAAGGATATTAAAATATAGATTTCCAAAATCAGTTATAGAAAAATTATTGGATCTTAAGTGGTGGGAGTTCCCGGTGGAATTTATTAAACAGAATTATGAATTGTTTAACTCGGAATTGACTGATAGTACTTTGACGAAATTATTAGAAATGAAAAATCAAATGAATTATAATAAATGAATATAAGTGTATGCAAAAAAAAATAATGATACTGGGTGGAGGTCAAGCTCAGATAGGTCTTATAAAAAAGGCTAAAGAATTAGGTTTATACACGATTGTTGTTGGCATTGAAGGGGATTATCCGGGATATGAGTATGCTGATAAAGTATATCATATTGATATTAATCAAAAAAGAGAAGTGCTTGAAGTAGCTCAAAAAGAACGTATTGATGGGATTAGTATGGTTTGTTCTGATTTTGGGTTAAAAACAGTAGGTTATGTTTGTGATAACATGGGTTTATCCGGATTATCTGAATTATCTGCTGTTTCATCTGCAAACAAGCTGCATATGAAAACATTACTGCGAGATAATAATGTCAATACAGCACGTTTTTTAGTAGTTAGGAATCAAGATGATTTAGTGCAAGCAGAGCGAATATTACCATTTCCTATGATAATGAAAGCTGTTGATTTGCAAGGTAGCAAAGGTATTTATGTATGTAAAAGTAAAAAAGATCTTTTAGATAGTTATATAAAAATAACCTCATTGACAAAAGAGGATTATTGTATTGTAGAAGAGTTTATTGACGGCACTGAATTTGGAGCACAGGCATATATATATGATAATGAATTGTTTTTTATACAAATACATGGAGACCTTGTGACAAAAATAGGACAGACGAATATCCCAATAGGACATTATATGCCATATGATGAAGAGAATGAAACTTTAGAAGATAGAATAAAAGATGTAATACGGAGATCTATTAAAGCTTTAAAATTGAATAATTGTGCTGTTAACGTTGATTTGATTTTAAGGGATGGAGTTCCGTATATAATAGAATTGACTGGCCGAGCAGGGGCAAATTTTTTGCCTGAAGTTACGAGCAAATATTTGGGATTGGACTATTATACTCTTATTATTTATGGAGCTTTGAATGAAAATCCCAAAGATTATTTTCTATCAAGGAAGCCAACAGTAAAGTTTGTATTGTCGAAACAATTATATTCATTAAAATCTGGCATAGTTGAGAGTATTAATGTCCCGCAGAGCAGTAATATTGAAATTTGTCAGATATTCGTCAAAGAAGGTCAGCATGTGAATGAATTTTCTAATTCTTCGGATTGTATTGGGAAAGTAATGTGTGGTGGCAAAAATTTCGAAGACTGCAATACTAAAATAGATGATTTTATAAATAAAGAATTATCACTTACAATCAAATAGATATGATACCGTTTAATAAACCATTTCTTACAGGGAAGGAAGCACATTATATTTATCAGGCTGTCTATTCAGGAAAATTGTCTGGTAATGGCATGTACACTAAAAAGTGCCAACATTATTTTGAAGAGCATTATGGTTTCAAGAAAGCTTTGATGACAACATCGTGCACTGATGCATTAGAAATGGCAGCTATTCTTTGCAATATAAAACCAGGAGATGAGGTGATAGCTCCAAGTTATACATTTGTTTCAACGGTTCTGGCATTTGTACGTCAAGGGGCAAAAATTGTTTTTTGTGATAGTTGTAAAGACAATCCTAACATTGATCCCGAAAAAATAGAGGCTCTGATTACCCCGAAAACAAAAGTGATCGTCCCTGTCCATTATGCAGGAGTTGCTTGTGATATGGATAAAATTATGGATATTGCAAATCGATATGATCTTCTTGTGGTTGAGGATGCGGCTCAAGCAATAGATTCATATTATAAAGGGAAGCCATTAGGATCGATAGGTCATTTAGGTTGTTTTTCATTTCATGAGACTAAGAATATTATAGCTGGTGAAGGAGGCCTTCTTGCAATTAATGACGACCGTTTTATCAGAAGATCCGAAATTATCTGGGAGAAAGGTACCAATAGGTCTGAATTTTTTCGAGGAGAAGTTAATAAGTATGGATGGGTTGATACTGGATCTTCATTTCTTCCATCGGAATTGATATCTGCTTTTTTGTGGGCTCAAATTGAAAATATGGACATGATTCAGACCCGAAGAAAGCAAATTTGGATACAGTATAATGATGGTCTGAAAAAATTGGAGTCTGAAAAGCAGTTTAAATTGCCAGATATTCCGGATTATGCTACAAATAATGCTCATATGTATTATGTAGTATGCAAATCTTTGGAAGAACGATCTGCATTGATCAAATATTTGAAAGAAGTCGGAATTTTGTCAGTATTCCACTATCTAAGTCTTCATAAGAGTGGGTTTTATACGTCTCATTGTGATTCGAGGCCTTCAGGGTTGCAGAAAATTGTAGAAGTTGAAGATGAGAAAATTGTAGAAGGACTTGACCTCCCGAATTGTGATCGTTTTGCTGACTGCCTGCTAAGGTTGCCTCTATTCTATGAATTGACGGATGACGAAGTCGCATTTGTGGTAAATAGCATAAATGAGTTTTATAGGACATATAAATAGGATATAGTATGGTCCAAGATCAGACGAAATATAATCTGTTATATATCACATCGCTTCCGCCTACTCATTCCGCTGGGTTGGTACAGGCTAAAATCGACGCATTAATGTCTCGTGGGCATAATGTTGATTGCATGACGATATATGATTATGACGGGAAGAAGGATAATATAATCACACTGCTTCCTAAACCAGAACAATTACAACCATCGATGTTGCGGCGATTAGTTATATTGCCAATTAAACGAATTGTTTGTTTTGTTGGTATATACAAGTTGCTTAAAATGATCAAGGACTGGGGTATGGAGCGATTAACCGGAGCTGGCAAAAAAAAAAGTGACATTTTATTTTTGTATCCAGATGAAGAAAATCCACCAATACAACCGGAATTAATCACATCAAATATTCACAAGCAATATGATGCTGTAATTACAGGTTTTTGGGAAGGAATGTTAAATACGACATCGTTGAAAGCAATTTATGATAAAATTGGCTGTCCGATAATAATAGGTTCGCCTGATATGGCGCCTATGACTGGTGGTTGTTACTATTTTGGGAAGTGCCGGAATTTTTATAAAGAATGTGGTTGTTGCGAAGCTCTTGGAAGCAAGGCCCCCAATGATAGAAGCCATCATAACTATATGATCAAAAAGAAAAATTATAGTTCTATTGATTGCGCATTTATTGGAAATACATGGATGAATGAATTTGCAAAAAAGAGCAAATTGTTTAAAAACGTATTTCTTTCAGAGGTTATGATTGATGAAAATCGGTTTTGTGAGGGAGATCGATTTTCTGCAAGACTGGATTTAGGGTTGACCGGGGAATTTGTAATAATGATCGCTTCAAGTAGTCAGCCACGTAAAGGAAATCTGGATATTGCAGAAGCCGTATTGGAATTTTATTCAATTTTGCCAGCAGAAGAACAGAATTCGATTGAAATTTTGATTGTTGGGGATGATTATATTGAGAATATTTTTGAACAATCAAAAATAAATAGATGTAATCAAGGTCGAGTTGATATGGATAAATTAGTGCTGTGTTATCAGGCTTCAGATATTTTTATCAGTGCTTCAAATGATGATGCAGGACCTTCAATGATAAATCAGGCTATTATGTGTGGAACTCCGGTTGTTTGTTATGATAATGGGACAGCGATAGACGTAATTGAGAATATGGCGTCTGGATATAAAGTCAAACCAGGTGATAAAAAGGGACTGGCAAAAGGCATTGAAGCGATATATAATCTTACGCATAAGAAATATTCAGAATTAAGAGGATCATGTAGAGAAATTGCGGTGCGTCATAATTCAACAGATGTATGCATCCGGAATCTATTGTCAATTATTTCCAAAATGCGAAATTAGCATATTTTAGCATTATGGAGATTGACTTACTGGATAGTTCCAATACAGTTTTCGCATTATTCTAAAATATGCAAAAATGAGTGATAAGATGCCTTTAGTTAGCTTTATTATTCCTGTTTACAACGGTGAGAAATATTTAGGCAAGTGTTTAGATTTGATTGTTGGGCAGGAGTTTAAAGATTGGGAAGTTATATTAATTAATGATGGATCTATAGATGATAGCGGAGTAGTCTGTGATTCGTATGCAAAGAATGACTCTCGCATTAAGGTCTTTCATCAGTCTAATCAGGGTGTTTCTGCAACTCGTAATAGGGGATTAGACTTGGCTTTAGGTGAATGGATCTGGTTTGTTGATGCCGATGATGAGATAGTTCCACATTCATTGAAACTCTTGGCGGACGTTATTAGACAGACAAATTGTGATACAATTCTAAGCGGATTGGTTAATATATATCTTGATGGACGTGTAATAAGTGATAAAGTAACAAAGGATTTTAACTCAGCAAAGGAAGAAATTCTGGAGAAAGTTTTTGCATTCCAAAATGGGATGGTTTTGTTTTCAAAAAAACTGATTGAAGAAAACAATCTGAGGTTCTCTAAAAACATTAAAATTGGCGAGGATCTTGAATTTCAATATAAATATCTGTTGCATTGCAAACATCCGATATCTTTAGGAAGGTGTCTGTATGCTTATAAAAGAAGGCAAAATTCGGCAATGCACAGGCCGGACATGCTTATTGACTGTATGAACAATTCAATAAATATTGTTCAAAATATTTTAGATCATCTCAACAAAGTTCCGGGTTCAAATGGGAAATGGCTTTCAGATAGGCTGAGATTAATGCTTAAGGCCGGTCTTCAGGCGGCATCGCAGCTCCAGGCTAAAGACAGATTGGTGTTTAAAAAGAATTTTAAAAAATGCATAAAGCGTATTGAAACTCTGAATTTGGATGATGTTGTTGATAAGACATTGAGATTGGCTTTTCTATGCCCAGATTTATATTTCTTTATAATGTGTAAATTTTTGCAATTAAAAAATAGATGAAAAAACTGTCAATAATAGTCCCGGTTTATAATGTTGAAAATTGGCTGTCTCGATGTGCCAGTTCACTGATAAATCAAGATTTGGACAAATCAGAATACGAAATTATATTTGTAAACGATGGTTCTACGGATGATTCTTTTGAAATTGCAAAAAAATATTCAGAAAGTTATGATAATATAATTTTAATTAGCCAGGAAAATAAGGGGCTTTCAGCTGCAAGAAATGCCGGTATTAACAAGGCTAATGGCAAATATATCTGGTTTGTTGATAGCGATGACTGGATTGAGCCTAATATTGCAGGACAGTTATTGAAAGAAGCGGAAGATTGTGGTTTGGATGTATTATGCTTTGGGCTGAATATTGCATTTGAGGATGGACGGAGTAATTCGTTTGGAATCAAAAATGGAACAGATTCTAAAGTCTTAAGGGGGGATATTTTTGTGCTTAAAGTGGGAATGCCGCCGGCTGCATGGTGTGCCCTTTATAGAACTGAATATATAAAAAAAAATTCGCTTTATTTTATGGTGGGTGTACTTCATGAAGATCAAGAGTTTACCCCACGTGCATATGTATTGGCTGAAAGGATTAAATATATTCCGATTAGAGCCTATAATTATTTTCAAAGAGCTGGGAGCATTATGAAATCTGACCGAACTTCCAAAAGAGCTTCTGATTTGTTGAAAATAAGTGATTCGTTATATGCTTTTTTATTAGCAAATCAAGATTTGAATACTCTGGCAAAAGCTTGGATTCTTGATAACATTGCATTTATATATAGTCAGTCGTTAGCTTACTCATCCAAGGTCAAAGGACCGATAGAAGTATATAAAAATAAGCCGTATTATCCTCTAAAATTAAGTTCAAATATTCGAGGATTCAATAAATTAAAATATCAGATTATAAATATTTCTATTTCTCTGTATAGAAAAATATATAGATTACAACAAGTGTTTAAATGAGCCCATTTAGATTATTTATATATTCGCTAATTACGAAATTTATGCCTCCTACAAGATGCTTTGGCTTAAAAAGACATCTTCTTAGATGGGCTGGCGCTGAGATTGGTGATAATGTCCGGATATGTTCATCGGTAAATATTATTGGTAATGGAACACTTAGAATTGGAAATAATACGTGGATTGGACATGAATCAATTATAATGTGTTCTTCAGATATAAGTATAGGTGCAGATTGTGACATTGCTCCGAGGGTATATATTGGGAATGGGACCCATAAAATAACACCGGATTTGGACAAAATTGCAGGAATAGATATCAATAAAGATATTAAAATTGGAAATGGTGTTTGGATTTGTGTGAATTCAACGATATTGCCGGGAGTTACAATAGGACGCAAGTGTGTGGTCGCGGCTGGTGGAGTTGTGACAAAATCAATTCCGGAATATTCGCTTGCAGCAGGTTGCCCGGCAATTGTAAAAAAGAATTTGTATTGAGAATGTAAAGTACAATGAAAAGAATATATGTAATTATAGTGACATGGAATGGAATGAAATGGATTGAAAAATGTTTCGATGCGTTGCGAGATTCTACTATTCCAGTCGAAATTGTTGTGGTTGATAATGGATCTACAGATTCGACAGTCTCATTTATTCAAGAAAATTGTCCGGAAGCATTTATAATACAGACTGGTAAAAATTTGGGCTTTGGACAAGCGAATAATGTCGGGATTAAACATGCTTTAAATAATGGTGCAGATTTTGTATATCTACTAAACCAAGATGCATATGTATTTCCTGACATGTTTGAGCACTTATTGGATGCATATGCTGATATTGAAAAATGTGAAGTGGGGATATTGAGCCCATTACATTTATATAGAGATAGAAGACACTTTGATTGCCAATTTGCTGGATATCTTAATGGCATAGCGATAAAAATGGCTGAAGATTTTCTGTTGTCAGATATTCAAAAGTTTTATGAAGCACAATCTGTCCCGGCTGCCGGTTGGTTATTGCCTAGAAAAACATTGGAGATGATAGGTGGCTTTGATCCGATATTCTTTCATTACGGAGAAGATCATAACTATTCACAGCGTGTAAACTATCATTCATTGAAGACATTCGTAGTTCCGGCTGCAAAGATGATACATGATAGAGATGGGTACGGGAATGAAAATATGGCAAGGAAAGAAATGTATTTCAGAACAGTAAAAACAGAAATAGCGATGAATATTAACTTGACAAAATGCCAAATAATCTTGATGATGTTGAAAACGCATTTAAAGTATTCGATGGAGTCGTTGAAGCATATTTGTCAGGGTAATTTTAGATTGTTTAAAGAGTTGCAGACTGCTGTTCCACGAAATATATTATACATTAATCGTTATCGGAATCATCGAAAAGCAAATAAAATGAGTAATGGCCCTTGGCTTTAAATTATGGTTTCTGTTTTTATACCTACATATAACAGCTCTAAACATATTGGTAGCACAATCGAAAGCTTGTTGAGCCAGACATTCCGTGATATTGAAATCCTATGTGTCGATGATGGTTCAACAGACCAAACAGTTGAGATGCTGCAAGAGTATTCACGAAAAGATGGCCGTGTTAAATTTTTTTGTAAAAAGAATCAAGGGAGTGTGCCGTTTTCATGGAATTATATATTCCCGTATCTGAATGGTGAATATACACTTTATATGTCTCATGATGATTTGCTGGAACCAGACACTATTGAATTGCTTGTTTATGAGGGGAGGAGTTGTGAAGAAATAGATTGTGTTATCCCTCAGGTGGTATTTTTCAGTGAAGATCTCAACAATCCGGAGAGTGAATACGCACAGATGAACAAAAATTATTGCAATTTGCGGCATGGTGTTATTTCTGGAGTAGAAGCATTTAATCTAATGTTGGACTATACTATTCCTGGTTTTGCTTTATGGAAAACATCGTTGATAAAGAAAATCGGAATGCCAACAGCATCTTTTAATAGTGATGAATTTGCTCAAAGATTGTGGGTTAAAAATTGCAGAAAAGTAGCGTTCTCAAATGCTAAATTTGGCTATCGTCAAACGCCACATAGCATTGTTAGAGGATTTAAACCATATCATATATTTTCATTAGATACAAATTTAAAATTATTTAATGAAGCATTATCATGTGATAATGTGTCTGAATGCAGATTGCGGGAATTGCAGTTAAAATATTATCAAGCTTTGTTGTATCTGAATTCGAAATATAGAAAAGTAAAGGATGCATTTAGCGAAGAAGATAGAAAAAGAATAGATGCGGTCATAGTGGCATCCTATGACGCTTATAGGGAAAATCTACATGTCCCATTGTCAGTTAAGGGCGTAATTATAAAGTTATCTGCGATATATCGGGTAATATTTAACATAATGGTCTTCGCAAGATGAGTCAAAAATTGACTGCCACTTTAAATTTTATAAAGGAAAATCCGGAAGCTGCAATATTTACAGTTGCAACATCAAATCTAATATTTGGATTTATTCATTTCCCTGGGGTAATTTACTATTGTACAATTGTATGTTGTGCAGCACTGGCTTTTATTCGAAGGAAATCAATAGACACTAAAATGACGTTATTCTTGATCGCATGTGCGTTAAGTATCGTCATGGGATATCCGGCCCCTCAGTTTAATTCTTGGGCTAGATTCAGTTTGTTTATATTAGTAATTGCATCTGTGTTCCCTTGGTTTGGATCTGATTTGATGTATAATTTTAGAAAATCCATATTCCAGATATATTTGATATTTATTATTATTATTGGTGTTTCCGCTCCTCTGTGCTATGTGTTAGGTATTAACTATATGACACGATATGGGTATAAGGTTGATTATTTATCAGGACAAGTAGGATGGTTTGGTGGTCTTACAGGGCATTCAATGATTTTGGGGCCGATATGTGCATTGTCAGCAACCTACCTGACATATCTTATATTCCATAATTCGTGGGGTAGTAAAATGAAATATCTACTCGTTTTAGCTGTATTATCATCTGTTTGTGGCGCATTTGTCAGTGCTTCTAGAGGTGCATCGATAGCAACTATATTGGGGATAATTATAACGATATATTTTTGTAATAGAGATCGGTTTTCGAAGGTTATATCCCGAATTTGTGTGTTAGTGCTGTTTGCTTTTATATTCCAATCTGTATACGAGCCTTTTTTAGAGAATGTTATGAAGAAACAGGAGGCAAATGAAGATTCTGGCGGTACCTTTAGCTCAAGAAAATCGCGATGGATGCATAGAGTCGAAGAGTTTGGTACAGAACCAATATTTGGAATTGGTTTTGCATCAGTTGATCTAAAATATGATGAAGAATATGATAGCCGTACAGGAGTAATTGAGCCAGGAACAAGTTGGTTGGCAATACTATCAATGACTGGAATATTTGGGGCGGGCTGCTTCTTGGCAATATTCGTTCCTACAATAGTAAAATTATACCGGATGTCAATAATCATTGATGACGCCCAACTATGTTTTGCTCTTCTGTCGGTATTTGTATTCCACATGATAACAGAGGGCTATATTTTTGCAGGCGGAAACTTTTTGTGCATAATGTTCTGGCTCACACTTGGCTTGAGTTATAGTTTGTCAAAGCAGCATAATAAATGAAAAAATTATAAAAGTGGAAAAAAGATATTTTGATTTTGTATATCTGACAAATACTCCTTCATTTTACAAACTGAATCTTTGTGAGGCAATTGCGAGGAATGGTACCAAAATTTTGATAGTCCTTTATGGCTATGGGGCTGAGGCTGTGAACGAGGAGCTGAGTGATAGATCTAAGTGGTCTTTCGATTTTGAATTTATTAATTATGGAGATTCGAATTCGAGAAATAAATTGTTGACGTTTATTTCATTGTGTAAGCTGATGCGTAATGTAGAAGCAAAAAAACTGCTATATTCTGGATGGTTAGCATTAGAATATAATTTGTTTAGTTTTTTGTCACCTAAAAAGAAGAATGTTGTAGTTTGTGAATCTTCTGAAATAGATGTCGATTTTTCTGGTGTAAAAGGGCTTCTTAAGAAGTTGATAATAAAAAGAATGAGTGCAGCTTTGCCGTCAGGACTTCCTCACGATAGGCTTTTTTTTAATATAGGCTTTAAAGGACCTCGAAATATAACTGGGAGTGTGGGCATATTTCATAAGCCAAAGAAAAGAATTAAGCCTACTTCAATAAGTGGACTTAAATTTATTTATGTAGGTAGACTTATCCCGGTTAAAAATGTGGAATTTTTAATTGATGTATTTAATCGAAATGGATTTCCTTTGACGATTGTTGGAAGCGGGCGAGATGAAGATAAGTTGAAAGCAAAGGCAAATAGTAATATTCAGTTTGTTGGATTCATTGAAAATAACAAATTAGGCGAAATATATCAACAGCATGATATATTTATATTGCCCTCTGTTTCAGAACCATGGGGACTGGTTGTTGAAGAAGCCTTATATTGGGGGTTACCGGTTATTGTTAGTTCGAGAGTAGGGAGCGGAGAAGATATGGTCAAAAATCTTGGGACAGGTGAAATTTTTGAGTCCGGGAATCAACAGTCTCTTCAGGCTGCTATAGAGACTGTTTCTTCGAACTATGAAAAATATCGAAAGGCTGTTGATTCAATTGATTGGCAGCAGCGGGATAAGAATCAGGTTGAAGCTTATTTAAAATTGTTAGATAAATGAAAGTCCTTCAGACTATTGGTGGATTTGGCGCTAAAGGAGGTGGCACATCCACATGTACCTATGATTTGTTGACATCTATGCATCAGTCTGTATCGGGAGCGGATGTTGATTTGCTGACACCGTCAGTTACAGATCCTTCTGACCGGATTATGGGCAATGGCGAGCAATGGATAAAAGTGGTAGACAATGACTATCGTACGCCATTGTCTATTTCTAAAAATATGGTAGACTTTCTTCAGCAAAGCAACTACGATGTATATCACACAAACGGTATGTGGATGCACATCAATCATATCACTTGCTCGGTTGCACGCAGTAAAAACAAGCCATATGTTATAACCCCTCACGGCATGCTCTATCCGGAGGCTCTTGCCCGTAGCGCCTGGAAAAAATGGCCTTTACGAAAACTTTGGTTTGATCGTGATATTCGTGAAGCCGGTTGTATCCATGCCACTTGTCAAGACGAGATGAAGCATCTGAGGACATTGGGTTACAAAGGCCCGATAGCACTGATCGGTAATCCAGTCTGTGTACCGCTATGTACATCAGAGTTTATCGGTTATCGCAATCATAAACCGGATGGTTTGATTAAGCTTGGTTTTTTAGGCCGATTGCATCCGAGGAAACATGTTGAAAAAATACTCCAGGGAGTGGCTTTGATTCAGGATAAGAATATCGAAATCTATATCATGGGCAAAGGTGATGACTCGTATGAAGAATTTCTTCATAATGAAGTCCTGCGTCTTGGCCTTGGTGACAGAGTCCATTTCCTTGGTTTCTTGAATGGAAGAGAAAAATTTGAGCAATTGTCAAAGATGACGGCATTGTTTGTGCCAAGCGACATAGAAAACTTTGGAATGATAATTCCGGAAGCGCTCATTGTCGGGACTCCGGTGATGGCATCTTTGGGTACGCCTTGGGAGGCATTGAATATTGAAAATTGTGGCTGGTGGAAAGATAATTCACCAGAATCAATCGCAGAGGTAATAGAAGAAATCAAAGATCTTTCGCCAGACCAACTTTATGCAATGGGTGCAAGAGGACGTGAATATATTTTGAAAAACTTTGCTGCCGATCGCGTTGCAACTCAGATGTATAGCTTGTATCAATGGTTAAACGGTGATTTAGATAAACCGGACTTTGTCTATGAATAATACTCCTTACGTCAATCATCTTGGTCGCAAGCATCAGATAATCAGGCTGCTTTGGGGCATAACCTGGGCTGTAGGAGCAAAATGGCTACCTCGTTCCGTTGGATCTGGATGGAAGCGTTTTCTACTCCGTTTGTTTGGCGCGAAAATATCATCGACGGCCGCTGTTTATTCCTCGGCCAAAGTATATTATCCCGCAAATCTTGAAATGGACGAATATGCTTGTATCGCATCGGATGTCGATTGCTATAATGTTGCTCCAATCCGTCTTGGTAAATTCTCCACAGTCAGCCAGGGAGCATTCCTCTGTACAGCATCACATAATATAACCTCACCAAATCATGAACTTATCACATCACCTATCACCATTGGAGACCAAGCTTGGGTTGGTGCGGAAGCATTTGTCTGCATGGGGGTCACCATCGGTGATGGTGCTGTTGTCGGAGCACGAGCCGCTGTCTTTAAAGACGTTGATCCTTGGTCAGTTGTCGGAGGTAACCCTGCGAAATTCATTAAGAAACGTATTATAAAAGATGCTTGATCTTTCAGTCATAATCCTCACAAAGGATGAGGAACTTCACATTGACCGTTGTTTGAAAAACGTGTCGGCTATTGCAAAGGAAATATTCATTATCGACAGTTTTTCAACCGACCGGACGCTTGAGATAGCGAAACGCTACCCGAATGTCACAATCCTCCAGAACAAATGGGTCAACAATTACGCCTATCAGTTCAACTGGGGACTCGAAAACGCCCCGATTACCGGTAAATGGGTGCTCCGGCTGGATGCTGATGAATACCTCTTGCCGGAACTCATCGAGGAAATTAAAGAAAAACTGCCCGACATGCCGGAAAATATATCCGGAATCTCGTTCAACCGCCGCCACATATTCATGGACCGGTGGATGAAACACGGCATTTATCCCGTCACTCTTCTGCGCCTGTTCAGATTCGGCAAAGGCAAATGCGAACAGCGTCTGATGGACGAACACATTCAGATTGATGAAGGTGAAAACATCTGCTTTGAGAATGACTTTTGCGACCACAACCTCAACAATCTCTCGTGGTTTTGTCACAAACATGTCAATTATGCCGTCAGAGAGGCCGCCGATCTGATCGATATCGAAATCGGGCTAACCGGAGCCGCCCAGTCAGACGAGGGCCGCGTGATCAACACTCAGGCCGGCAGCAAGCGGCGGAAGAAACACAGCTATGCCCGCAAGCCGCTGTTCTGGCGATCGTTTGCCTACTTCCTCTACCGCTACTTCGCCAAAGGCGCATGGCGTGACGGAAAGGAAGGTTTCATCTTCACCTTCATACAAGGCTGGTGGTACCGCACTCTTGTCGATGCCAAAGTCTATGAAATCAAGCGCAAATGTGGCAACGACCCCGAAAAAATCACCCGCCTGCTTCGCGAAGAATATGGCGTGAGCCTCTAAAACGCCACCGCCCCCGTCACCCTTCTCCCTCATTGCCAATACACATTTCTTCATACTTGCTGATCACACACAATATTTAACCTCAATGAAAATCTCCATCATCACCGCCACTTATAACAGCGGTGCGACACTGCGCGACACAATGGAGTCAGTGTTGCGACAGACTTACACACAGATCGAACACATCATAGTCGACGGCGCCTCCACAGACAACACAATGGACATCGTCCGTGAACTTGAACCTCTCTACCAAGGCCGTCTGCGCTACGTCAGCGAACCCGACCGCGGCATCTACGACGCCATGAACAAAGGCATCGCAATGGCCTCAGGCGACATCATCGGTATTCTCAACTCCGACGACTTCTTCACCGCCGACACCATCGTGGCCACCCTTGCAGCCGAACTCGCCGATCAGGAAATCGATGCCGTCTATGCCGACGTCCACTACGTCGACGACTCCGATCTCAGCCGCAGTGTCCGCTACTACTCCTCCCGCACCTTCCGCCCCTGGATGATGAAACTCGGCTTCCAGCCCGCCCATCCCACCTTCTACTGCCGCAAGAGCGTCTACGACCGCCACGGTAGCTTCGACATCAACTTCCGCGTTGCCGCTGACTTTGAACACCTCCTTCGTCTGATCTACATCCAGCGCATCTCAACCCGCTACATCCCGCTTGACTGCGTGGCCATGCGCACCGGCGGCGCCTCCACCTCCGGCGTCAAAAGCCACCTGCGCATCCTCTCCGACCACCTCAAGGCCTACCGCAAAAACGGCGTCAACTCCAACCTCTTCCTCGACGCCTCCCGCTACGTCTACAAAGCAAGCGAAGTCCTCAACTCAAAAGTCAACAATATCCGGAACCGCAATAACCGCATCCTGACAGAACGATGACCTCCCTACCTCCTGAAATCGCAAATAAAATTGAGTTCCTCTCCTCTTCTCAATTCAAAAACCGCATTTCAGTCACATCCATCATAAACTGGCTTGGGAATTTCGAATCCGCCGAAATTCTTGTGGCACTCATGAATGACTGTTGTGCAGAATAATGTTCATTAATTCAGTCGAACCGGAGACAGGCAAAAAGATGCTTGACATCTTCAATAATCTTTCATGGCTGTAACAACAGTCGCATTGGAAAAAATTAAATCAAAATAGTAACTAAATACAATATATTATGTGTGGAATTGTAGGATATATCGGCCATCGTGAGGCCTATCCGATCCTTATTAACGGTCTTCTCCGTCTGGAATACCGAGGTTATGATAGTGCCGGAGTCGCACTGATCGATTCTAGGAGCAATCTCAACATCTATAAGTCAAAAGGCAAAGTCAACGATCTTGAAAGCGTCTGTTCATCGAGAAACATAAGCGGATCGGTCGGAATTGCCCACACCCGCTGGGCTACCCACGGAGAGCCGAACGACATAAACGCACATCCACACGTTGGTAACGCCAGCAATATTGCAATGGTCCATAACGGCACCATTGAGAATTATGCCGTCCTCAAAGAATTTCTTATCAACAACGGATACACATTTCAGAGCGAAACCGATACCGAAGTCCTTGTATGCCTGATCGAACATATTCACACGTCAAATAACTGTTCGCTCTATGAAGCTACCCGCCAGGCTCTCCAGCGAGTGGTCGGTGCATTCGCCATTGCAGTTATAGACCGTAGGAATCCCGACACTGTTATCTGCGCCCGTCGAAGCTCTCCGCTTGCAATTGGCTTAGGTGACGATGAATTCTTTATGGCCTCTGATGCCTCACCAATCATAGAATACACCAATCGCATCATATATCTTGACGATGATCAGATTGCAATTATCCGCCGTGGAACTGCCATTGAAGTCTTCAACCTCGATAATGAGGCAGTCAGCCCATCTGTTCAGCAGATAGATCTCGACATAGCACAACTTGAGAAAGGAGGCTATCCACATTTCATGCTTAAGGAAATAATGGAACAGCCGGCTACAATTCGAGACTGTATACGAGGCCGCATCTATGACAACGGCACCAAGATATTCCTCAACGGAGTCAACCACTTCAAAGAAAAATTTCTCAACGTCAATCGCATCGTAATCGTTGCCTGCGGGACATCATGGCACGCCTCTCTAATCGGCAAACGCATGTTCCAGGAACTGGCCCATATCCCTGTTACAGTAGAATATGCCAGTGAATTCCGTTACGGCACATCTCTTCTCACACCCAATGATATCGTGATCGCTGTTTCTCAATCAGGCGAGACAGCTGACACTCTCGCTGCCATCAAGATGGCCCATGAAAGTGGTGCTTTCGTCTATGGTATCTGCAATGTTATAGGATCCTCAATCTCCCGTGAAGCCGACACCGGTACCTATATCCACGTTGGCCCGGAAATAGGAGTCGCATCGACCAAAGCCTTCACAGGCCAAGTGACCGTCCTTGCAATGCTCGCCGTAGCCGTCGGAAATCTCAGAGGAACAATCAGTGATGCTGAGGTCAGCCAGATAGCGACAGCAATCAGCAACCTGCCAGAACTGATAGGCAAAACACTCAATCTCAACGAAAAGATTGAAGACTTGTCCAAAATATACACTTACGTACACAACTTTCTTTACCTTGGACGTGGCTACAATTATCCAACAGCACTTGAAGGTGCATTGAAACTCAAAGAAATCAGTTACATACATGCCGAAGGTTATCCGGCTGCAGAAATGAAGCACGGACCGATAGCCCTGATCGATGAAATGATGCCCACAGTAGTCATCGCTCCTCAAGATGATCTCCATGATAAAATCATATCCAATATCCAACAGGTAAAAGCTCGTGGAGGCAAAGTTATTGCCGTCATTAATGAAAATGACCGTGAAATCTCGCAAATAGCCGATGATATTCTTGAAATACCATCTGTCCCGGACTGCATATCTCCAATAATATCCTCGATTCCTCTCCAACTGCTTGCCTACCACATTGCCATCCGCAAAGGATGCAACGTCGACATGCCACGCAACCTTGCCAAATCCGTGACCGTAGAATAATTCCACTGTCAGATACAGCCAAAAACATAACTCATCCTAACTTGATTCCGTTCCATCCGGAGGAATCTATTAAGCCTCGGTTTGCCATCTCAACGCAAACGAGGCTTTTTTATTACTGCCCAGTAAAACTCAGATAACTCAACAAATTATGGCTCGAACGCTGATTTTACGGTGTTCGAGCCATACTTTATTGCACTATTTGAGTTTTATCGGACAGCAATAGTTTAGAGCCAACACAAACTAAACTAAAAGGACTGACTCCTGCAATAGGTGCCAGTCCTAATTTTGTTTTGCCTCAAAAAGTTTTATCGGACAGCAATAATACTTTTTATTATTTGATTAGTACGCTGCAAAGTTACAGCGATGTAATAGCCTGTGATAGTAAAAAGCGGACATCCGTGTTAGGTTAAAAGACCTAATGATGATTATCCTCAGCTTTATAACTATTCTGCAATTTGTTACTGAATGATTCCCTGAGAGCTATCCGCAATCCGTTTAAGAACGATTCATGGATATATATTGAAGAAGTCGGACAGTTGTCAGCGCAAAGCCGGCACTGGATGCAATTTTTCTCATCAGTAGGTAAAACCGTATCTTTTAGTGAGAATATGTGCATCGGACAAACATTGATACATTTTCCACACTTTATACAGGTAGAGGTATTGAGAAACACCACCTTGTTACCGGCTAC
>Ga0209694_1001602_pt1 | contig 23596 bp, 27 predicted proteins | sample GluameincwithD2O_FD_187499 | JGI IMG/M metagenome (GOLD analysis project Ga0209694, IMG submission 187499) | Mouse cecum microbial communities from Vienna, Austria - Glucosamine amended microcosms incubated with D2O (SPAdes) (version 2) | ecosystem: Host-associated > Mammals > Digestive system >... | reverse complement strand
ATGATTGCATTTTTTGAAATTCCCACCAATGACTTCGACAAGTCGGTGGCATTTTATCAGGCACTCTTTGGTGAGGAGCTGGAGGTGTCGCAATTCGGCGACGAGAGAATGGCGTGTCTAATGAAAGCCGGGAAAAGCGTGTGTTCTATCTCATCCGCGCCTTCGTTCCCCGGTTTTGCACCATCCGAAGGAGGCGTACTGGTATATCTCAAAGCAAAGGACTTGGATGCCGATGTGAAAACGGCGATTGATAACGGCGCAACACTCGTCACTCCCAAGACCAAGATTCAAGTGGATAGCTGGGGCTATTTCGCCATCATCGCAGATCCTGTTGGTAACCGCATCGGACTTTATGGGAATAAGTGAAACATAGACAACTGTGGGAGTGGAGATAATCGTTTGGTTATCTCCATTACTATCATCAACAAAAGAAATTTTTTTGATTTTATTTTGTTGTCTAAAATATTTAGACTAACTTTGCGTTGTTAATATGTCTAATTTATTTAGACCACAAACGGAATAAGATATGAAACCATTAACAGAACGAGAGGAAGATGTAATGAACTACTTCTGGGACAGAGGTGCGCTTTCTGTCAGGGAGGTTGTTGAACTTCATGATGAGCCGCGTCCAAGTCGGACCACGGTAGCAACCTTTGTAAAGTTCCTTGAGCAAAAGGGGTATCTTGAACATCGGACTGAAAATAGTGGATTTGTATATATTCCAATAATACAACGTAATGAGTATTGCGGTCACAATCTACGCAGTGTTATAAGGAGATATTTTGACAATTCTATACATAATGTAGTGAATTTCCTTATTGACAATGAATATTGCAGCGATGAAGATGCAAAGGTTCTCATTGCACAAATTTCTAATCGCAAGAAAAAATAGCTATGGCAGGCAGTTTATTGGCATATTCCCTTTTGGCAAGCACACTGTTAACTGTGGTGTGGGCAGTATATAAATGTACTCTTGCTAATGCGGGATGTTTTCGTTTCAACAGGATTTTTCTCTTGTTGAGCATAATCATAGCCTTTATTTTGCCTCCTTTTATTCTTAAACCCGAATGCATAGTTGATATAAAATCTGAGAATATTGTATTAGACCTCAATCCCACTGAAATTGTAAATGTAACTCAGACTGTAACGGAACATATAATGCCCGTCTGGAATTATATTGTCACTTTGTATTTGATTGGAATTGGAGCAATGATTATCTATTTCTTAGTGTCATTAGTACGATTATTGCTTTTCATTACACAGGGAGAACATATCAAAAGTGATGGAAGTCATATCGTATTGCATCGACATAATAGCGTTGCTCCTTTTGCATGGGGCGGATATATAATGATGCCACGAAAAGACTGGTATGAATATGGGGCAATGATAGTTCGGCATGAGAAAGCTCATGTGGAATGTCGCCACTGGGTTGATCTAATGATGTTGCAAGCTGCAATTATTGTAACATGGTACTGTCCTGCAATATGGCTTTTACGCAATGAACTTCATACTCTCCACGAATACGAAGCGGACAGCCGTGTGCTCGCTTCAGGTATTAAACGAGAGGATTATCAAATGTTTCTAATAAAAAAGACAGTTGGAGCAAGGTTCGCAACTCTTTCCAACTGTCTAAATCACAGTTCACTTAAAAAACGTATAACTATGATGTTATCAAGCAAACCGACAGGCATAGCCCGTGTGCGTGCTTTTGTCATGGTGCCAGCATTGGCACTTGCAGTAGCAGGTCTGACCACCCCGGCGGTGTCAGCAGTGATTAACGAAGCGTCTTCCGCTACACCGGTGGACGATATCCACTACAAAGTTACGGAAAAATCTGATGAATCAATCCAAATCACGGAAAGAAACTCAGATGTCGTGGTAACCGAAAAGGCTGATGCCCCCGGAACACTTCAGTTCATCAAGACTGAAACTGCGCCAAACTTCCCCGGAGGGAAAAGTAAACTGATGGACTTCGTAAATAAGAACATCCAGTTTCCAGAAGCCGCCTATACAAATGGCGTACTCGACATGGATGCAGTTGTACAACTCACAATCGCTAAAGATGGAGTGGTAAAAAATGCCCAGATTGTGAAAAGTTCTGGTAAGACACTGGATGCTGAAGCCATTCGTGTAGCTCGTATGCTTCCACAGTTTCATCCCGGACTTAATGCCGGACTTCCCGCTGAGTCAAGCTATATGCTGACTTTTAACTACCATATCAGCAAACAATAAAGCAGCTTCCATAACAACCAATGGTATAATTGGATCTTAATCTGATGCTGGAGTATGTCGCATTTTATGTAATGCGGCATCTCCTGTATCATAAAATGTAATAACAATGGAATTAGTATTTACAATCTTTGTCGGAGTGGCTATCGGAGCCGTTGATGCACTCCCGATGTTTCTCAAAAAAATGGATAAGGCAAACTGTTGGTCTGCTTTCGTCCAGTATGTGGTGGTAACTTTCATCATCTTCAACACCACACTTCCCCAGTTGAATGTCAACGATTTTTTGGCTGGGTCGATTGTATCAGTCCTAATGGCTCTGCCTATGGTGGTTATGATTGCCAAGAATGAAAAGAAAGCTGTTCCGATTGTGCTTGTCAATGCGGTTGTTTTAGGCTTGATCATAGCGGTAATCAAGCATTTCAGTTCATCGTGGTTTGTATGAATCAGATAATAGCGAATCCTGATAGCATCGCCGCTTGTGGGTTATACTGTGGAGCGTGTCGCAAATTCTTGTCCGGGAAATGTCCCGGTTGCAAGAATAACGAGAAAGCATCGTGGTGTAAAATCCGCCAATGTTGCATAGACAAGAGGTACAGTAACTGTGCTGACTGTGAGCAGGAGGTTAGGAACTGTAAAATCTATTCCAACTTCATAAGCAAAGTATTCGCCTTGCTCTTCAACTCAGACCGCCCGGCTTGCATTGACTATATTAAGGAACACGGAAGAACGGCATTTGCAGAGGAAATGACCTGTCGCAAATGTCAAACAATAAAGCGAAGCAAAAAATGAAAATCATAGAATTGGCAATCATTTCATTATGCCTATTGCTTTTTTCCTGCGAAAAGCACTCCTCTGTTGAATTGTATGGAAAATGGCAAATCGTGGAGTATAAATGTATCGCCTCATCATCTCCAATCGGTCTTTCAAAAGTTACAGATGACGATAATTATTCTCTTGAGTTCGATAATCGCGGAAATGTAATTTGTAACACCGATTGCAACTTGGTTACTGGGAAATATGTCATTGATGGTAATAGATTAGCCTTCGATGAAATTACATCAACCGAATTGGCTTGTGACAATATGTTGGTGGAAGGAAGTGTAAAATACATACTTCCCAATGTATCGACATTTGAAATTCAGAATGATTCTCTTTTGTTTTTGAAAGACGCTGATAATCAAACATTGATGGAACTAAAGAAAACGACTAATTAGGTCTTGGGCCTAATTAGTCGTCACAATAATTCCAATAAGATGTTTGGGTGAATGTGCGATAGTTATATTGACAGCAAATGAAATACATAAAAAAATAAATCCTTCAAAATATCTAATATATAACAATTTACAAATTGATGAACAAGATTCTCATTGTAGATGCTTCGGTATCTGATAATAGGGTCATGTCAAGCCTGATTGTTCGGGCCGGATATGACCCTATTATTTCAGAGAAAATTGAAGCAGCGAAGGAGGAAGTGGTAAAACTGCCTCCCGGCGCGGTTATCGTCACGGCAATGCGATTGCCCGACGGTACCGCTAAAGAGTTTATTAACTGGCTGAAGGCCGAGGGATACAAATTCCCCGTCATAGCCATTGTGGAAAATCTAAACAACGCTGATGTAGTAAGCATTATGCGTGGCGGTGGAGCTGTTGATGTTATCCAGCGTCCTGCAATCGACAAGCAGCTTATAGAAACTGTCGCTCAGTACGTCAAAGCGGAAAACAAGACATTCTCCCTTGGCAAACATCTGATACCTCGACAAAGTGATGAATGGCGAGAGATTGAGCGAAGGATCCAAACGATAGCAAAGTCAAACGCCAATGTTATCGTATTCGGTGCAAGCGGTACAGGTAAGGAGCAGGTTGCACTTGAGATCTACCGTCAGAGTCCCCGCTCACAAAAGCCTCATATCGTTGTTGATGCAGGAGGAGCGGGGGTGATAGGCAAGCACGACCCCTCATCGGAAAGGAGCGAAACCTACAACCGTATTAAAAGCTACTTTGAGAATGCCGACGGTGGCACAATCATCGTTAAAAACCTCCACCTGTTGAGCTTTGAAAAGCAGTCGGTGCTGTTGCACATCCTCGAAGAAGAACACCCGAATGTTCGCGTCATCTGCACCGCAGAGCCATATCTCCGCAGAATGATGGCAGAACAGTCCTTCCGTCCAAACCTGATGTATATACTCCGCGAGTTCGAGATTGTTATCCCATCACTCCGCGAAGTGACTGAGGATATTCCAGTGTTGGCAAACTTCTTTCTAAAGATGTATGCAAGTCACAGAAACGAGCCGCGCAAAAGACTTGACGCTTCGGCAGTCAAAGCCTTGAAACAGCATCTGTGGGTTGGCAATGTCCGAGAGTTGAAGAACGTAATTCTTCAGGCCGCCTTTGGAACAAAGGGCGAAGTGATAACATCATCAGGACTTACGTTCAATGTATCTGATCCCGAAGACTACGAGGACATTCATCTGAAAAATCCAGCTGGCGAAAAGCGACGTATAACCGATGCCTTGAACCGTACAGATTGGAATAAGACGCAAGCGGCCAAGCTGTTGAAGATAAGTCGTCCGACGCTCGACTACAAAATAAAGCAGTTCGGCATCCGCAAAAACGAAGTGTGAATAGCCGTTAATTCGCCAAAATTTTGTAATTTTGTAGCGAAATTAGAAATCGTGTACGCTTTAGAGGCGTCCCGACAATGACATATATGCGACTGGAGAGCTGGTCGCATCCCGATACAACATAACATAAGACTACTTATGGTGAGAATGGAAATCTGGTAAATTTACAAATCTCGAAGCCGTAGGTTGATGCTTATGCTATGCGTCTGCATAGCGTGCATCTTCCTCTTTATTCGAGAAAGCGCAATACCAGAGCGTCCATTCCTAAAGAGGGGATGTGCGCTTTTTTTGCGTGCTTTTTTTATGCCCATTTTTTGAAAGTAATATTACAGGTTGTAAAGGGTTTTATCAACCACCGATTTTAACCTTTCTTAATTTTAGTACAACATTTCATCAAAATCGTCCGAATAATCAATTATTTACAGATTAACATTTAATTCTGTAATCCATTTGTAACAGGTGCGGGTTTATATCAGCGAAACAAAAACATTATGTATAACCCGTTAAATTCGACCCCGATAAATGGATGTATTTTCACTTACCGAAACCGAGTTCTTCCGCCTGCTGACGGAAGGTAACAACGAAAACCTGCACATCGCCTACAAAGACTTTGTGCTTCAGGTCAGCGAGATCTGCCACAACACACAAGACATAACCTATGCAATATCGGCATTGCTATATGCCGAGGTGGAGATAGCCCACCTTCAGACAGAGGCTATGCGAAAAGAGGTCAGCCAACACCTGACATCGTTCATCAGCAAGGCCCTCACATTTGTCCGCCGTACTATCAGCCACATCAAGGAAATACCGGTAAAGACTGTGCCAATGGAAGATTCTATTGATGATATAGCCCTCAACTGGGAGGCAAACAAATCGGCACTAATTGAACTTGGATATGCCTTCAAGGTCGCCAACTGCTTCGGCTCTAATGTCACAGTCAAGGAGATAATCAACAAACTCGCCAAAGCGTTCCATGTTGAGATACCAGAGAATTACATCTACAAGAAATACAATGAAATGAAGGTAAGAAGCCGCAATAGCCGTACCTATTTCATTGACAGCCTTACCATGTCGTTAAACAGCTTCATGGCAAAGCAAGACGAGGAAGATTAACTCGTCAGACCGATGTCCACCACTATATCCAATACTGATTATTGACCCGGAGAGGGTTGTTTATTCTTTTCATCTTTCATAGTTTTTTAAGGGAAATGCCCTGCCGTCCGCGAAGGATAGCAGGGCATTGATTTTGTGTATAGGTTACTTGTTGCGCAACAGGTGGCGCAGTCTGGGATCTGCGGCGATGCGCTCAATCTCGGATTTTACGATGGTTTTCACATCGTGCTTGATTTTGTCATAGTTGCGTTGGATAGCCGCCTTCATTATGGACTTGTCGGGAGTATCGTCCTTGAAATCCGTAATCAGCGGAATAGGCTTGTATGCCGCTGTTTCCTCCGCAACGCGCTTGTTGTCAACCACAATCTCGGCATGAAATATCTTCTGCCGGATACGCTCGTCAAAGTTGTCGCTGACGGCTCCGACAAACATTCCCTGTGTCAGAGTTGATATTTTGCTTGCCGGAATAAGGCTGTCCATTTGGGTATTGATGGAGTGGCTTACATCGTTGCGGTTGATGCTCATGGACTGCCGTTGCTGGAGAACCTTTCCAAACCTTTCAGATAGAGTCTTGGCGGTTTCTCCCACGACTTGCCCGGAGAATATGTTTCCGACGGTGTTCATCACTACGGCTGCCTCCTTGTCGCCATAGTCGCGTTTGAGCTGGGAGAAATCCTGAAAGCCGAGGCATACGGCTACCTTGTTGCTTCGCGCAGTGGCAATTAGATTATCCAAGCCCTTGAAATATATCGTGGGGAGCTCGTCAATGATGACGCCGGACTTCAACATTCCTTTCTTATTTATCAGCTTCACAATTCTGGAATTGTAAAGTCCGAGTGCCGCTCCGTAAATGTTCTGACGGTCGGGATTGTTGCCGACACACAGGATTTTCGGTTCGTTGGGATTGTTGATGTCGAGCGTGAAATCATCTCCGGTCATAATCCAGTACAACTGCGGTGAAATCATACGCGACAGTGGGATTTTTGCCGATGCAATCTGCCCGGCCAACTGTTCTGCCGCTCCTCCCTGCCATGCGTCTATGAATGGCGACAGGTAATTTTCCAGTTCCGGATATGATGTAAGGATTGGGAAAATCTTTTCATAAGAACAGCAAAGAAACTCAATAGCGTGGGGGAACGTGCAGTACCTGCCATTCTCGTAAATCTTGAGATACCAGATTATTGCAGCGAACAATACGATTGGCGACTCCACAAAGAAATCGCCCTGCTTCTGGATCCAAGTGCGGTTCAAGTTCATCATTATGGTGTATGCCGATTCATAGGCGTCGGCAATATCCGTCATGAACGCCGGGTGTATGGGGTTGCACCTGTGGGAGTGTTCCGGGTCGTCAAAGTTGATGACATAGAAAGATGGCGGCTTCTTACCGTAGCCTTTCTGATTGTTCAGCATGTGGTTATACGCTATAAGCGTCAGGTCCGGCTGCTTGTAATCGTAGATGTAAAGCCCGAAGCCCTTTTCAATCTGCTGCTTTATGAAATTATTGACGATGGCATACGATTTGCCCGAACCGGGAGTGCCGAGCACGATTGTCGCCCTGAATGGATTGACTACGTTTATCCATCCGCTGTGACACCGTTTCTTGTAATAGAACTTTGTGGGCAGATTTACGGAGTAGTCATTGTTCATCAGTTTTGTTTCCTGCATGAAGCTCTCGTTTTCATCATTGAAACGGTCGTCCATCATGTTGTTCTTCAAAAGCCGGCTCATATATACTCCGCCGACAAGCATCAGTACATAGCCTATCACAGTGGTCAGAATGTATGGGAAAACCCAGCCAAGAGCCGGCATCCACCAGTTGAGGAAGAACAAAGCCGCTCCCGCACTGAGGAAAATCCAGATATGGATCCATTGCACTTTCTCGTTCTTCACGCCTTTCGTACCAACGCATGAAAGTCCGAGGAACAGCACAGTCCACCATTTGGAAATCCACGGGTTATGGAACAGCCCTCCCGCATCATCGAGGTTGCGGAGTATCTTCATTGTTTCGGTGTGGAACTGCCAGCCCGATACCATCTGCTGACAGAACCAATAGATATTTGCGACCACGAGTATTATGCTCAAAGCACGGAGCAAGTCCATGATTTTAGCCAATGCCCGGAGGTCATCTTCCTGTTGACTCATAAATCAAAAATTTGTTTGGAGATTAGTAATTACAATTTGGGACCGCGACGCTTTTTCCTCTTGCGCCGCTGCATGGCACGGTAGAACGCTTCTTCATCGGAGTCAAAACCGGGCCCGACATGGAACAAGTCAAGTCCCGGCAATGAGGGAATATCGTCATAGTCGTTGTTGCGAACACTCTGCTTATGCTGCTGACTTGCGGACTGGGCAGTGTCACTTGATGCTTGCCCGTCATTGCGTGCATCCGTATCTTGAATAGGTACGGAAACATCAGGTGTATTCTGCACAGGCTTCTGTTCCGGATTGTCGAACCACCTTTGCAGGGCGTTTGCGGAGAACTCCTTACCGATACGGGAACCGTTGAGAACCGTCATTGTATTGTGGTCTATGAACGTCGCCCCATAAATCCGACCATCCTCAGTGTAGCGGAGAACAAGGTCGATGTTCCTCTCCTTCAAACCGGCGATGAAATCATCTTTGCCGGAGGCGGAAGTCATAGCCTCGGCGACCATTTTCTTGGTCGGCTTGATGTCAATCTTGTCTTTGGCACGTTCAAACCGGTTGTCAATGGCGGTGCGGCTGGCGAACTTGCCGAGGCGTGATGCCTTGAATGGAGTGGCGATTGTGTTGCCGTTGTCATCGGTGGCAAAATAGACAAGTCCGTGATACTCGCGCCCGTTGACCCTTCCGTCAGTCTGTTCACACCTCACATTATATAATCCGAGTATGGCATTATATTCTCCCATGCTTTGGAATTTCCAACGCATACCCACCATTTTGACCGTATTGGCGACCTGTCGCTTTATGTCGCCATTAGGATCAATCTTCTTTATAGGCATATCCGGTGTGATTTTCTGACGCTCCGCCGACTTCAGTCCATACTTCTTTTCAAGTTCACGGCATATATCCTTGCTCCTGTAAAAGTTATTGCGGTCGGATATGCAGGTGCCGTCCGGCTTTACCCTCAGTGCCACGATATGGATATGGTGGCGGTCTATGTCCTCGTGCTTGAATACAAGATAAGGCATATCGCCGAACCCCATCTTCTCCATATACTCGTGGGCAAGGCGGCCAAAGTCAACATCAGAAAGCCGGTCGTCAGGGTGCGGATTGAGCGATATGTGCATCATCGTCTTTTCGGCTTTGGAATTGGCAGGCATCCACCGCTTGAAATCCTCAAACGCACGGTGTATGTTGACAGTCCCTGTTCCGTCGTTGAAGATTTTGTTGGTGTCGAGTAGCCTGCCTTTCTCCTTGTTTATCTTTTCGCCGTTGTAAACCAAAGCTCCGTAAAGGGAGTTGCCTAAAGAGATTTTTGCAACCATCGCTCGTCGAATTTATTTGCGAGAGCGACAATCTCACGGTTCAGTTTCACAAGTTCGATGGTAATCTTCTCCAGTTTGTAGAGAGCAGTCATCGCTTTCTTTTCAGTGAAGTTCTCACGGAGTGTCTTTACCACGGTGTCATATTCTACTCCGATAGTGCGGTAATGGGAATTGAACGCCGATAGTTGATCGATGAAAATCCGTGTGTTTTCATCAACGATGAACACCTTGAAGGGCTTGCCGAACAACTGCATTTTGATAAACGCAGACAATGATTCCACTCCCGATTGCTCGTGCATATCAAGTAAACGGGCTTTCTCCGCCGCAGAAAAATTGACTGAGCAGCGGAACACCGTGGCGTCAATCTTGGGATGACGCCCGGCTTTCTTAAAGTTTTGTTTCATAAATAAAATGGAATTAGTGGTGGTTGGAAACTGCCAACCGCAGGTTTTTATCTTGGCGGTTACGACTTTGGAGTAACCGCTGGCTCCATGCACATGGCAAGGGTTTTATGCAGCAAATTCAATTTTCTGCTGCGTAAAACATACCTTGCAATGTTCGTTTGAACATCCTGAACTGATAATCGGAATGATATGTGTGGGAGATTATAGGAAAAGGTGTACAAAAGGTGTACTACTCCACATGAATGGCGCATTTTTAATCGTCTGCACCTATTATATATGGTTGCGATAGATGTCGCTTCAGGTGTGTACGCCTTTGCATTTCCTTGACTCTATAACAATCTTAAAAGCCGTTTCGGATTTTCAAAAAACAAAAGTTGGGTAATATTGAGTAATCGGTGTGTAACCGTGGGAAATCACTGATAATCAATAATCTTTTTGCATACAATCGTCGTTTTACTTGCACAGAGGCTGAGATGCCAATGTCGATACCGAATGATGAAATCTACATAGATACAGACATTCATATATTCATACATTCGTATCCACATACATACATCTGTACCTCTGCATCTACATACTTACATCTGTATATACATATATACATACGGAGATACATTTGTAGGTATGGCGATACATAGATAGGAACATACGTACATAAATGTGTATGTGTATGGATATGAACGTATTTATCTACCTGTGTACGAATATACACACTCCAATCACGGAGTTTTCAGACCCGGACACGGTTATCAAGCCGGGCGTATGGTGAAACTGCACCGCATTATTCAATAACTCAAATCCCCATTTTATTATGAGCGACCCAATTTATGTCGCCTTCGCCACTCAGAAAGGTGGCGTTGGCAAATCGACTCTGACGGCCCTCGTAGCGAGTTACCTGTACTATGTTGAGGGCATCGAAGTCGCGGCGGTGGACTGTGACAGCACCCAGCACTCGCTGAATGTCTATCGTGAGCATGACCTAATGGTCACAAAAGAGAACCCGTATCTGAAAAGAGTGTGTCACAAATTCTACTCCCAGTTCCAAAGGACACCTTACGAGATTTTGCTGACCTCTCCAACTGACGCGATGGCGGTAACAGACAATTTCCTTAAAGCCGGAAATACTCCGCAGGTTATCTTCTTCGACATTACCGGAACAATCAACGACCACGACATTGTGAACCTGATTGCAAACATGGACTATCTGTTTGTTCCCATCACAACCGAAACCGGAGAAATGGCAAGTTCCATTTCATTCGCCAACAATGTGAAGAACAAAATGATGGCTACGCGAGTGACGAATGTGAAAGAGATGCACCTCGTCTGGAACAAAATCAACACCCGCGAGAAATCCCGTTTATGTGAGATTATCGACGACTACATTGAGAAAATGGGTCTTGACTCACTCGACACAGTGCTTGTAAAAAGCAACAAGTTTGAGAAAGACGGGCGTGAAACCGGTAACGTCGGATTGTTCCGCTCAACGATGCTGCCGCCTGACAAGCGTCTGCTGAAAGGCTCGAACCTCGAAGAACTGGTGGCAGAAATCCGAAGCATCATAAAAGTGTAGTCATGGCAAGAAAACAAGTAACCGATTTTGATGCGGACAGCTTTATCCAATCCGTGCGCGAGTCAGCCGTCCCGACTTATCACACGGCTTCTGATGTGGTTCCTGCTGCTACTCCGGCATCGGATAAAAAGCCGAAACAGAAAGAGCCGGTTGAAACAAGGCGTAAAAGACGCATCGGAGAGTCTTCCGATTTTCTTCTGAAGAAAGTATCGGAAATGAACATGACCGAGGAAGAAGGCAACTATGTCAAGACTTACATCGGCAACGTGTCATTCGGTCAGGTCAACCGGAACGGCAACCCGATAGTCGTGCGAGAGGACTACCGCGAAATGATAAAGGATATATTCTCAATGTTCGGTGTAAGACTCAACATGGCTGCTTATGTCGATGCTGTCCTTACGGAGCACTTCAAACAATGTTATCCGCTAATTCAGGGCATAGCCGAAAAATGCCCGTCAAAATTCTAACTGAGAAAAAATGGAGAAAACAAAATTCTGTGACCTTCGCACTTGCAACAAGGTCTGCGGGGTGGAGCCGACTTTTACCCCGGATAAAGAGAAGGTAAAGGCGTATGCCGATGAGTACCTCACACCTTCCAATGTCGGCGCACGCAAGGGGATATTCGTTCCCCGTGAACTGGTAAACAAGCTGTCCAAACTGATTGCCCTTTATGATGTGGAGGGACTGACAATCGGGGCATACGTTACCAATATACTAATCAATCATCTGGTGGAAAACCGTGATGTAATCAACGAACTGTCCTTCGAGGGCGAAAAGACGGTAGCTCTATGACAGGAGTATCAATCTTTCTGTTAGGAACCGTTGCACTGACTAATGTCGGCTTCCTTCTCTATCTGATGCGCGACAATAACCGTAAAGCCAATCCGCCGCAGGCAAAGCCGCCTGAGCAACAGCAACCCACCGAGGCTGAAACGGCGAAAGTACCTCCTACACCGCAGGCTACCGTTGGCAAGAGCAAATTCCGCATAGAGGAATTTGACGAGCGGTTTGAGGAAATTGAACAGCGTTTCGACCGGGTGATCCAGATGCTCGACCGCATTGAGGGCGATGTAAGGCTCAAAGATGTGGAGTTTGCCAACATCGATGACGCTCCAACTCAAGAGGAAATAGCCCGCGATGCAGATGCAGTTGACAATACGCCAAAAGACAACCGCATGACACGCGAACAGGAGAAAGCCGCCTTTACCGATGTACGGATAGAGGATGTTGAGCCGGAAACAGTTTCGCCTCCGTCGGCAAGTGGCGCGACACTGGACGACATTGAAAAATCAATGGAAACAGCCGCCAATCCTGATGCCACTCCCGAAGAAAAGGCAAAAGCCGGGCGGGTGCTGATAACACTGACCGACACCAATTTCATGGAGCATTTCTCCGATGATGCGGACATTCTGCAAAACGTGATGAGGTGTTGTAGGGAAAGCTGCCGTCTGGACATAGCCGACAAGACAGGCAAAAAGCCGGTAAGTATAACACGCCGGAAAACCACCATCGAGATTGCCAAGAACATTGACGATTTCAATCCCGCCGACCTCCTGAAAAAATAGTCGGCAAACCACTAATCCAAGTCTGCAAAGACACAAACCACCCCAATTTTAACCCGAAGTGTGGGCTGCTCCAACCGGAGCGGTAGGGGGCGGCCTATGCTTCAAAAAAACTGAAACAAAACATGACTAAAAGAAAACTTTTCACACTGCTGCTTATCGCAGCCACAGTAACCAACTCATTTGCTGCCGGTAACGGCATGGCGGGTATCAACGAAGCCACCTCAATGGTGAGTTCCTATTTTGACCCCGGCACAAAGCTGGTGTATGCCATCGGTGCCGTGGTCGGACTTATCGGCGGCATCAAGGTGTACTCCAAATGGTCCAGCGGCGACCCTGACACCAGCAAGACTGCCGCCTCGTGGTTCGGAGCCTGCATCTTCCTTATCGTTGCCGCCACCATTCTCCGTTCATTCTTCCTCTAATGTCCGAGTATCAGATAAATAAGGGTATCGGACGCTCGGTTGAGTACAAAGGATTGAAAGCGCAATATCTGTTCATCTTCGCCGGCGGATTACTTGCAATGTTCGTGGTGTTCGTCATCATGTATATCGTGGGAATATCACAATGGTTCTGCATTGGCTTCGGTGTCATCGCCACATCAATCCTTATATGGCTCACATTTCATCTGAACGCCAAATATGGCGAACATGGACTGATGAAACTGTCGGCGTCAAAGTATCATCCGCGGTACATAATCAACCGTCTGCGTATAACCCGCTTAATAAAAGGAAGAAAATGAGGAATACACTTAAAGCGACGACCCTCGAAAGCAAGCTGCCGTTGTTGGCGGTTGAACACGGTTGCATCATCTCAAAGGACGCGGACATTACCGTGGCCTTTGAGGTAGGCCTCCCGGAACTGTTCACGGTTACTTCCGCTGAATATGAGGCTATGCACGCCGCATGGTGCAAGGCAATAAAGGTGCTTCCGCACTTCTCCGTGGTGCATAAGCAGGACTGGTTCATGGCTGAGAACTATAAGCCGGAACTGCATAAAGATGACCTTTCATTTTTAGACAGGTCATTTGAACGCCATTTCAATGAGCGTCCGTATCTGGCTCACAAGTGCTACCTGTTCCTGACAAAGACGACTAAGGAGCGTATGCGTCAGCAGAGCAATTTCTCAACCCTCTGCCGAGGTCGCATCACTCCGAAGGAGCTGAACCACGAAATGGTTGTCAAGTTCATGGAGTCGGTTGAGCAGTTCGAGCGCATCATCAACGACACCGGCTACATCAAGCTGCGCCGATTGTCCGACAATGAGATTGTCGGCACTGAAACGACCTCCGGCATTATCGAAAGGTATATGTCGCTCTCTATGGGCGATGTCAACTGTCTTGAAGATATTGACCTGTCGGCAAAGGAAATGCGCATCGGCGACAAGATGCTGTGCCTGCATACTCTCTCAGACACCGATGACCTCCCCGGCAAAGTCAGTACCGACAACCGCTATGAGCGGTTATCGACTGACCGCTCGGATTGTAGATTGAGCTTTGCCTCTCCCGTCGGATTACTGTTGCCGTGCAACCATATCTACAACCAATATGTGCTGATTGACGACCATGATGAGAACCTTGCCCGGTTTGAGAAAACGGCACGCAACATGAACTCCCTTTCAAAGTACAGCCGTAGCAACGCTATCAACAAGGAGTGGATTGACCGCTATCTCAACGAGGCACATTCTTACAGTCTGACCTCGGTGCGCTGCCACTGCAACATCATGGCGTGGAGCGATGATGCCGAGGAACTGCGGCGAATCAAGAACGATGTCGGCGGACAGCTCGCCACTATGGGGTGTATGCCGAGGCACAATACCATCGACTGCCCGACACTGTTCTGGGCTGCGATGCCCGGCAACGAAGCTGATTTTCCAGCCGAGGAAAGTTTTTACACTTTTATTGAACCTGCTGTCTGCTTCTTCACTGCCGAAACAAACTACCGCAGTAGCCTTTCCCCATTCGGCATAAAGATGGTTGACCGTCTTACGGGTAAGCCCGTTCACTTGGATATTTCCGATGAACCTATGAAGCGAGGCATAACCACCAACCGAAACAAGTTCATTCTTGGCCCGTCGGGTAGCGGAAAGTCATTCTTCACAAACCACTTGGTGCGTCAATACTACGAGCAAGGAACCCATGTGCTACTGATTGACACCGGCAATTCATACGAAGGGCTGTGCAACCTTATCCACAACCGCACCCACGGCGAGGATGGTATTTATTACACCTATACCGAGGAAAAGCCGATTTCATTCAATCCGTTTTTCACTGATGACGGTGTGTTCGATGTGGAGAAAAAGGACAGCATCAAGACTCTGCTTCTGACGCTGTGGAAGTCGGAGGACGACCGCATAAGCAAGACCGAAAGCGGTGAGTTAGGCTCGGCGTTGTCAATGTTCCTCGAAAAAATGGCTAAGGATAAAAACATTGTTCCCTGCTTCAACTCCTTCTATGAGTTTATGCGCGACGATTACCGTGCGGAAATGGCGAACCGTCCGATACCCATCTACAAACAGGATTTCGACATTGACAATTTCCTGACAACGCTGCGCCAGTATTACCACGGAGGACGCTTTGACTTCCTGCTCAACTCAAAGGAGAATATCGACCTTCTCAACAAGCGGTTTGTGGTATTCGAGATTGACGCCGTGAAAGATAACAAGGAATTGTTCCCCATTGTGACAATCATCATAATGGAAGCCTTCATCAACAAGATGCGACGGTTGAAAGGTGTCCGTAAGATGCTAATCTGCGAGGAGGCTTGGAAAGCGTTGTCAACGGCTAACATGGCTGAGTATATGCGCTATATGTTCAAGACTGTCCGAAAGTATTTCGGCGAGGCAGTGGTTGTAACACAGGAGGTTGACGACATAATTTCGTCGCCGATTGTCAAGGAAACGATCATCAACAACTCCGACTGTAAGATACTGCTCGACCAGCGAAAGTACATGAACCGCTTCGACCAGATACAGGAGCTGCTCGGTTTGACCGACAAGGAGAAGGCGCAGATACTCAGTATCAACATGGCGAACAACCCGAACCGACTTTACAAAGAGGTATGGATCGGACTGGGCGGAACACAATCCGCCGTGTATGCCACTGAGGTGTCGCCGGAGGAATATCTCTGCTACACAACCGAAGAAACGGAGAAGATTCAGGTGCTCAACCGCGCTGCTCAACTTGGCGGGGATATTGAGATGGCTATCCGGCAATTAGCATCTGAAAGGCGCGACCATTAACAACCACAAATCAGATTATGTATGAAATTTTCAAGAGTCGTGGCAAATGTTGCGTCAGGGATCGTCATTGCCCTCGCGCGCCTCCTGATGATAGCTCTCAGACTACTGATATTTACCGCAAAACTAATCGTGGGCATGGCTCACAAAATCAGATAACCCACTAATCCAAAGTTATAGATGAAACAAATAAAAATTATAATCCCGCTTATCGCCCTTTGCCTGTTCCTCGGAACTGGCAGGGCGAAAGCCCAGTGGACGGTCATAGACCCGTCCAACATCGCCCAAAGCATTGTCAACTCGTCAAAGTCGCTGGTGCAGGAGTCAACCACCGCTAAAAATATGGTATCGAATTTTCAGGAAACCGTGAAGATCTACCAGCAGGCAAAGAAATATTACGATGCCCTGCAAGCGGTCAACAACCTCGTCCGTGATGCCCGTAAGGTGCAGCAGACAGTCCTGATGCTCGGCGACATATCCGGCTACTATGTGAACAACTACAAGAAGATGCTGACCGACCCGAACTACACATCGGCGGAACTGTCGGCAATAGCCTCCGGCTACACGAGGATACTCGAAGATGCAACCGGCGTGCTCAACGACCTCAAACAGGTCGTGAACATCACGACACTCTCCATGACCGACAAGGACAGAATGGATGTCGTAGATGATTGCTACAACGAGATGAAACGGCTTAAAAGCCTGACCGCCTATTATACAAACAAGAACATTTCGGTGTCCTATCTCCGTGCGAAGAAAAAGGCTGATACGCAGAGGGTAATCAACCTGTACGGCGACGGTTCTGAAAAATACTGGTAATGCCTATGCTTTGCTCCATTGATTTTTCAAACCTCCACACCATACTCCGGTCGCTCTACGATGAGATGATGCCTTTGTGCGAGGACATGACGGGAGTCGCACAGGGCATTGCCGGACTCGGCGCGCTGTTCTATGTTGCCTACCGTATCTGGCAGTCACTGGCGAGAGCTGAACCGATTGATGTGTTCCCGTTGCTCCGTCCTTTTGTGATAGGCTTCTGTATCATGTTCTTCCCGACGGTCGTGCTCGGCACAATCAACTCCGTTATGTCGCCGATAGTACAGGGCACAGCCGGGATGCTTGAAGGACAGACGCTCGATATGCAGAAATACCGCGAGGAGAAGGACAGGTTGGAATATGAACAGATGATGCGTGACCCGTCAACAGCCTACCTCGTTGATGATGCCGAGTTTGACAGGCAGATTGACGAACTGGGAGTGACGGAGGTCGGCACAGCCGCCGGAATGTATATCGAGCGAGGAATGTACAAGATGAAGAAAGCTATTTCCAATTTCTTTCGTGAACTGCTTGAGATGCTTTTTCAGGCTGCCTCGCTGACGATAGACACGATAAGGACTTTCTTCCTGATTGTGCTGGCGATACTCGGTCCCATATCATTCGCGCTCTCCGTCTGGGACGGCTTCCAGAACACCCTCGTCCAATGGATATGCCGCTACATTCAGACTTATCTGTGGCTCCCGGTCGCTGACCTTTTCAGCACGATACTCGCCAAGATACAGGTGCTGATGCTCCAGAACGACATTTCTGAACTGACGAACAACCCCAATGCGGATCTGGACGGCTCAAATACTTGTTACATCGTCTTCATGATTATCGGCATAATCGGCTATTTCACAATACCTACGGTCGCCGGTTGGATAATTCAAGCGGGAGGCATGGGTAGTTATGGTCGCTCAATCAATAGCACCGCAATGTCAGGAGGCAGAATAGGCGGAAGCATAGCCGGAGGACTTTCAGGAAATGCTGTCGGACGGGCAGGTAAACTTTTGAAAAATACATTCAAAAATTGATTAAATGGAATTTAAGTCATTAAAAAACATCGAAACATCCTTCAGGCAAATCCGTCTGTTCGGCATAATCGTCATATCGCTCTGCGCTTTAGTCGCGGTAGCCTCGGTTATGATGTCGCTCAGATTTGCCGAAAAGCAGAGGGAGAAAATCTATGTCCTTGACAACGGCAAGAGCCTGATGCTCGCCTTGTCGCAGGACATGGAACAGAACCGACCGGCTGAGGCGCGCGAACACGTCCGACGCTTTCACGAACTGTTCTTCACGCTGTCGCCCGACAAGTCGGCGATTGAGCACAACATCAACCGCGCCATGTCACTGGCGGACAAAAGTGCCTACAACTATTACTCCGACTATGTGGAGAAAGGCTATTACAACCGCATAATCGCCGGGAATATATCTCAGGTGCTTCAGGTTGACAGCATCGTCTGCAATTTCAACGACTATCCCTATAATGTAAGGACTTACGCAAGGCAGATGATTATCCGCCAGAGCAATGTAACGGAAAGGTCGCTTGTCACGGATTGCCGCCTTGTAAACACCGGCCGCTCGGACGACAACCCCAACGGCTTCATGATCGAGGGGCTGACGATACTTGAAAATAAAGATTTGATAACCACCAAACGTACTTTATCCCAATGAAACTAAAAATCAGAAACCTCGTGTCACCATTATATAATAAGGTGTGGCACACACCGAAGGGGCGACTTGCCGCCAAAATCAGGAAGGCGTGCGATGACCTGCCCCGTAACCAGAGGCTTATGGTCGTGACAATTCTCCTGTCGGCTTTCATACTCGCCGCCTTCTTCGTGTTCGGCAACGCCTGTTACAAGATGGGCGCGGGTCATGCCCGCCAATCCATAGAGATTGAGCATATCCGACAACTCGATTTACCCACTAAAACAATGAGCCATGAAACTGATTGACGAACTCAGGAACCGGCTCACGCCCAAGACTCCGGCTGACAGGGAACGGGTAAAGAAGATTGCAGTCTATACCGTGCTGTGCCTGTCGTGCCTCGTGTGCATCTGGCTGATATTCGCTCCAAGCGGAGATGATGAAACGGTGGCAGGCAAAGCCAACACCGAACTACCCGATGGAACAACCAACGGTATGCCGGACAGTAAGATTGCCGCCTATGAGCAGGATGCGCAGAATAAGGAGAAGGAAAATCGGCAGGCTCAGCTCGAAAGCATATCGGCAACACTTGATACAGTTGCCGCTCAGCCAACGACCGATATGCCGGACGCTATCCAATCATCGGCTGACGCATACCAGCAGGCTCAGGCGTCTTTACAGGATTTCTATATCCCTGAGCCGTCAGGCGAGGCACAGAAGGTAGCCGAGTTGCAGGAACGTATAGCGGAACTGGAAATGCGACAGTCAATGCCTGACTATTCGCAAAAGTCACCAAATGAGATGGAGTTGCTTGAACGCTCCTATCAGCTTGCCGCCCAATATATGGGCAATGGCAACGGGGGTAATTACCAACCGCCACAACAGCAGGAGGAAGAAAAAGGGAAACGCAATGTCCAGCCCGTGGCACAGGTCAGCCACAGTGTCGTTTCATCGCTCGGATCATCTTCCAACCGTGGCTTCAACACCTCGGTCGGAGTGCAGCGGACATCAAGCAAGAACACCATTTCAGCTGTGATTGCCAACGACCAGACAATCGCCAACGGTCAGCCCGTCAGATTGAGGCTTACAGAGCCGATGTGGGTCGGAAACAGACTTGTGCCACGCAATACGATAATAACAGGCGAAAGCCGATTGCAGGGCGAGAGGCTGGAGATTGAGATTTCATCGGTTGAGTCGGAAGGCTCAGTGTATGAAGTGGAATTGCAGGTATATGACTCCGACGGTCAGGAGGGTATCAACATTCCCAACTCTATGGAGTCTGACGCATTGAAAGAGATTGGAGCCAACATGGGCAGCACGGTCGGCAGTTCAATCAATATTTCCACCAATGCGGGTGCGCAGATAGTGTCAGATGTAGGTCGTGGCATACTCAACGGCGTCAGCTCATATCTCACAAAGAAAGTCCGCGAGGTAAAAGTACACCTCAAAGCCGGCTATAAGGTCATGCTGCACCAGCCGGAACAAAACTAAAATCAAAAACCACTTAAATTTTCCAAGTATAATGAATTTGAAAACATTTATTCTTTCCGCCATTGCCGTAATCGGCATGGCAACCCCGGCTTTTGCCAAAGGCAAGACAGCCAAAAACACCGATAACAACGTGTCGCCAGACACTGAAACGGTAGCCGAACACGATATTAACGTGTACGGCGCGAACTACACCGACGGCGACAAGTTTGACGGTCTTACCCGCAAAGTCGGCTTTGACCGCATGATTCCTCCTCACGCACTGGAAGTTGCGTATGAGAAAACGACACACATCATCTTCCCCTCTGAGGTCGTCTATGTTGACCTCGGCAATGAGAACCTTGTCGCCGGACTTGCCGACGGTGCGAAAAACGTGCTGCGTGTCAAATCGGCTTTCAAGTCGTTCAAGACTGAAACAAACCTTTCGGTAATTACCGAAGATGGCAGCTACTATTCATTTAATGTGAAATTCGCCAAAGAGCCGCTGTTGCTCAACATCGAGATGACCGATTTTCTCCATGACGGCGAGGCAGTGAACCGCCCCAACAACGCGCAGGAGATCTATCTGGAAAAACTTGGTCAGGAGTCGCCGATGCTTGTAAAGCTGATTATGAAATCTATCTACAAGCAGAACAAGCGAGAAATCAAGCACATCGGCTCAAAGCGTTTCGGTGTCCAGTTCCTTCTCAAATCAATCTACACCAACAACGGATTACTCTATTTTCACACAGAACTGAAGAATACATCAAACATCGCTTTCGACATTGATTTTGTGTCGTTCAAGATTGTGGATAAGAAAGTTATCAAGCGAACCGCCATGCAGGAACAGGTGCTTGAACCACTCCGCGCCCAGAACTATGTGACGGTGGTACACGGCAAATCCACTGAAAGAACCGTGTTCGCTCTGGAAAAATTCACAATCCCCGACGACAAGCAACTCGTTATCGAGGTCGCCGAAAAGGAAGGCGGCCGCCACCAATCCTTCGTGGTGGAGAACGAGGATATTGTGCGAGCCAACGTAATCGACGAACTTTCAATCCAGTAACCGTATGAAGAAGATTTTGACAATCTTCGCTGCCATGCTTGCCCTTTTCACGGGGCAGGCAATGGCCCAGCGATGCCTCCCCGGAATGTCAGCCGTGGAAATCAAGGCGAATATGGCAGACGGATTTTATACCGGAAAGTCCCGCAACTGCGGCTATTCTTTCGGAGTATATTACTCCGTGTTCAAGGGCAACGCCAACACATGGACTTTCGGCGGAGAGTATCTCCAGACTTACAAGCCATACGGCGAAAAAGGGCGTATCCCCGTGGCAGAGTTCACTGGCGAGGTTGGCTACAACTTACATCTGTTGAGCGACTACTCGCAGACCTTCCACCTCTATGGCGGCGTGTCGGCCCTCGGTGGATATGAAACGGTAAACTGGGGAAAGTCGGTATTGTCCGACGGATCCACGCTCCACAACGGCGATGCCTTCATATATGGAGGCGCACTGACTGTTCAGGCAGACTTTTACCTATCCGATAAAATAGCATTGACTGCCAATGTTAAGGAGCGGTTTGTGTTCGGCAACTCAACGGGCCATTTCCATACACAGTATGGTGTAGGTGTCAAATTTATAATTGAATGATCCTATGGGAATGACAGTAATTGACCTCGACATAAAAAATCTTCCTCTTGAAGATTTTATGAAGGCTATGGGCTTTGAGCCGATAAACCGGAACAAAAATCTTCTGACCTATGAGTCGCCATATTCGGCAAATGGCAATATCGTTGTGGATACCGAAGCCAACGGCTGGTACGATAAGGCACAACCCGAAAAAATGTATGGTGGAATATACGACCTCGCCTATGAGATTATCGGCAGTGCCAATAAGTCGGAACTAAACCTGTTCATCGCCTCGGAAATGAAAAAGGTGCGTGACGTGAAAATGTATCATGTCACGGCAAACGATTCAGAAAGGAAACTGGAACGACCGCAACGCAAACGAGGTATGCGCCTATGAACATCGACGCTATCCGACAAATCCCGTTGGTGGATTTCCTCAACCACCTCGGCTATCAGCCGACAGGACGCGACAGCAAAGGACTGTGGTTCTACTCTCCATACCGCAATGAGCGTAAGCCCTCGTTCCATGTCAACCCGCGCAAAAATTTATGGTTCGATTTCGGCAGTGGTGCAGGTGGCGACATCTTCAATCTTGCCGGAGAGTTGACAGGCGAAACAGACTTCATCAAACGGGCAGAGTTCATCGCCCAAAAGATGCAGTTGCCTGTTGAGAAGCCTTATAAACCCGTGCCATTCGTTGAGCAACCGACATTTGAGAATGTCGAAATATCGCGTCTGGAGGCGCCGATACTGTTGAACTACCTCGCTGACCGTGGCATACCCCGTGACATTGCCCAACGCTACTGCGTGCAGGTTGACTACACGCTTCATGGCAAGAGGTACTATGCCATCGGATTTGAGAACAATGCCCACGGATATGAGCTGCGCAATCCGTTTTTCAAGGGAGCATATCCGCCGAAAAACATCACGCATATCGCCAACGGCAACCCTCGGTGCAACGTGTTTGAAGGCTTCATAGACTTTCTTTCAGCGGAAAGACTTGGCTATAATGACGGCAATGACAGTGTGGTTCTCAACTCCGTGTCAAATCTCAACAAGGCAATACCTTATCTGCAAAACTATCCGCTTGTGCTGTCCTATCTTGACAACGATGTTGCAGGTCGTGCGGCTCTCGCCAGACTCCAACGTGAGTTTGGCGACAAGGTGGCGGATAAATCCTCACTCTATCCTCAACACAAGGATCTGAACGACTACCTTATGTCGCTCACTACGAAAAAATCAAAATCAACAAAATCAAAATTAAAACTCTGAAAAAATATGACTACAATTCTCAATAAGATTGGCGCGATGCGCCTCACTCCCGCCCGGTTCTTCGGGTTCTGGGCAGCACTCTTTGCCCTCGTGTTCACTCTCTCGTCCTGCTCTGACGACCTCGATGTGCAACAGTCCTATCCGTTCACAGTGGAGGTAATGCCCTTCGCTGAAAAGATAGTCAAGGGGCAGACTGTGGAGCTACGCTTTGAGATCCAGCCGGAAGGCAACTACACCAACACCCTCTATACAATCCGCTATTTCCAGTATGACGGCGAGGGTACGCTCAAACTCGTTGACGGCCCGGTGTTGGTCAACAACGACCGAGTTCTACTCGAAAGCAAGACCTTCCGACTGAACTACACAGCAAAATCTTCCGATGCTCACAAATTCCTTGTAGTGGTTGAAGATTTATGTAATGGACAACATACATCTTCTAATGTGGCGATGACATTTATGTTTAACAGTGCCTCCAACGATGAGTAAATCAGACATGTAAGTTTGCTGTTCACAACATTATTTTGGAGGCACTGGCAGAGATTCATCATAGGCTATCCA
>Ga0209694_1001586_pt1 | contig 23760 bp, 20 predicted proteins | sample GluameincwithD2O_FD_187499 | JGI IMG/M metagenome (GOLD analysis project Ga0209694, IMG submission 187499) | Mouse cecum microbial communities from Vienna, Austria - Glucosamine amended microcosms incubated with D2O (SPAdes) (version 2) | ecosystem: Host-associated > Mammals > Digestive system >... | reverse complement strand
ACTGTTCCGTGCGCTCGAAGCGCACCATCTCAAATAGCTCGTCCATGCCCTCGGGCAGGCACATCCATATTGCATCTGCGGTTTTCATGCCACAAATTTAACACTTTTCTCAAAATCCATGCACCGTGTTTTCGGCTTGACCCTGTTTTCGGCTTGGGCCGAAAAAACCGCCTATTAGGCGGTTTTTCAGGGATCTTCCACTTTGCTGGTCCAAATATAATACATCGGCGGGCGAAATGCAAACGTCCTTTAACTTCCGTTTACACTTTCACAAAATACCCCGGCTGTGGAAAACTCCAGGAAAACGCGCCGCCACAACCCTAAAAAGGATAGAGCACTCCACTGCCGTCGAACAAAAAAATCTTTCACTCGCCGAACATACTGCAAATTTTCACGTATCTTTGCAACGTGCTCCGGCACAATACATCTGATTCACCGTTTGCGAAAATGCCGAAAAACATCATCCGCCGCATCCTGTTTTCAGCCGCAGCCCTGCTGACCGGCGGCTGTTGCTGCACCCTTCGGGCACAACAGGAACCGGCCTTTGCCCACTACTGGCAGATGGAGACGCAGTTCAACCCCGCGGCAGCCGGACGCACACCGCGCCTGAACATCAACGGGGCCTATCAGAGCCACGCCGCCGGGTTCGAGGATGCCGGCGGCACGATGTTTGCCGGTGCGGACATGGCCTTCGTCATCGGACGCACCCGCCACGGCGTGGGAGCCGTGTTCCAGAACGATGAGATAGGCCTCTTCTCGCACAAACGCTTCGCCCTGCAATATGCCTGGCATGTCCGGCTGTTCGGAGGAACGCTCAGCGTGGGTGCCGAGGTGGACATGCTCAACGAATCGGTAAACGGATCGAAGGCCGACCTGGGCGATGCCAACGACCCCGCCTTCCCCTCGGCCGAGATGAGCGGTTCCAAATTCGACGCCTCGGCCGGCCTCTACTACAGCCACGGCCCCTGGTATGCCGCGCTCTCGGCCCTGCACCTGACGGCGCCCACCGTCCTGCTGGGCGAGACGAACGAGCTAAAAGTTAAAAGTCTGTATAATTTTACCGCCGGTTACAATATTCGCACACGCAACCCGTTATTCATGATAGCGCCGTCCACCCTGCTGCGCTACGACGGCACCGACTTTCGCGCGGACATCACGGCCCGCCTGGTCTACGCCCGCGGGAAGAAGCGTCTGTACGGCGGAGGGTCCTACAGCCCGCAGCACTCGTTCACGCTCTTTGCCGGAGGCATGTTCCACGGTGTGGACATCAGCTACTCCTACGAGGCCTACACCTCGGGAATGGGCATAGGCAGCGGACAGCACGAAGTGACACTGGGCTACAGTCTGGACCTGAACTTGGGGAAGAAAGGAAAGAACCGCCACAAGAGCGTCCGCTTCCTGTAAGAAGACATCCGAAAGAACCTTCAGAAAGAAAAGAAAGACACCTATACATTATATATAAATATATATGACGAACCTTTGCAAGAAGAACACCTGCGCCGCACCGCTCGGCTTCACCATAGCCCTGCTGGCATGTATGTTGCTGACATCCTGCTTCGGCGGCAACCATGCCATGTCGAACGGCGGAGAAGTGACAGGCCGCCGCGGAGCCGCCTTCACGGAACCTACTCCCTACGGCATGGTGGAAGTGAAACGCGGCTACCTCCGGGCCGGCATCGAAAAGAACGACAGCCTGTGGGGCACGGTCACGCCCAGCAAGGACATCTCGGTTGACGGTTTCTGGATGGACCAGTCGGAAGTGACCAACGCCATGTACCGGCAGTTCGTCGAATGGGTGCGCGACTCCATCATCCGCGAGCGCCTGGCCGACCCCTCCTTCGGCGGCGACGAAACGTACAAGATCGAGGTGGACCGGAACGGTGACCCCATCACCCCACACCTGAACTGGGCCAAACCTATCCCCTGGCGCAAACCGAGCGAAGACCAGGAACGGGCCATCAACAGCGTCTATGTGACGCATCCCATCGACGGGACAAAAATGCTGGACGTGAAGCAGCTGACCTACCGCTACGAGATCTTCGACTACGAGAAAGCGGCCCTGCGCAAATACCGGCTCAACCCTGCCGAACGCAACCTGAACACCGACCTGACGGTCAATCCGGACGAGGTCGTGATGATCTCCAAGGACACGGCCTATGTCGATGACAACGGCGACATCGTGCGCCAGACCATCGAACGCCCGCTCTCCAGCCTGTACGACTTCCTGAACACCTATATCGTACACGTATATCCCGACACCACCTGCTGGGTGAACGATTTTCCCAACGCCAACAACGAACCATACATGAAGCTGTACTTCTCCTCGGCGGCCTACAACGACTATCCCGTAGTGGGCGTGACGTGGGAACAGGCGGAGGCCTTCTGCGCATGGCGCACGGACTTCCTGCTGCGCGGACTGGGCCCGCAGGCCCGCTTCATCCAGCGCTACCGCCTGCCCACCGAGATAGAATGGGAATATGCCGCCCGCGGAAAAGAGGGGAACCCCTACCCTTGGGAAGGCAACGAGACAAAGAACGACAAAGGCTGCTTCTTCGCCAACTTCAAGCCGGACCGGGGCAACTACACCGAGGACGGCAACCTCATCACGTCGCGCACCGGCATCTACGGAGCCAACTCGAACGGCCTGTTCGACATGGCGGGCAACGTGGCGGAATGGACCAACACGGTCTATACCGAAGCCGGCGTGGCGGCCATGGCCGACCTCAACCCCGAACTGCGCTACAATGCGGCCAAAGAGGACCCCTACGTACTGAAGCGGAAAAGTGTGCGCGGAGGTTCCTGGAAGGATCCCCTGTCCTACATCCGCTCGGCATGGCGCACCTGGGAATACCAGAACCAGCCGCGCTCGTACATCGGTTTCCGCTGCGTACGCTCCAAAGCCACGACCACCAGCAGCAACAGCAACGGGAAAAAGAAAAAATAGCCCGCAGAGCGCTCCCCCCCGACCCAATACTTTCCTTATAACAAAACGATACTGTAAATTATGCCAAGCAAAATAAATCTTGTAGTCCGCCTCCAGCACTGGATGGACAGTGTGCCGGGACAAACTTTTCTGAACTACGCATACAGCTGGGGCGCCTCCATCGTGATCCTCGGTGCCTTGTTCAAACTGACCCACATGAAAGGCGGCGACATCATGCTGTTCATCGGAATGGGCACGGAGGTTGTCGTATTCTTCCTGTCGGCCTTCGACCGGCCGTTCGACAAGAACGAGATTGGCAAGGAACTGCCGCCCGATTATGAGACAGACGAGGAGATTGCCGACCGGCTCGGCATAGGCGAAGACGAAGAGAACGACGCGGAAATAGAACCCGATGACGAACAACGCCCCGAGACCCGCAAAGATACCGGCAGAGGCGGAACGGTCATCATCGGCGGCGGAGCCTACTCACAGACCATACCGGCCGGAGGGGCCGTAGCGATGGGAGAGACCGGCACCAGCGAACGGCACGAACGCCTTACGATTCCCCACGATGCCGACGCCGAACAGCTCGCAGCCATCATACGCACGGCCAACGACGAACTGCTGCACCGCGCACAAGCCGTTCTCTCGCCCGAGATGGAAGAGGCCACCCAGGATTACATCCGCAAGTTGCAGACACTCAACGAAACCCTGGCCCGTGTGGACGAGCAGAGTGCCCGCCTGACCCGCGACAGCGAGGAGATGGACAACCTGAACCGTACGCTCACCGGAATCAACAAGGTCTACGAACTGCACCTGAAAGGCATCAGCCTACAAGTGGGCACCATCGAACAGATCAACGACCAGACCCACAAACTGGCCGAACAGATCGAAGAACTCAACCGCGTCTACGGCCGCATGATAGAGGCACTCACCGTCAACATGAGGGGTGCGGCACCGGCCCGGGAATCCTGAGACCGAGCTCCACTGAAGAAACCGTTCCAATCTAACACACACAGCAGAAATAAATGTCAGTCAAGAAAAGACCTGTTTCCCCACGCCAGAAGATGATCAACCTGATGTACATCCTGTTGATGGCCATGCTGGCGTTGAACGTGTCGAGCGATGTTCTCAAAGGATTCACCCTCGTGGGCGACAGCCTGAACCGCACCATCGACAATGCCACAAAGGAGAACCAGGCCATATATGAAGATTTTGCCGCACAGCTGAAAAGCAATGAGGCCAAAGTGCGCCCCTGGTACGAAAAGGCCCAAGAGGTGAAACGCATGTCCGACTCGCTCTATGCCTTCGCCGAACAGTTGCGCTACGCCATCGCCCGCGAGACAGACGGCCGCGACGGCAACCCCGCGGCCCTGCGCAACAAAGAGCATCTCGATGCCGCCGGCACCGTGATGCTGGCCCCCGTAAACGGACAGGGACGCAGACTGTTCGAAGCCATCAACTCCTACCGGGAAAGAATCGTGGGCATGGTAAACGACCCGCGCCAGCGGGCCATCATCGCCTCCAACCTGAGCACGGACACTCCAGCCGGAACAAACATGAACTGGGAGCAGTACATGTTCGAGAAAATGCCTTCCATCGCCGCGGTCACGATGCTCTCGAAACTGCAAAGCGACGTGCGCAACGCAGAGGGCGAGGTGCTCCACACGCTCATCGCCAACATCGACATGAAGGACATCCGCGTCAACGAACTGAACGCCTACGTGCTGCCCGAAGCCACAACCCTGTTTCCGGGCGAGACCTTCAAATCGCGCATCTTCATGGCCGCCGTCGACACCACCCAGCGACCGGAAATATATGTCAACGGCCGGAGAATCGCCGATGACGGCTCATACAGTTTCCGGGTAGGGGGAGCCGGAGAATATTCCTTCAGCGGCCACATCCAGATGCCCAACGCCGCAGGAGAGATCATCCGCCGCAACTTCATCCAGAAATACAACGTCATAGCCCCGCCGGCCGGAGCCACGGTGGCGGCCGACCTGATGAACGTGCTCTATGCCGGATTCAACAACCCCGTCAGTGTCTCGGCTTCGGGGGTACCCTCCAACAAGATCAGCGTAACGATGTCCGGCGGGACACTCACTCCGCAGGGCAACGGGAAATACATAGCCAAACCGGCTGCCGTGGGCAAGGACGTGACCTTCGCCGTCACAGGCGTTGTCAACGGTAAGCCGCAGAAAATGGGTGAGTTCACCTTCAAGGTTCGCAAACTCCCCGATCCTACCGCCTACATCGCCATAGGAAACGATCGCTTCAAGAGCGGCCGCCTGGCCAAAGCCACGGCCGTGGGCCTTCAGACACTCGGCGCCGCCATCGACGACGGCCTGCTCGACATCCCGTTCCGCGTGCTGGGCTTCGAGACCGTCTTCTTCGACCGCATGGGCAACGCCCGCCCCGAAATTTCATCGGGAGCCGGCTTCACCGAGAACCAGCGCAGCCTGATCCGCTCCATGCGCCGCGGACAGCGCTTCTACATCTCGAAAGTGCGCGCCGTCGGACCCGACGGGATCGAGAGAACCCTGCCGCAAGCCATGGAAGTCATCATCAACTGATTCCCCCCATCCGAACCGAAACACATCATCTGAAACATACTGGACCATGAGACCTATCCTATTCATACTGCTTTGTCTGACCACGCTTGCCGCCGTGGCTCAGCCGCCCGCCCGCCGCAAGGCCGTCGAAGCGCAGAAATCCCGGCAAAACCAGTCCAGGATCTCCGCCTATCGCGACTTTCCCACCGCACAGGCCATGCCTGCCAACGTGGCATGGCGGCGAGACATCTACCGCGAGCTGGACCTCACGAAGGACGCCAACGCCGTTCTCTACTATCCCACCCAGCCGCAGGACGGACGCATGAACCTGTTTACCTACCTGTTCCGCCAGATCTTGCGCGGGCAGATCAAGGCCTACGACTATAAACTCGACGGCAACGAGGACTTTTCGGAAAAGAACATTGTCAAGGCCAAGGACATCATGGACCGCTACAACATCTTCTACGAATCGAAGGACGGAAAAATCCGTGTCAGCGACGCCGATCTCCCCTCGGACGAGGTGCGCCTGTATTTCATCAAGGAAAGCGTCTACTACGACCAGCACACCGCCTCTTTCCACACGATGGTCACCGCCCTATGTCCCGTCCTCAAACGCGGAGACGACTTCGGCGGCGAGGCATCGAAGTATCCCATGTTTTGGGTGAAATACGAGGACATCGCCCCCCAGTTGGGCAAACTCATGCTCATGGGCAGCAACCTCAACAACGCCGCGATGATGTCGGCCGACGACTTCTTCACCCTCGGGGCCTACAAAGGTGACATTTACAAGACCACCAACCTACAGGACCGCATCCTCACAAACTATTGCGAGACCGATACCGCACTGGCCAAAGAACGCCGGCGCATAGAGCAGGAACTCACCGACTTCCAGAACCACGTCTGGGGTAAGGATTCCGTGGCGGCGGAACAGCCCGACAGCACAACGGCCGACAGTGCCGCTGCCGAAAAAGCCGACAAGCCCCGCACGGTGCGCCGCCGCACCACCTCCGGCCGCCGCACCTCTTCGTCTTCGGCACGGAAAACCACCTCGAGCACCTCAAAAAAATCGTCCGGCCGCAAATCGTCCGCCACCAAACCCAAACGTTCCTCTTCCCGCTCTACGGGCCTCAGCGTGCGCCGACAGCGGCACTGAAACACCCGATCTCTTCCCGGAGAAACACAGAAACGCCCTATACACCGATAACAGCCGGCCCGCACATCCTGCAAGCCGGCTGCTCTTTTAAACAGAAACCCCATACCCTTCCGCAGCATGACACAACCCAGCCACCCCTATCCGGAAGTCGCCGTAATAGGCGGCGGAGCCGCAGGCTTCTTCCTGGCCATCCACCTGAAGCAGGCCCGTCCCGAAACCCGTGTAGTGATACTCGAACGCAGCCGGCGCCTGCTGGCCAAAGTCAGGATATCGGGCGGCGGACGCTGCAACCTGACCAATTCCTTCGCCTCCGTCTGCGATCTGAGCCATGTCTATCCGCGCGGCCATCGCCTGATGAGCCGCCTGCTGCGCCAATTCGGCCCGAAACAAACCTGCGTCTGGTTCGAGAGCCACGGTGTGCCCCTCGTCACCCAGGACGATGATTGCGTGTTTCCCCGTTCGCAGGATTCGGCAAGCGTCACCGACTGCCTGCTCCGCGAGGCCCGCTCCGCCGGTGTCGAGGTGCTCACACAACATCCGGTCCGCTCCGTCGCGCCCCATGCTTCGGGACGTCTGGAAGTATCGTTTGCCGACGGACGTCCCCCGCAAAGTTTCGACAAAGTGGCCCTGACGACAGGCGGAGCGCCCCACGGCGAAGGGCACGACTGGCTCGCCGCACTGGGCCACCGCATAGAGCCGCCCTGTCCCTCGCTCTTCACCTTCACCGTCAGAGAACCGAACCTCACGGCCCTCACGGGCATTGTGGTAGAAAAGGCACAAGTAGCCCTTGCCGGTACGAAATTCCGTGCCGCGGGTCCGCTGCTCATCACGCATTGGGGACTGAGCGGCCCCGCCATTCTGAAACTGTCGTCCTACGCCGCCCGCCATCTCAGCGAACGCGGCTACCGCGCCCCGCTGTCCGTCTGCTGGGCCGGAGAGCCTGACGCCGGAGCCGTAGCCGACTGCTTGAAGAAACTTGCCGCCGGATCGCCGCGCCGCAAACTCGCAGCCCTGCGGCCCTACGGTCTGCAAGGACGCCTCTGGACCTACCTGCTGCAACGCACCGGCATCGCTCCCGACAAGCCCTGCGGAGAAGCCGGCAGCAAAAGCATCAACCGGCTTGCCGCCATCCTCACAGCCGACAGCTATACCATCGGCGGCCGGTCTGCCTTCCGCGAGGAGTTCGTCACCTGCGGTGGCGTAAGCCTCCGCTCCATAAACCCCGCCACACTTGAAAGCCGCCACACGCCAGGGCTGTTCTTCGCCGGCGAAATACTCGACATCGACGGAATCACAGGAGGTTTCAACCTCCAGGCCGCATGGACCACGGCCCACACCGCGGCTTCCGCCATGTCTGCCGGAAGCCCCCTTTGCCATTCCTAATGAAATCAAGACACAGACCCTGACGTCAGATTAAAATACCCTATTTTGTCTTAACAGGGCCCGTTCCCGCTTGTCTCTTTTCCGCATCTTCCTTACCTTTGTCTCTGTCCTGCGCCCTGAAAAGCGTGGGACAGAGATGAAAAAATATCAGAAACTTAAAAAATTATGGAGTATGAAAAACGGAGTCATGATGCAATACTTCGAATGGAATCTGCCGGACGACGGAACCTTGTGGAAACAACTCAAAGACGATGCGCGGCATCTGCACGACATCGGCATAACGGCCGTATGGATTCCGCCCGCCTACAAAGGAACGGGCAGCAATGATGTGGGCTACGGCACATACGACCTCTACGATTTAGGCGAATTCGACCAGAAAGGAACCGTCCGCACCAAGTACGGCACCCGCCAGGAACTGCAAGAAGCCATCGCCGAACTGCACCGTCACGACATCTGCGTCTATTTAGATGCCGTAATGAACCATAAAGCCGGCGCCGACCGCACTGAAAAGTGCATGGCATACCCCGTTGATCCGGACAACCGTGACCAGCCCCTTGCCGAGCCCTACGAAATAGAATGCTGGACTGGGTTCGACTTCCCGGGACGGGGCGACAAATATTCTTCGTTCAAATGGCACTGGTACCACTTCTCCGGCACCGACCGCAACGAAGCCGACGGAAAGAACGGAATCTATCAGATTGTCAGTGAGGGAAAAGCCTGGAGTATCGGTGTCGACACCGAAAACGGCAACTACGACTACCTGATGCATTCGGACATCGACCTGAATCATCCCGAAGTCATCGCCGAATTGAACCGGTGGGGAATATGGGTAGCCCGCGAGCTGGAACTCGACGGCATGCGTCTCGATGCCATCAAGCACATGAACGACCAGTTTGTCCGGCAATTTCTCACCACCGTCCGCAGCGAATTGAAGCGTGATTTCTATGCCGTAGGCGAATACTGGAAAGAAGACCTCACCGCATTGGAAGAATATCTGGGCCATGTCGACTACGAACTGGACCTTTTCGATGTGGGCCTGCACTACAACTTCTTCCAGGCCTCGCAGGCCGGACGCGAATACGACCTGCGCACCCTCTTAGACGGCACGCTCGTCCGGAATCATCCCACCCTGACCGTCACCTTCGTCGACAACCACGACTCACAGAAAGGCTGCTCTCTCGAATCGCAAGTGGAAGACTGGTTCAAACCGTCGGCCTACGCGCTTGTCCTGCTGATGCGCGAGGGCTATCCCTGCCTCTTCTACGGCGACTACTACGGCATGGACGGAACACCCTCACCCCACCGCGGCACCATCGACACACTGCTGAACGTCCGCCGGCACTATGCCCATGGCGAGCAGGAACTCTACTTCGACCATCCTTCCACCATAGGCTTGGTGCGCCGGGGCGACGACAAGCATCCCGATTCGGGTCTGGCGCTGGTCATCTCTGTAGGCGACGAAGGCGACAAACTGATGAACGTCGGCACACAACACGCCGGCGAGGTATGGCACGAAGTCACGGGCAACCGTTCCGAAACCCTCACCATCGGCCCCGACGGCAATTGTGTCTTTCCCGTCTCCGGCGGCAAGACGGCCGTCTGGGTTAAAAAGCCGGAAGAAGAACAGCAGGCTACTTGAAGCACGGTCCGGCCGTTCCGATAAAAAAAACCGTTTCTCCGGGCATCTTAACGGTGCCTGAAGAAACGGTTTTTTTAGAGGGCGCGCGGAAGAATCCCGTCCTCACCTCTCTTCATCCAGCGCCTCGTAGCGCGAATGCCGGCTGATGTACTCCGGAACCAGACGCTTCATCTGGCGGACCGTGCCCATGTCATCATAAAGAGAGGCCACGCGGTAAAGCTCCCCGATGCCCTCAACCACCTCCTCGTAGGAGTAGCGGCGCACATCCGCAATGCGGATCTTCTTGTGGAAGGAAGGCTTCGTGACCTCCTCCTGGCTCAGAACCTCCTCATACAGCTTCTCACCCTCACGCAGACCCGTGAAGCGGATATCCACGTTCTTCGCACCGCTCAGACGGATCATCCGACGGGCCAGATCGGCGATGCGGACAGGCTCGCCCATGTCGAATACGAAGACCTCGCCGCCCTGGCCGTGCGTGCCGGCCTCCAGAACAAGCTTACAGGCCTCCGGGATCAGCATGAAGTAGCGGATGATGTCCGGATGAGTCACCGTCAAGGGACCGCCTGAAGCAAGCTGACGGCGGAACAGGGGGATCACCGAGCCGTTCGAACCCAGGACATTGCCGAAGCGGGTCGTCACGAAACGGGTCACACCCTTCACAAGACCCTCCTTGATCGCCTGGTCAAGGCTCTGCACATACATCTCGCAGATGCGCTTCGAACAACCCATCACGTTCGTTGGGTTCACGGCCTTGTCCGTGCTCACCATCACGAACTTGCGGACGCCGTACTTCACGCTCAGGTCCGCCAGGATGCGCGTGCCCCACACGTTGTTGAAGACACTCTCGCTCGGGTTGTCCTCCATCATGGGAACATGCTTGTAGGCCGCAGCATGGAACACATAGTCCGAACGGAAACGCCCGAAGATCTCCTCCATGCGGTCCGCGCGGCAAATCGACGTCACCACCGTCTGGACAGGGATGTCAGGAAAGTCGTTGCGCATCTGGAGGCGGATGTCGTGCTGAGGAGTCTCAGCCTGGTCTATCAGCATCAGCTCCGAAGGACCGAAAGGAGCAATCTGGCGCACCAGCTCCGAGCCGATGCTGCCCGCAGAGCCCGTGATCAGCACCTTGCGGCCGCGCAGAAGGCTGCCGACACCCGCCATGTCTATCTGGATCTCCTCCCGGGGAAGAAGATCCTCTATCTCCACCTCGCGCAGGCGAACCTCCTCATGAGGGTCCTTGCGAACCTTCCACTCTTCTGCATTGCGGGAAATATAAATCTTCACCCCGGCATCCATAAGCAGTTCTTGAAACTCACGGTTCTTCACGAAGTCCTCGTGCTTGAGAGGACTCACCAGAACCGCGCCTATCCGCTCCCGCCGAAGCAAGGGGCGGAGATCCTCAAAGATAGAATAGATGCGCTTGCCCATCAGGCGCTCGCGATACCGGGGACGCTCGTCACCGATATAACCCCGGATGCGGAACTGCGCGGGCTTCGTGCTGCGGATGTTGTTCGTCAGCGCCACGGCACCCGAATAAGTTCCGTAGATCAGAGCGTTGCAGGCACGGCCGCCCACCTGGGCCCCTTCGTAAAGCAGCTTGATCAGGACACGCGAGCCGCAAAGAAGGGCCGTCGTACCCAAATAGACGAACACCACCTGGCGAAGCGGAAGCACCTGGAAGAAAAAGCCCCAGCCCGACTGACGGCACAAGTACATGAAAACCATGGCCAACAGCAGCGACAGCCCCCCGGCGCAGCACACCCGCAAAAGGTCGATGAACTGGGAGTAACGCAATATGCCGGAATACGTGTGGAACACACGGAAACCGATCAGGCTGCACGTCAGGAACGCCACCCACGTATGAAGAAGACCCGGCCACATCGACAGAAGCTCCGAGGCCGGATGCAAAAGCCACAGGAAAAACAGGCCGCCGAAGAAACACTGGAAACCGTCGAATACCACCAGCACCCAGTAAGGAAGCATCGTGCGGCTGAAGTACCAGCCCAATAACTTGCCCAACATTTTCATTCTTTTTCTTTTTTTACCAATACTATAAAAACAAAAGCATTGTTACCTTCCGGGACATGTCAGGTCCTGAAAATAGTAGCAGGCTTCATCAGATGACTTTTGATCTGGGCGACAAACGTGGAAGGGACACTGTCGCTATAGACCAGCCTGTGCTTCCACAAATTATCACGCCACAGTCTGAAACGTGCGACGACATACGGAATCCCCTCCTTCTGTCCTTCCGGTTTCTGCGGAAAGAATATGTCATTCAGGACACGGTCCACCAGTTCCCGCCTGCAGGAGCCGAAACCGGAATACTCCCCGGGAGTATGGAAGATCTCTTTCCCGAAGCCCAGTTTCCTCACGGCAATCTCATTCATGCAAAGGACATAGTCCTCCATGCCGTAATCCCGGCACCGGGCCCAGAAGAAATCCCAGTCTATGTCTGCGTGACGCTTCTCCACAAACAGCGCCCAATCCAGCAGCTGCCTCAGGTTCATGCCTTCCGCGGCAAAGTGGCAGGCGCTGTGACGCGCAACGTACAAAGCGTTCAACAGGGGCGACGGAAGATATATGCCTGTACCGTCGGCACATACATGCTCTTCGGAGCCGGAACCCGCCAGCCGCTTGAAATCAGCCTCAATCCGGCGGTTCGACCTGTGGGAGTGCACATTGACAAAGTCATAATGATTCTCCACCATGACACCTTTGTAGGTATATACGGAATGATGGTGGTGGGAATTGTCGGCCACGATGCCGAGTTTCTCCTTCATGGCTCCGTCCGCCCGCTTCCAGACCGGCTGACCGGCAGATGCCCGCTCCGCGCCCTGCTCCATCAGGTACACGTCGATATCGCCTACCGCACGGTGGTCCGGCCGCGGCCAGTACCGGGAAAGCCCCACCCCCTTCAGCAGCATCAGTCCGATGCCCTCCTTTCCGTAGAAAGCGGCCAGCTCAGCAATGATTCTCTCATGCAGCGCATACTGGCGCTCCATCTTCAGGACCAGGCCCGCCCAACGCAGTTTGCAGAGCTTTGCTTCCGCGGAGTTCCCCGCAAGCTCCGGAGACGCCGAACCATACAGCCGCTGCAATCCGTCCAGGACAAGGGCGGGAACGCATTGCCTCACAGACAGGTCGAACAGCGCGTTCCAGTCAACCGCTCCGGGATATCCGCACGAGTCGCCTTTGCCCAGTGCGGCCTTTATCAGATCCAGCAACAGGGTCTCGTCACGTCCGTTCATCAGAGAGCCTTGACTATTTCCACGAAATTGCGGATCACGTATTCCTGGTCCTCATCCGTCATGCGGGTGTTCAGGGGAAGCGTGATCTCGTTCTCGAACAGGCGGTACGCATGGGGATAGTCACCGATGTCGAAACCTAACCGGCGGTAGGCAGTCATCATCGGCAGCGGCTTGTAGTGCACGTTCGTCGCGATGCCACGACCGGCCATACGCTCTATCACCCCATCCGTCTCCTCGCGGCTGCGGCCGCAAAGGCGCACAAGGTAGAGATGGCCCGACGATTCGTAAGCCTCCGTATAGTGGCGCAGCACGCACACGTCCAGCTCGCGGAAGGCCTCGTCATACCGTTCTATCATCCGGCGGCGGCGCGCCAGCAAGGCGGGATAGCGCTTCATCTGGACCAGACCGATGGCCGCCGCAACGTCCGTCATGTTGCACTTGTACCAAGGCCCGATGATGTCATACTCCCAGGCGCCCAGACGCGTCTTGGCCAGAGCGTCCTTGTTCTGACCGTGAAGGCTCAGAAGCTGGCAGACGCGATAGAGACGGTCGTTCCAGGTCTCGCCCTCAATGAAGGGAACACCGCACAGGGGATTACGCGGGTCGTTGTCCAGATCCTTCTCCGCAGGCTCCGCCCCGAAAGGGAGGTTCCACGTCAGCGCGCCGCCCTCGGCCGTCGTGAAGTTCTTCACCGCATGAAACGAGAACGAACTGAAGTCGGCGATGCAGCCCACCATGCGGCCGCCGCGGGAGGCGCCGAAGGCATGCGCCGCATCGCAGCAAATGGCCATACGCCCCATCTTCCGCTGCAGGTCCGTCTTGGGAGTGAACAGCGACTTCTTTTCCTCCGCAATGCGGAACAGGCGGTCGTAGTCGCAGGGGATGCCCGCCAGATCAACCGGGATGACGGCCTTCGTGCGCGACGTCACGGCCGCCGCCACCGCATCGTAGTCCAGCTCGGGACGATCCGGAAGGACATCCACCATCACAAGGCGGGCGCCCACATGCTCCACCACCGAGGCGCTGGCCGTATAGGTATAGGCCGGAACGATCACCTCGTCCCCCTCGCCGATGCCCAGCAGACGCAAGGCCATCTCGCCGCAGGCCGTCTGGGAGTTCAGGCACACGGAGCGCGCCGCACCCGTAAAGGCCGCCACCTCGCGCTCCAGCTGTTTCGTGCGCGGACCTGTCGTAATCCAGCCCGAGAGGATCGCATCGCGCACCTCACCGGCCTCAGCCTCCGTCATGTCGGGAGGACTGAACGGGACATTACGTAATTTCTTTGTCATAATTCTTTTGCTTATGAATGATTCTTTCTTATCGGCGGCAGGCAAACTGCAATACGCCCGCCCAACGGACATTTTACAAGATTTCCTCACGCGGCGTGTAAAAAATTTTACAAGGCATGTAAAAGTCTTTACAAGGCACGTAAAAAAATTTACAAGGCATGTAAAAATTTTTATCCCTGCCCGGTCACGGACTTTATCACGTCCACATATTTCCGGGTTCCTGCCTCCTTGGTCAGATTTTCCATGATGAAACGGCGGCCGTTGGCACCGTATTTCCGGCAAAGTTCGGGATGCTCGTACAGCCGGACGACCGCATCGCGGAAGGCCTTCCGGTCTCCGGCTGCGGTAAACACCCCGCATTCGTTACCGGTCAGGATATGCTTCAGCTCGTTCTCGTCGAAGCTGGCCAGTACGGGCCGCGAGGCCGACATGATGCTCCAGGTCTTGGAGGGGACGCTGTTGGCCCCCACCCCGGGCTTGCTGATGACCAGACCGACATCTCCCAGACTGAACACATGGCTGATATCCGCATAGTCCTGAAATGGCAGCATCGTCACATTGTCCAGGCCCTCGCGCCGCACCATGTCCTCCACGTTCTTACGGTAGGCTCCCTCGCCTATCAGTATCAGCCCTATGCCGGGATGGGAAGTACGCAGCTCCTTCATCACGTCCAGCAGCAGGTCCATATTCTGGGTAAGACCGATATTGCCGGAATACTCGATATAGAATTTTTCCGGATCAAGGCCGTACCGCCCGATGAGCTTGTTTTCCGAACGCGGCACATCGACCACGGCATTCTGGTCCACCCAGTTATATACCACCTCTATCTTCTCCTCCGGTACGCCTTTCTCCATGATGTTCTTCTTGAAGTCCTCCGATATCACGATGATCCTGTCCGCGTGCCTGTACGTGAAGTCCTCTATCAGGCGGCCTATCTTCCACAACAGACCGCCTTTACGGGCCAGACCGGTTCCCGCCAGCGAGTCGGGGAAGATGTCCTGCAGGTTATAGACGAAGGGGACTTTCCTGAACTTCTTCAGAAAGGCACCCAGCATGCCCTGGATGGGAGGAGTTGACGCCAGATAGATACAATCCACATCTTCCGTAAGCAGTCCTTTCCAGAACTGTATCATCCAGCAAAGCGAATAGCGCAACGCACGCAGCAATGGATTCCGGCCTTCGGCATACATCGGAAAACGGTGCACTTCCAGAGTTCCGGAGTACATCAGCTCAGCCCTCCTCTTTTTATACTGACAACGCTCAGCCTCCGTAATCCCCCTGCAAGGAGCCGGAGTATGGACCACAGTATGGAAACCGGCCGCGCCAAAAGCCTCAAAACGATTTTCCTCCAGATATATACTTGCCGCCTTTTCCGGAAAAAAATATCCGGACAACTGTAGGATTCTCATATCGTTTCCATTTTCACTTCACGGACTATCGAATCGGCCAATGCTACGGCCTTCTGCGGTGTTTCTTCCGTCACGATGACATGTCCGCTTCGACAAGTACTTGACGTCACTTCCGGAATAATGTCCCCCTCTTTGCGGTATATCTCCCACAGGTACACCCTCGGATCGTCAAGGACTCCGGTATTCCCGATTCTTACCAGTTTGCCCGGTTCGGGACAGAAATAACGGATGCACACGCCTTTATGCGGCTCCGCCGGAATCAGATCCGGCTCCACTCCCAAAGCACAGTCAACGGCTGCCGCCACCATGTCGATGCCGGTACTCAGACGGGTCAGTTCCGTACTGATGAAATCTCCTCCCAAGCGGGCACCTATCTCCATGATATACGCCTCTCCGGCCTGCACTTTCACCTCGGCATGGCAGGCACAATCGCTGACTCCCAAGGCCTTCACTCCGGCAACAGCCGCTTCTTTTATCTTCGCCACCATCTCATCCGGATAGCACGAAGGCTGGCTGTGCCCCAGCTCCACGAAATGCGGAGCGCCGGTAGTCTTCTTGTCCGTTACGGTCAGCACGTTCACCTCGTGGTGCCATACAATGATCTCCACACTGAACTCGTCACCTTCGATGAACTGTTCCAGCATCACGCTGTTGTCCCGGCTCTCCTTAGCGGCCACCTCAAACAGACGCACAAACTCCTGGCGGCCGATATCATGCGTAATCTTGGATATGCCGCGCGAACCGCTGTTTCTGCTGGGCTTCAGGATGCCGGCACCATCCATTCCGCAGAACATGTTCCATGCGGAATGGGCATCCTCAAAACAATAGCTTTTCGGGGAAGGCGCGTTCCCCCTCTCGAAAGCCTTACGCATCAGATGCTTGTTGGTGGCCCGGACGGCCTGCTCTTTGGTGATGCCCGACAGGCCCAGTTCGTCATTGATACGACCCATCACACTCATCGACACTTCCGAACAAGGATGGATCACCCCGTCAATATGCTCCTCGCGGGCCACCCGCAACATCTCCTCCTCCGAGGTGATATTCGCCACGACGGGCTTGTCCGCATACTTCAGCCCCACGGCATCGGCATCACCATCGGCCGCGACAACGTAAAGCCCCATCTCCTTTGCCTTCTTGATCACCGGGATCTGTAAAATTCCGGCGGCCAGCACCAATAATTTCTTCATAAGCTATGCACGATAAACATCCTTGCTCGAAAATACCGTCTTTATTGTCAGCCAGACAATCTTCACGTCCAGGCCCAAGGACATGTGCCGGACATAATAAATATCATTCCGCAGTTTCTCTTTCGTTCCGACCGAATTGCGGTTAACGGCCTGGTTCCATCCCGTGATTCCGGGACGGACATTCAGAATCTGACGCTCCTCCTCTGTATATTGATCCAGATAGCTCACCGAATCCGGACGCGGCCCGATCCAGGCCATATCACCGACCAGGATATTCAGAATCTGGGGCAATTCATCTATGCTGGTTCTGCGGATGAACCTCCCGACTTTCGTCACACGCGGATCGTCTTCCGCATTATACGTACTCCCGTCTTCCATCCTGATGTCCGGAGCATTCACCTTCATCGAACGGAACTTGAACATCCTGAACTCTTTTCCGTAACGGCCCGTCCTCGGTGCCATGTAGAAAACCGGTCCTCCGTCTTCCAGCTTTATGGCCAGTCCCACGACCAGAACCAAAAGCAAAACGAACGGCAAGGCTATCAACGAAAAAAGAATTCCCAAAAGTCTTTTTACGATCAAATACATGATTATCTATAACAACTTAATAATTAAATAAATCGCGGTACAGATGGCTATCCCAGTCCTTTTTGAAATCTTCCATCATCTGCCGAAAGGTCTTGAATTTCGGCTCGAAGCCAAAATCTCTCTTTGCCTTCTCCATCGAAAAAAGATAGGACGTAGTATTGTTCGGCACTTCGGGCTTGTATATTATCTTCGAGCGCCGGCCGTCGGCCGGACCGAAAACATCCCTCATCACTTCTGCCTGTTCCTGCAACGTGACACCGCCCCCGGCCGTCATATTATACAACCCGTATGTGTTATCACTCTTGAGAGCAAGATAGAAAGCATGGGCAATGTCCTTCACATACCCCACGTCCCTTATCATGCGGGCATCACCAAAGACTGTAATGTCTTCCGCCCGCTCGGCCTTTTCCATAAATATCTGAAATCCGGACTTCTTCATTTCACCGTTTACATAAAGAGACATGTGGGGAGTCACTCCGAACACCGTAGGGAAACGGAACACCGCATTCTTCATTCCGTGCTGCTGGTTGTAGTATTCCATCACATCATTGGCCGCATTCTTGGAGATGGTATAGACAGAATGGTCTCCGGTAAAGAAAAAATTCCGCGGTTCTTCTTCCGTCAGTCTGCGCTCACCGTTCCAGGCACCCCTGACATCACCGTAAGAACAAGTGGAAATGACACGTCTTATCCCGTTTTTACGGCAATACTCCAAACAGTTGATGGTTCCTATCGTATTGATACGGAAATAATCGGCAGCATTCTCATCCTCGTCAAGATTAACCGGTGCATTGGCCGGCAACAGGCCCGCAAGCAGAATCACACCTTCAACATCCGTCTTGGGCAGCTGCTCAAAATCCGCTTCATTGTCAAGATCAAGATTCACATATTCAACCCCAAGTCTGTCGTAATGATCGCGGAAACGGTTTCTCCTGCCTGTCACAAGGACATCACAGCCTTGATTAACCAACTCGGTAACGGTGTGTACGCCAATAAAACTTGTGGCTCCAATTACAACTATCATGTTCCTTTAAGTTTTGGAGGCCATACAAATTATACTTCCGCTTTCTCTCAGATCCTAACTTCCCGGGTATCAGCCTTCCTGTAGCGGGCGGGATTTCCTACCGCCACACAATCCGACTCCGTATCTCTCAACACATTTGCGGCACAGCCGACAATGTTGAAAGGTCCGAGCCTCGTGTTGCTTTTTATGGTTGAATTAAGACCTAAGAAACTGTTTCTGCCGATGCAGGCGTGACCGCCAACCGCCACCGCGTCCGAGAAAAAACAATAGGGTTCCACTATTACATCATGGCTGAGCGTGACACCTTCGCTGATAATGACTCCGTCATGCAATTCGCAGCCAATACCGACAAAGGCATTGTCAAAAACCAGAATATTTTCTCCCTTTATCGTGTCACTCCAACAATTTGAGCCTGGCGATATGAAATTGGCAAGATGATACCCGTCCGCTTTCAAACGATTGCATACGGCAGCACGCAGAGTATTTGCTCTCGTATAGCCTATGGTTACTAAAAAATAATCCTTTGTGTCAGTATCGTCTAAAGAATTGACTGATTGGGAGGGGGGGTAATTTGCTGATATTCACCGTAATGCAAAACAGGAAATCCCATAAAAGATTCTCCCGCCAGCATGTTGTCATCAATAAAGCATTTGACGTTGAACAAGCGGTACCTCTCATTATACAATACAATGCTCCTTGCCAAAGCACCTGTTCCGTAAATAACTAAATTATCCATGGCTTTGAATTATCACATTATGCTAACTTACATTAATATAATTGGCGCAACATTTTCCATATAAAAACCAAAGGACTATATATTACTCCACAGTTCTCACAAACTCGGGCTTTTCTCTTTTTCCCAATACCCACTCATAAAGTTGATATGTTTTCTGGGCAACCGCTTCGGACGAGAATCTATTAATGATACACTGTCTGCCTTTTCTTCCTAATGAATGACGCTCCTCATCAGTAAGAGACATACTTTCAATAAGCGCCCCCACAATATTATCAACACTCAGACCTATCCACCAACCACATTTGTCCTCTTCGAGACATTCCCACGGAGCATTCCGAGTTGTTATGACAGGGCACTCGCACATCATCGCCTCGGCTATAACATTTCCAAAATTCTCATTTAATGTTGGAAGTATAAACAAATCGGAATCCTGATACTTTCGCATCTTACTCTCACCTGTAATCGAATCAAGAAAAATGATGGAATTTTGTAGGTGCATTGTATGCACTTTCTCTTTCAACGTATGTACATATTCTTCCGGATCACTGTTCCCCACTATATGTAATATCCACTCTGTACGCAATTTTTCAGGCAATTTAGCCCATGCGTCAATTAAATATTCAATGCCTTTAATTGGATTCACCCGTGAGAGAAATAAAAGGACTTTTTTTCCTTCGTGGCAATGAGTATTTTCCGCAGGAAAAGCCTCAATCTCTATACCATTTGGAATAATAGCGACAGGTGTTTTGCATCCTAAAATACGAATACTTTCATATTCTTGCTCAGACGTTGCTATAATACAAGCTGCATCTTCTACAATTCTTTTACTATAAAGTCTCCACACAAATTCTTTTTTGAATCTCTTGAACTTGTTCAAATGAATTCGCGCGATCTCTGTATCTCCACGAGGATTAATTATATAAGGGATATGCTGCTTACGACCAAAATTTGCGACATACAAATTCGCCGGCATCCAGATACCATGAATGTGAAGAATATCCGGCATATCACAGCATGACGACAGATATTTCTTCAAACTTGTAGCCCATGAATGCTGAAACTTATTCTTCGGATCAGGAATATTAATCATCTGAACACCTTCTGCAATCAATCTACTTTCCCAAGATTTGCTGGATTCATAAACGACAAAACTCATCTCAGCCCCCATGCGTTGAGTTCCGATACACTGAATAGGAACACTATAAGTTGGCCCACCGTATTTAGGGTCCAAGGTACCATATAGAAGGAAATGGCGGATCTTCATAACTTATTTTCCTTTCTCGAAAAGAAATAAATCGCGATCAAATTAATAAGATATACAATAGAATAACTCACACTAACACCCAAAAGGAATGTCCTTATTGACATCATATTTCCGATGCAAAACATCAATAAGACCAATACAGATATTATAAAAAACATCTGGATAATTAATTCGAAATTTTGTTTATTGGAGACAACAAGTCCCGTATTTAAAGCCGATGATACAAATCTTATTGCAAACATAGGAGATAAAATTCTTATCATATATCCGGCATTATCATATTTCTGTCCATATATTATAGGAACGAGAATAGGAAAAACATAAAACATTATAAAAAAAAGGAATAAAGAAAATACCAATAAGTATTTCAAAGTCATAATTGTAGATTTCGAAAAAGTTCCACTGCTTGCATATTCTTTTGAAGCCTCACCAAAATAAACTTTAGAAACATTCCCACTTATTACTGATAAGGGAAGTCCAAGAACAGCAAATGAAATAGCATAGATGCCCAACAAATCAAGACCAAAGAACTTTCCTATAATAAGATTAATGAGAGAATATGATCCCGCATTCATTAACGCAGCTGGAGCACTATAACTCAATTGCCGCTTATGTATTCTATATACATTTTTTATTTCCTTCCACCTTACCTCAATTATCTCTTTCGTATATTTTTTTATATTTCTGATTTCACGCCTCATTCCAAAATATTGACCAATAACCCTTGAAATAAGTAAACCAAACACCTTTCCCCCACAAATTCCAAAAACTATCATACTTGATTCTTCCGCCAATCTTCTCATAACTATGACAGAAGTCATTGTACGATAATCTCCTACATTATTATTATAACTTTTAAAAACATTAGAAAATGCCTGAATAACTAATATAAGAAAAACAAATATTACAGACCATAATGGAGAAATAAACCCTTCAATATTAGCAAAATATGGAAAAGAAAAGATAGAAATCAACAGACTTGCAAGTACACCAAACAATATTGAGAATTTAACAAGTGCAAGTACTCTTTCTCTATTTTGCTCCTTGACAATTGCAAAATCAAACCTCCCATTTATTACAGAAGCGAAAATACCAGAAACTGATATTATTGTAGTCATGATCCCTATATCCGATGTTGAATATAGCCTCGTCATAAACATAGAACCAAGAAAACCTATGATCTGTCCCAACATTGATCCTGATGTCAATAAGAGTATTGATTTGAAATAAATATTCTTCATCTACGATTTACTATAAAATCTTTATCAGTTTAGCCGGATTTCCTGCTATTACACAATTACCCTCAAAACTATGAGTAACTATAGCTCCTGCCCCAACAATCGTTTTATCACCTAATTTTACTCCCGGCAGAATGACCGCATTCATCCCGATCCAGCACTGATTACCTATTTCAATGTCTTTTGCTTCAAGATGAAGATCGGGATTGTAAGGATCATGGTTTTCTGTTATCAGCCCTACATTCTGAGCAATCCAAACATTCTCTCCAATAGTTATTTTACCGTGATAATTTTGATAATAACAACCAGGCTGTTGAAAGATGATTAATGAACTTGGCTTGACAAACATATTATACCCAGATGGAATTCGACATTGCGAACATATAGGCCATCTAATTCCTCTTCTCCTCAATATTATACTCCTAAATATGCCTTTCCAAGCCCAAACGAAACCATATCGTTGTTCCTCAAAAAACTTTCCGGTTAAATATTTTTTGTCATAGAACAAAGTCAGAATAGCTATATTTATACAACTGAAAAATTTGGAGTATACAAACTTTCTTAAAATAGTTTTTTTCATCGAACTCTTTTGATTTTAAATCTGAATAGCACCTGAAATATTATCCAATAAATTCCACATATCATTATGGTGGAAGTTGCATGTAATACACTCGGCACAAATACGAACATTATCTCTTGATATATTAATATCATTACAATTGGTGTTTTCGTATCAACTAAAATTTTGTATACATACTGATAAAACATCCCAACTAAAATACATCCCAAAATAATTCCCAATAATCCAAAGTTAGAAAACAAAGAACCTTCCAACGTAAACGGTATTGATGTTTGATAATATAACTGTTCCGTTGGCATATCGGGTGTTACTCTCTGACCATACATGAGATTTAAAAGATACATTCCATCATCCATCGGGGGCTTTTGTGGATAAACAGATCGTGGAATCACCTGAAGAGGGATATTTAAATAAGATCTACCATACCATAAATCATGCTTATCAAAATAATCAAAAACAAACAAATCCCCATTACAATACGAAAATTCACGGAACAAAGTATTACTATTGTCTATCGCTCCTTGAACCCATTCTGTAGGATTATTTATTAAATCAGTTTCAGCTTCTGATCGAAGCATTGGCATCATAAGTACAAAAAAGACAACTACTAAAGTTATGGCTAAAGTCTTTATTTTAAATATATTTCTTATTAGGATTTTAGATGATACAAAATGGTACAACATTATGACCTGCAATAACAACATCAAAGCTGGCCTTCTGGCACCAAAAACAATAAGACTAAATGCAGTAATCAAAAATATGCCGGTAAAAATAAAAAAAGTAGTCCATTTTCGTTTTTTCAAATAACATAACAATGATAAAAGAACTCCACAAGTCAAAAGAGAATTTGATAACAATTCATTATAATATTGACCTGCCATTAATTCTTTTCTGGATTGGATATGAGTCATTATATAAAAAACTCCACCACTCGACATAATTGTATGTACCTTAAGTACAAGCCCAATCAAAAAAACTATTATCCCAGTTCTTAAATATTTTCTTATTGATTGTTTTCTATATTCACGATATAAATACCTTTTTTTTACAGAGTTTCTTTCATATATTGTAATACCTATATTCACGCATAAAAACGATATAAACTTAAATAGTATATATGTTTCTATTTGTGAAGTTGGAATATCATTCGCAGCAACATATTCTACAAAATATGGAATATTTTTCAGCCATGCAAAAACATTGAAAATAAACCTCGGAGAAAATATATCCCTTCTACCTATATATGCACCGATCAAATAGCAAACCGACAAAAATATAGCATAAAATGTTAACATATTATCATATAATTTATGCAGTTAACCCTAAAAAGATAAGGACATATTCATCTTTTAAATAAACCCAAAATTCAGTCCCTCCTGAATATATCCCGCGTATACACCTTCTCCTCCACATCCTTCAGGCAGTCGTCGAAGCGGTTGGCGATGATTGCCCGGCTCTGACCCTTGAAAGCTGACAGGTCGTTCACCACACGGCTGCCGAAGAACGTCGTGCCGTCAGGCAGCGTAGGCTCGTAGATGATCACC
>Ga0209694_1001578_pt1 | contig 23860 bp, 18 predicted proteins | sample GluameincwithD2O_FD_187499 | JGI IMG/M metagenome (GOLD analysis project Ga0209694, IMG submission 187499) | Mouse cecum microbial communities from Vienna, Austria - Glucosamine amended microcosms incubated with D2O (SPAdes) (version 2) | ecosystem: Host-associated > Mammals > Digestive system >... | reverse complement strand
TCTTTCAGCTGATAAGCCTTCTTCAGCAGGATTGTTCCCGCCCAAATGCCATCTTCCCGGCGACCAGCCTTCACGGGGACCGTCACTGTCTTCTCTTCATATCCTTCCTTGCTGAAACGCAATATCATAGGCGGGCATCCTCGTTTCACCTTGATTATTCTATTTCCAATCATTGGAAAATTACAAGGCCTATTCGCATAATTTCCAGGACGCTCCATCGTATAAAAGACTTCCTGCACCTCTCCTGTCCGGCTCAACACTTCAATTTTCACCTTCGGCAAAGGCTGACGGGTAAAATTGTCATTCACACAGCCCGAAACCTCAAGACTGTCATCTACCACAATGCGAGAATAAGTCTTGGACTGAAAAAACAACAGGCAAAGTATGATATATGAAATGCATTTCATCAAATAATAGGTAGTTAATCATTTAAACGGCTCCACCGGACATTTCGTATATCCGGTGAAGCCGTATTCATATCAGAACATCATAGAAGAAAAAATAGCGTTTCCTCCTATATTCTGCTTAGGTACGACATTAGCTGCCGTGGTAGTAGAACCTGGTGTACAATCATTAGAAAGATTCTTACAACCCGTATTATCATAACACTTCTTATTGTTTTTACAATCAGTATTATCACTACATCTTCTATTGTCATAACAATCTATATTGTCTGCACATTCTACATCTCCACCTGGAGATGTAGTACCTACACCTGTTGCATTGATGGATGCAAATCCACCTTTGAGTTTACCCTCTGCACTCTCTTGCAATGCGGGAAATTCTCCCATCAGAGAATTTAGATCTAAATTTTTCATTGTAGAAAATAATTTAAATAGTGAATATTATTAAAGAGAGTTTCCTTTCTTTTTTTCATGCAACTGCAAGAGTCGGAAAAGCCTTCCTTTCGCTATCTCTGTTTTCTGTTCATCGGAATAATGGCGGATGCAGGCATCAAACGCCATCGTCTCCACTTTTTCCTGCGAACATCCTCCGTGGCAAATGGGATAGACATTGCATTGTTTACAGGCAACGCCGCCATAGCGCAACTTCATGCGCCGCTCGTGCCTGCTGTTATACACGATCTCCCCCTCCTCGTTCAGTTCCCCTTCGGACAGTTCGGGGAAAAACTCACGCGCCGTGCAATTATACACCTTCCCGTTGTAGTTGACCACCACCGAATCCCGTTTATCCGCGTAACAAAAACTATTGGTCAACCTGTTTTCCGGAACCACCGACAGGCCCTCCTGCTCAAACAGGGTACGGATATCCTGAAGTTTCGCCTCCGTATCAGTCGAATAGGGATCCTGCCACACCTGATGAAAATCGAACTGAATACATTTTTTCTGCTCCGGAGTAAGTTTCCCGAAAAGATCCGTCAAATCGGCAAACGATCCGATATTGTGGTTGGTATAATTGCAGCGGGCAAATATCGTGACCCCCATGGCGGTGGCCACCGATATGTTTTTCACAATGGTGTCGAACGTCCCCGCTCCGTTACCCTGATGCCGCGTGTTGTCGTGGTATTCCCTGTTGCCGTCCAACGTGATCTGGAACGACAGGCTTCCCGAACCGGTCTCATATTCCTTCAGTCTTTTCAGGACTTCCTCCGTCAAGAGCACTCCGTTCGTGGTGAACGAGACATTCAGCTTCACCGATACCTCGCTACACGCCTGCCGTGCCTCTTCCAGAAGCGGCAGCACCACCTCGTCAAGCATCAGGAGCGGCTCCCCTCCGAAAAAGTCGAGCGTGAAAAGTCCGAGTCCCTCCTTCGCGGCCTGTTTCCGGATCAGTTTCTTCAGCCGCTCCAGCACCCCTTCCTTCATCCGCAGGTTGCCGCCGTGACTTTCGTAGCAGTACCAGCACCGCAGGTTGCAGTTCAAGGTAGGGTTCACCGTCAGGCGGAACACATTCGTTCCGTTCAGCTGTTTCTCCCAGCCCCGGATCAGTTCCTCCGCCTCGTCGCTGTCGGCCCCGACAATGAAGCCGTCCTTACAGAGTGCTGCATGCAGGTCGGGATGAACAGTCTCGAGGGCCTCTGGACGGTCCCAGTATTTCCGCACCACCTTCAGCAAGTCGGTGTCCATCTGCATGATGCCGTCGGTGGCGGTGTTGTACAGAAGCACTCCGTTCCGCTCTTCAAAAACAAGGGTGTATCGACTCAATTTCTGTTTCATCGTATTTATTTTTTAGTTGCATGGTCCAGGATGAGCAGTGCAATCAGGGAAGCCCCGATGATGCCCTGCGGCAGACTATACTGCCAGTGTTCGGGATTCCGCGGAATGAAATGGGGAAAGTCCATCCAGTTGCCCAACGAAATCGGGATGTCCTCGGAATCGGCTCCCTGCTCCGCCATGTCCACGTAGAGACTGGCATAATACAAGGACGTCCTGTCACAGGGATACTGCCGCAGCCTTTGCGCGGCCGCCAGAAGTTCCTGCCTGAAAACGGGATCGAAGGCATCGGCACGGTTGCGCAACCGTGCCGTCGCATAGCACAGGAGGCCAGTCAGGCCTGTCGCCAGGCTGTCCTCCCCGCAGCGTCCCGGAGCATACGGCAATAGGCATCCGTCGATCTTTTCCAGCAACTTCTCCACGTTGCCTATCGGATAGTTGTTTTCAGACAGATACAGCAGGCCCCACCCTATGCCGCACAGGCCGTGACCGAAGTTCAGCGGAATCCTGCCCGCCTCCAGCGCATCCTCTATCCCGGTCACCAACCGCTGCGCCCTTCGGACGCATTCGGAGTTGCCGGAGAAGGCCGCATACTCGAACAGCCATAGCACGGCAGCCATTTTCCCCTCGCAGATGCCATATCCCTCCGTTCTGCACTCTATGTCCTTCTCCACCAACGGGAATGTCCAGGTGCAGGTCCGGGCATAGTTCAAGGCATCGGGCTGGATGATTTTCAGCCACGGGGCGATGTCCCGGTAGGAACGGATGAAGACGGTCCGATAGCAGGCTTTCAGCTCAAGGATATGTTTCTCCTCCTCCGCCAGCATTCCGAGGGCCTTGCGATAGGTCTCCGGACATTTCAGGCGGGCACCCGTAAACGACAGGATGCGCAGGGACTGCGGATAGAGCAACGATGAAATCAGCAGAGAGTTGAACACCTGCTTTTCGCTGTACATCCGGTAGGGAGCCTTCATGCGGTAGACATGCCCGATAACCACATCCTTCAGCAGGACGCACCGACCTCCTTCCCGCCATACTTTCAGGCTGATATAGGCCTCATCGCTGCCATAGTGGACCAGTCCTTCAAGCCCGCGCAGATACGTCCAGTATCTTTTGCTGGCAGCATAACCCGCCCCGAGCACAAAAGGAATGTCCTCTTCGGGACTGCCGGGACACCGCTCCACATTGTTCCAGTCTATGTCCGGCCAATATTCCGTCTTCACCAACGGCTGGTAGGCCCCGAACGAGGTGGGGACATCCGAGGTCTCGAAAACCTCTCCCTGCTCGTCCTTCGTCAGGCTTCGGGTCTGGGCGCACAGCAGGACCCGGTCGTCCCGTTTCAGAAAAGAGACGATGCGTTCCGTCCAGCCGCGGCCGTAGAAGCGCATGTGGGCATCCAACAGAATGAAATAGGGAGTGGTGCACAGCTCCACCCCGTAATCCCGCGAGGCGGCCACCCCTTTCCTTTCCCTGTTGAAATAATAGCGGACCCCGTAGGGAGACAGTTCTCCGCGGTAGTCGTAACCGTCTTCCGAGGCATCGTTGATCACGATGATGTCAACGGCATCGCCAGCAAATTCGCGGATGCTCTCTACAGTACGGACCACCTCCGTGCCCTCGTTCAGGAAAGGGATGATGGCGGTCAGTTCGTTTCCGGAAACGGGCACCTCCTCCCGACGACCGCCCTCACACTGAAAACACGTGCCTTTTTCCGCATTCAGCCAGTCCATCGTCTCCCGGACAACCCGTCCGGCCACTTGTTCCTGCATTTCCCTTTGGGCATTCGACACCTGATAAGGAGACAACCGGTACTCAATGAAAATACGGGAGAGATTCTCTATATGCAATCCGGCCCGAACCGCCGACATCCAGAACTGATAATCCTCGGCATATTCATATCCGGCCTCGTACCTTAGCTGCCGGCTTCTGATGCTCTCGCTACGCATAATGGCCGTAGGGTTGCATATATGATTGCCTTTCAACATGTCCTGCACCGTTATGGGCCGGCCCACAACAGACGGCAATACATAGTTTCCTTTTCCGTCAATGTAGAGCATCCCTCCGCTCAAGACATCAATTTCCCCATGCTCCTCCATATAGTCGAACTGCACCTGCAAACGGTCCGGCACCATCACATCGTCCGCATCCATGCGCACCATGTACTTGCCCTTCGCCTCCTCCAACAGCAGGTTCAAGGAGCCGATATAATCATGCTCGTTTTCCAACAGCCGTATTCTGGGATCATCGTAGGAACGCACCACCTCTACGCTGCCGTCCGTGGAGCCGTCATCCACTACCAGCAGTTCAAAATCCGCGAACGTCTGGTTCAGAATGCTCTCGATGCACTCGCGCACATAGCGGGCCGCATTATACATCGGCACACAGACGGATATGGGAAGTTCCGGTTTCATGACTTTTTTATTTATTCTACTTCAAAAACACCAATATAGGCCAGGCCCTTCATCCAGATTCTCACCGTATAGGCTCCGGCAGGAAGCGAACTGACGCTGACGGCAGACGTCCGGCCCGACTCAACGGTCAGCGTCTCCTGCATCCATACGTTTTCCGCCTCGTCCAGCACCTCAACTGGCAAACTTGCCAGCGCGGTCTCGGAAGAAAATATCAGAAGCTCTGCTATAGGATCATAATATACAGAAGGCAATACTATCTTCTCGGTAGAAGGGGAACGGCGTATGCCATGTGCATTTTTATCCTCCGACATGGAAATTCTGTATTTCCCCAAATCATAAGTCTGACCATGTCCGCACAAAGTGCAGCTACACAAAAGAATTGCAAGACTAATAATAAATCTGACTAAAGAATATCTGTTCATAGTATTTTGATTGTTTAGATTTGTTACAAAAGTAGGAAGTCCAATCCGTATTAGCAAAAAAAAAATGTTTCAAGTTGTTTCAGCTACTAAAAAATTTTTGCTCCGGCCTTAGCAGAAAGCATAAACTGCAAAATATCAAATGAATAAAAGAATTATCTTCGAACAGCTTCGCGAAAACAATTTGTTAAAAATTGAGACACTTTGAAACATTTCTATTGTCTGGCTTTAAAAATTTCTATAAATTTGGACCCGACATCAATAGAAACCCATGAAACGAAAGACCCTTATCGGCATAACACTTGCCTTATTGCTATGCACGGCAATAGCAAGCATAGGATATTTTTTCTGCACTTCGCAAGCCTCCATGCCACCGATATTGCTAAAAATTGATTCCTTGTGCGAGACCCGTCCCGAAGAAGCCATGCGGTTGCTGGACTCCATCGCGCAGGAAATGGAACAAACCCGGGAAGAAAACGTGCGGACCAAATATGGCCTCCTCACCATCAAGGCACGCGACAAAGCCCTCATACCTCATACCTCCGATTCCCTGATCAAGACGATTACGGACTACTATGACCGGCACGGAAACACCAACGAGAAAATCGAGGCTTACTACTATTACGGCAGCGTATGCCGCGACCTGCACGATTCGCCGGGAGCCGTCAGCCATTATACCCATGCAATAGAGATTGCCGAGGGTACGAAAGAGGACGTTGATACGCTGTTTGTAACAAACGTCTACGCTCAGATGTCATATATTTTCTCCAAACAAAAGAACTACAGACAGGCTTCCGTATACACTCAAAAGGAGGACAGTTTACTGCGTCTTATCGGGAAAAGCGATGTACGCAGCATCATGGATGTCGCCATATGGCTATACCATGATAAAAAGCACACTGAAGCATTCCACTATTATGAAGAAACCGTCCGGCGGATACGGAACAATCATGATTTTGACAACAACATGGACCTTTTGGCAGAAATTTTCTCCAACTATGCCCAAGCCGGAGATATGTACCACGCAGACATACATCATGCCCTTTTCGACAGTGTTGCCACCCCGGAGAACCGGCCTCGCAATTATTATACCTCAAAGGCCTACTACTATCGGTGCAAGAACATACCTGACTCCGCCATACACTATTATGAAGAAGTGTACAAGAGGGATCCCGAATTAGACACCAAATGTGAAGCAGCCCGCAAATTGCTACAGCTCTACCACCATACCGGCAATGACAGAAAAGCGCTGGAATACGGCCTGATCCAGGCAACTCTCCAAGACACGGTCTGGGAAAACCTGAGACTGCAACAAACGGCTGATGCCTATAATCAATACCGATACCAGCGGGACAAACAGGCGGAAACAGAAGCCTACAAAAAAGCATTGGACACCTGGCGCAAAGGTGTCGGCATCGCATCAGTTTCCGGCCTGGCGCTGTTCATCGGCCTATACTTCTTTATGCGCCACCGGGAAAAAAACAAAAAAACCATTGAGAAACAGGAACAGGAGATGAAGGAAAAAGACAATGCCATTGAGAAACAAGAACTGGAACTGCAAGAAAAGGACAAGGCCATCGAGAAACAAGAATGGGAGTTGAAAAAAAAGGATAAGACCATCGCAGAACGAAACAGGACAATAGAACAAACGGACAAGACCGTTGACAGACAAGACAAGGACCTGAAACGATTAGACATAATCATCGAGAACCACGAAAGGGCCCTGAAAGAAAAAAAAGAAATCATCGAGACGCAGGAAAATGAACTGAAGAAAAAGGACGAGACCATCCGGACCAAAGATGACGAGATACAGGAACGGAACGAAATCATCGCGCAAAACCAGTCCGTCATTGAGCAACAGAGCAGGCAGATAAAGGAAACCACGAAGAAAAACTACCGGCTGGCCAGCCTCCGCACCCAAGAGTATTATGCCATAAACACCCCGCAACTCTATGAGCTGTTCCGACAAGCGGCTAAGGGAGTGTTAAAACCCACGGAAGCCGACTGGATGCAACTACAACAAACAGTTGACTGGGAACATCCGGATTTCTTCCCACTGCTCCAAAAAGACCTCAAACATCTCGACAAGGTTTCAATCAGAATCTTCTACCTTTTCAAAGCAGGATTCTCACCGACAGAGATACAAAAGGTCACCGGAGCCTCCCGTGCAACGATATACAGGAAAGGCAAGGAGATAAGCCATATCCTGAGAAAATCGGCAGACGACACCGAGAGTTCCGGGGAAGAGACACAGGAGGAGCGAACGGAAGAAACAAAACCTTTCCTCCCATCCCCCATGAAAAAGGCCCCGCCTCACTTCACGTTTGGCGGCGATAAGCAAAAAGGACGTTCCGGGCAAAATGCAAACGGAAGTTAATTAACATTTGGTTTTCGCCCGCCCATGTATTATATTTGCACTACGAAAGCAGAACACCCCGGAAAAGCCGCCTGAGAGCGGCTTTTTTTCGGCACTTAACGTGAAAAAAACATAGGATCTTGTTGAAAAAAGGTCCTATCTTTTTTGAAAAACATAGTATCTTGTGAAAAAAAGGTCCGTTTCCGTCCGTTTTCCGAAAAACCGAAAAGTTAAACTTTTTACACGGATATTAAAATACGTACAGGAACTTTTTTGAAAAAATCCAAGGATTGTCCGCAATCCCCCTCCGACAGACAAGAACGGCCGGCGATGCGCCATACTCGTGTTTCCAACGGAAAAAACAACATTTCCCAAACAACCGGCAGAATTGCCGCGCAACTTCTTTTGGCGACAAATACAACCATTATTTTCCGCAAATTTAAGGAGAATATTTGCGGATTCACTGAAAACAGACTACTTTTGCAGGGAAAGAATATCAAATCTTAATGAGAATATGGTACAGAGAAAAGATAGCACCTATATATGGCAACGCGAAGAGTGGCCCGAATTCAGATGGGACTCGGAAATGCTACTTGAGCCGTTGAGCCAACTTAATCATTTGCATGGACTTCTCTACGGCCGAATGTCCATGCTGGGCTTCTATGAGAAAAACAAGTCGCAGCTTTCAAGCATGACGGAGGAATTGATAAGTTCCTCCAGTATTGAGGGAATCACACTGAATCCTCATTCTGTGCGAAGCAGTATAGCACGTCGTCTCGGAATCGAGAACGATGGTATCCTTGTTGAGGACCATTACGTTGAAGGACTCGTAGATGTGATGCTCGACGCAACCCGGAACTGCCGCGAGCCTTTGACGGATGAAAGATTATTCGGATGGCACGCAGCCTTGTTCCCATTGGGACGGAGTGGTATGTATAAGATCACGGTGGCAGACTGGCGTAAAGGCAACGAGCCTATGCAGGTGGTTTCGGGAGCACTCGGTCACGAAAAAGTACACTATGAGGCTCCTGCATCCGGCAATGTCCCGGCAGAAATGACACAACTGATAGCGTGGTGCAACTCGGCTGAGATTTCTTCATTTATGATGGCTGCCGTGGCTCACTTGTGGTTTGTGACAGTCCATCCGTTCGATGACGGCAATGGCCGCATAAGCCGAACACTTGCCGATATGTTCCTGGCGCGTCTGGATGAAGATTCTGCCCGTTATTACAGTATGTCCGCTGAAATCAACCGGAACAAAAAGGTTTATTACGAAATCCTTGAAAGGACTCAAAAAGGAAATCTTGACATTACCGAATGGCTGCTGTGGTTCTTCGGCTGTCTTGAAAAAGCCATTGCCCGTGCATCCTGCACGATAGAACGCACATTGCAGAAAGTGGCATATTGGGACATGTTTCGGAATGTCGGGGTCAACGAACGGCAACACAAGGTCATCAACCGCCTTTGGGATGATTTTGAGGGGAAACTGACATCTTCCAAATGGGCTAAAATATGCGGCTGTTCCCAAGATACAGCCCTTCGGGACATCCATGATCTTATTGGAAAAGGCATGTTATGCCATAGCGGAGAGGGAGGCCGCAGTTCCAACTATCTGCTACCGGCAGACAGAGAGTTGCCGGCAGGATAGCTTCCTTTGCAGGCGGGTCTGTTGTCATGGGCTTTTGCCGCCTCGTGATGTTCCTCTCCAACAGCGTCAGGCGATTTTCCCGAAAGAAAATCGCCTGACAGATAAAAGATAGGCCGGAAAATCAGAAATCGGCCGATTTGGGTGTTCTGGGGAAAGGCACGACATCGCGGATGTTCTGCATTCCGGTGACGAACAGGATCAGACGCTCGAAACCCAGACCGAAACCGCTGTGGGGACAGGTTCCGAACTTGCGCGTGTCGAGATACCACCACATGTCCTTCATCGGGATGTTCAGCTCGCTGATGCGGGCGGTCAGTTTGTCGTAGTTCTCCTCGCGCTCCGATCCTCCGATGATCTCGCCAATCTGGGGGAACAGGACATCCATGGCCCTTACGGTCTTCCCGTCTTCGTTCAGCTTCATGTAGAAGGCCTTGATCTCCTTGGGATAATCGGTCAGGATGACGGGCTTGCGGAAGTGTTCCTCCACCAGATAGCGCTCGTGCTCGGAAGCGAGATCTACCCCCCAGTAAATGGGGAATTCGAACTGGTGTCCGTTCCTGACGGCCTCTTCCAGAATGTTGATGCCCTCGGTATAGGTGAGCCGCTGGAAATCGTGCTCCAACACGAAGTGCAGGCGGTCGAGCAGCGTCTTGTCGATCATCTTGTTGAGGAACTCCAGATCATCCATACAGTTGTCCAACGCCCAGCGGATGCAATACTTGATGAAATCCTCGGCCAGATCCATATTGTCATGAATATCGTAGAAGGCCACTTCGGGCTCGATCATCCAGAACTCGGCCAGATGGCGCGGCGTGTTGGAATTCTCGGCCCGGAAGGTGGGACCGAAGGTATAGATGGCTCCCAGCGCGGTGGCTCCCAACTCTCCTTCGAGCTGTCCGCTCACGGTGAGGGAGGTTGGCTTTCCGAAGAAGTCGTCACTGTAGTCGATTTTGCCTTCGGCATCCTTCTTCAGGTCGTAAAGGTTCTTGGTAGTCACTTGAAACATCTGTCCGGCACCTTCACAGTCGCTGGCGGTGATGATGGGAGTATGAAAATAGAAGAATCCGTGTTCGTGGAAGTAGCGGTGGATGGCCATCGCCATGTTGTGGCGTATGCGGAAAACCGCGCCGAACGTGTTGGTACGCAAACGCATGTGGGCATGCTGACGCATGTACTCGAAACTCTGTCCCTTCTTCTGCATGGGATAGTCGGAGCCGCACGTTCCGAGAATCTCTATGGCATCGGCCTGAATCTCGACAGACTGGCCGGCTCCTACGCTCTGCACGAGAGTTCCGGTCACACTGAGGCAGGCGCCGGTGGTGATCTGCCTGAGAACCTCAGCATCGAATTTCTCCACATCGGCCACCACCTGCACGTTCCGGATGGTGGATCCGTCATTCAGCGCCACGAAATTTACGGACTTGCTTCCCCGACGGGTACGCACCCACCCTTTCACAACGACGGTTGCCCCGTAGTCCTCACGAGACAAGACATCTGCAATCTTTGTTCGTTTCATTCTTGCTTTCCTTTTTTATATGTATCGTCCGACTTCCAGTTATTCAAAAGCTCCCATCCGCAGCATGTTCACCTCTTTCTCCGTGAGGAAACGCCAATCGCCGCGACGCACATTCTTCTTGGTGAGCCCGGCAAAGTAGACGCGGTCGAGTTTGACAACGTGGTAGCCCAGGCTCTCGAAGATGCGCCGCACAATGCGGTTCTTGCCGGAATGGATCTCCACACCCACCTGTTTCTTGTCCGTGAGACTGGCGTACTCAATGGCATCGACCTTGATCTCTCCGTCTTCGAGGATGAGGCCTTCGGAAATCTTGTGCATATCGGCTGCCGTGACGTTCTGGTCGGTATGGACATGGTATATCTTTTTCTTCAGGAACTTAGGGTGTGTCAGCTTGGCGGCCATCTCACCATCGTTGGTCAGCAGGAGCACTCCGGTGGTGTTGCGGTCCAGCCTGCCGACGGGATAGATGCGCTCCCGGCAGGCATCCTTCACGAGATCCATCACGGTCTTGCGGTTCTGCGGGTCCTCGCTGGTGGTGACATATCCCTTGGGCTTGTTGAGCAGGACGTACACTTTCTTCTCGATGCTGACGGGCTCGTCGTGGAAGAGGACGGTATCGGTGCGGAGTACCTTGCGCCCCAGTTCCTGCACCACCTCACCGTTCACGGTGACTACACCGGCCTGGATGTACTTGTCGGCATCGCGACGCGAGCAGATGCCGGCATTGGCCAGATATTTGTTCAGACGGATAGGCTCGTTGGGGTCGAAATGCTCTTCCTTGTATTCCAGACGTTTTTTCTGGCTGTACTTGGCATGGGGATCATAATTGCCCGACGGCCGACGGGCCGGACCGTTGCTCGTCCAGCTGTCCTGCCGGGAATAGCGCGACCTGAACGCAGAGCCTTGCCGGGAAACCGTTCCGCCCCCCTCACCGTTCCGGAAGGCCGGACGCGAAGGGCGATGGTTATCATAGCCGGATTCCTCGCCGCTGCCGGACGCATACGGCCGCTTTCCGAAACGCGAAGGGGTCTGGAACCTGTCGTCGCGCTGCCGGAAACCGCCCTGACGGGGCGCGCCGGAACGGGGACGCTCCGAGAAGCCCTCTCTGTTTTCCGAATTATATTTTTGCCGATAGCCGCCGGAATAGCTGCCGCCGCCATAGCTGCGGCGCGGCGTATAGCCCTCGTTCCCTGCCGGACGCGGATTGCGGCCGAACCTGGGACGGTTGCCACCGCCATAGCCGGGCCTGTCTCCGAAATTGCGGCTACCTCTCTCGTTCCAATTGCCTTCACCCGACGGAAAGAAGCCATCACGGCTATTTCCGCCTTCATTTCTCATTTCACTTTTCTCAAAGAATTCTTCGTTCATATTGTTTCTATTCTTTATGCACACGGAACTTGTTCCCGTGTCTTACGTTCAGATTCCGGTATAGTTGTGGGGAGTGACGGCACGCAGTTCGGCCTTCACCTCTTCACGGACTTCCAGGCCATCGATAAATTCGCGGATAGTCTTCTCCGTAATGCCGGCATTGGTCCGCGTCAGGGCCTTCAGGGCCTCGTAGGGATGGGGATAGGCCTCACGGCGCAGAATGGTCTGGATGGCCTCGGCCACAACGGCCCACGTGTTGTCCAGATCGCGGAGGATGGTCTCCTCGTGCAAAAGCAGCTTGCGCAGGCCTTTCAGGGTGCTCTGGAATGAAATCAGGGCATGGCCCATGGGAACGCCGATATTGCGGATCACCGTGGAGTCCGTGAGGTCGCGTTGCAGACGGGAGACGGGAAGTTTGCGGCTGAGATGCTCCAGCACGGCATTGGCGATGCCCAGATTGCCTTCGGAATTTTCAAAGTCTATGGGATTCACCTTGTGGGGCATCGCGGACGAGCCGACTTCGCCCTGCTTGATCTTCTGCTTGAAATAGTCCATTGAGACGTACTGCCAGAAGTCGCGGTCGAGGTCGATGACGATGGTATGCACACGCTTCATCGCATCGAAAACGGCGCTCAGGTTGTCATAGTTGGAGATCTGCGTGGTATATTCCTCACGCTCCAGCCCCAGCTTCTCACTGACGAAACGGTTGCCGAACTCACGCCAGTCGTACTCGGGATAGGCCACCCTATGGGCGTTGAAATTGCCGGTGGCACCGCCGAACTTGGCCGCCACCCGACACGCCCTGAGCTGTTCGAGCTGACGCTCCAAGCGGTACGAGAACACGCGGACCTCCTTGCCCAGACGGGTGGGAGAAGCCGGCTGGCCGTGGGTTCGGGCCAGCATGGGGATGTCTTTCCATTCTTCGGCGTATGCGTTCAACTGATCGATCAACTCCTGAAGCATGGGAATGTACACCTCTTCCAATGCCTCGCGGAGCATCAAAGGGAAGGAGGTGTTGTTGATGTCCTGGGAGGTCAGTCCGAAATGGACGAACTCCTTGCAGGCATCCAGCCCGCCTATCGCATCGAACTTTTCCTTGATGAAATATTCAATGGCCTTCACATCGTGGTTGGTGACACGCTCGATGTCCTTCACCCGGGCAGCGTCCTGCTCCGTGAAATCCCGGTAGATTTCTCTCAACGCGGGAAAGACCTTGTGGTCCAACGACTTCAGCTGAGGCAAGGGCTTCTCGCACAAGGCTATGAAATATTCAATTTCCACCCGAATACGGTATTTCATCAATGCGTATTCTGAAAAATAGGGAGCAAGCACCTCTGTCTTTTCACGGTAACGCCCGTCTATCGGAGATACGGCAGTCAATGCATCCAGTGTCATAATCTTTTTATTCTAAAAATATTTGGGTACAAAGGTAACATAAAAATGCGAGATGGGGAAAAAAGAGGTAAAGTTATTGGAGGTTAGAGATTTCTAAGGTCCCGGTGGCGGGAAGCAAAAGACGCGCATCCGCGAAAAAACGGATGCGCGTCTTCGGAAAAAATGCTGGGCACGGAAACACCGTCTGCCCGCTCTCTCCGGCATCAAAGCCGCAGAATCACGGCATCGCACGGGCGGACGGACACAAGGACGTGCGCATCGGGCTTCAGTTCCAGCGTTTGCGTCTCGCCACTGATGAGGTCGATGGAGGCGTATGTACCGCTGCGAAGCGACAGGAAGTCAAAGGCATGCTGCGGAATGCGGATGCCGGCATGGACGGGCACGTCATCGAAATTCGCCACAATGAGCAAGGTCTCGTCTCCGGCCTTACGCAGAAAAGTATAGGCGCGGTCGGGATTAAAGCCCCCCTGACGGTCGTAATTGGCATACATGAGGTCGTAGAACGCTCCCTCGCGCAGGGCCGCACTGCCGTTGCAGAGCGAGACGACCTTGTTATAATAGGCATAAAGCTCCCGCTCGTCGGGTGTGAAATACATCTCACCGGCACGGATCTTGCGGAGGCTCTCCACACTCCAATAGTCGAAAATCGTGGTACGTCCGTCACAGCCGCTGAAGCCCTCGCTGTCCATTCCGCGCTCGCCCAGTTCCTGACCGGCATAGATCATCAGGGGATTGGTGTCCATACAGGCACTGACCACCAGCGCGGGAAGGGCCTTGCGGGCGGAGCCGACAAAAAAGTCGGAGGCGATGCGCTGCTCGTCGTGGTTCTCCAGAAAATTCAGCATGTGCTGCCGGATGTCGTCCGTACTCTGCCAGCATCCGGTGATGCTGGAGGCCGGGGCCTGGTGACAGACAACGGCGCGGAGCGTGTCGTACAGTCCCACCTTGTCGTAAAGATAATCGAACCCTCCGCGACGGATATAGTCGCGGTACTGCCCTGGATTGTAGACTTCGGCAATGAACCTGACGGCGGGATATTTCTCCTTCACCCGGGAGATGGCATACGCCCAGAACTCACAGGGCACCATCTCGGCCATGTCGCACCGGAAAGCATCCACTCCCTTCTTGGCCCAGAAGAGCAGGATGTCGGTCATCTTTTTCCAGGTGTCGGGCAGAGGATCAAAATGGGCGGTACGGCCTCCGACATAGTCAACTCCGTAATTCAGCTTGACGGTCTCGTACCAATCGTTCACGCCGGGCCAGGCATCGAAGCGGTCGTTACCGGTGGCCTTGGCCGGATATTCCTTATAAGGAGTGTTCGCTGACTTCTGACTGTCGAAACCGGTATGCAGAGGCTGTCCCAGAACATAGTAGAAATTATTACCGGGCGAGAAAGCTACGGAGGGATCGTCCGTCTCGCCAAGGTCCTTCACCCGCGAGGGACGGGCATCCGAATGGTACTGACGGGCCACGTGGTTGGGCACAAAATCCATAATGAACTTCAGTCCGGCCTTGTGGGTGCGCCGAACGAGGGCCTCGAACTCTTTCATCCTGCGGGGAACATCGACGGCAAGGTCGGGATCGATGTCGTAGTAGTCCTTTATGGCATAAGGAGAGCCTGCCTTTCCTTTGACCACCGCCGGATGGTCGGACTGGATGCCGTATTGGGAATAGTCGGTCTGAGTGGCATGCTCGATCAATCCGGTGTACCAGATGTGCGTGAAGCCGAAGGCCCGGATGCGTTCCAACACTTCATCGGAAAAACCGTTCATCTTTCCACACCCGTTCTGCTCCAGACTGCCGGACGGAATGTTCCGGTCCTGCATGTTGGAGAAAAGCCGCGGCAATACCTGGTAGATCATCATTCTGGCATGTTCGGATCTGTTTCCCGGGGAAACCGCACCCGAATCTGTCATTCTGTTCATATCGTGTCGAACTATTATGTGGGAAAACAAAAAATCTCCAAAGGAAGAGAGAATCCTTGACCGGACAATTTCCTGTTTCCTTTGGAGACAAAACCGTAAAAACTAACTCTTTCAGTCGTTCACACCATGTACACTGACGGCTTCATTTCCCTTGCAGATCTTGGCTATCATGCCCTGCAAGGTTTTTCCGGGACCGCACTCCGTAAAGCTGGTTCCTCCGTCGGCCACCATGTTCCGGACTTCCTTGGTCCAGAGGACGCTGGCTGTGAGCTGGCAGATGAGAAGGGCCTTGATCTCTTCAGGCTCCGTATGGGGAAGGCCGTCTACATTCTGATAGACAGGGCAAATGGGTTTGTGGAATTCCGTCACGGCGATGGCGGCCTCCAGCTCTTCCTGGGCCGGCTGCATGAGGGGACTGTGGAACGCACCGCTGACAGGCAGCACCAACGCGCGCTTTGCGCCGGCCTCCTTCAACTTGACGCAGGCGGCATTGACGGCATCGATATTTCCGCTGATGACCAACTGACCGGGGCAGTTATAATTGGCAGGAATCACCACTCCGTTACCTTCCGCGGTCACCTCGGCACAGATCTCTTCCACCTTCTCGTCGGGAAGTGCGATGATGGCCGCCATGGTGCCCGGCGCAGCCTCGCAGGCCTTTTGCATGGCACGGGCACGGGCCGCCACAAGCTTCAGTCCGTCCTCAAAACTCAGACAACGGGCTACCGTCAAGGCCGAAAGTTCTCCAAGAGAATGACCCGCAACCATATCGGGCTGAAACTCCGAACCCAGGCAAAGCGCGCTGACCACACTGTGCAGGAAGACGGCCGGCTGTGTCACCTTTGTCTGTTTCAGCTCCTCGTCCGTACCGGCGAACATGATATCGGTAATGCGGAAACCGAGAATCTCATTGGCTTTCTCAAAAAACTGTTTGGCTATGGGATGCTTTTCGTACAGGTCCTTGCCCATACCTACAAATTGTGCTCCCTGTCCGGGAAATACAAATGCCTTCATATTGATTCTTATTTCATGAGTTGGTTATCTCCAATTATTTGGACGGCGCAAAAGTACAAAAAAATCACGACACCGCGGCCCTGTCCGGAAGAATAAAGCGACGGGCCGAAGGGCCGGAGCACTTTTAAACCGACAGAAAACGGCCAAGTTGCCCCAATATCCGATTGCTTCCGGTCGGTCTCGGGCACGGAGCTTTCCAGTCTTTGCCGCATTGCCTATACGGTTAAAAAAAGACTGATTCCATTCACCGAAATCAGCCTTTTCCATTATTTTAAATATTCTTCCTTATTGACGTGCGCCATATTGTTGGTCCAAATTGAAGATAGCAGTCGCTCCCATCTTCTTGATCCTGTCAACAATGCCTGAAGCCGTAGCTTCCTCTTCCACTTGCTCACGAACAAATCCCCACAGGAAATCCTGAGTAGCCTTATCCCGTTCGGAAGATGCCAGATCAACCAGATCGTTTATCAGCTGGGAAACTTTACACTCATGGGCATATACATGTTCAAATGCGTTCAAGGGGCTTTCCCACTCCTGCGGGACTGCATCAATCTGGTATACCTTTGCTGTTCCTCCACGCTTAATTACGTAATCTGCCATGGTATACGCATGCTCCATTTCTTCCTGCGATTGTTTCTTCATCCAATGAGAGAAACCTGCAAATCCTTCTTTATCAAAATAAAAGGCCATTGAAAGATAAAGATTAGCAGACCAGATCTCTGCTGCGATCTGTTTGTTAATTGCTTCTTGAAGTTTTTCTGAAATCATACCTTCATTATTTAAATTAATACACTAAGAGGCTCAGAAAGCGGTCTCCATTTATCAGGGGCAAAATTACAACTTTCAGACGAAAATCGCACACCAGCCACAACTGAATTAAAGTTTTATAGTAAATATCTTTATTTTTTCTTCATTCCGAAATTATCTTCCGGATAGAGTTCTTTCCACCACCCGGGCTCGTCCTTCAACCAATGGGCAAACCAGGCAAAAATCGCATTCTGCCATGCAAGCCGTTTCTTATGATTGACGATGACATGATTCTCTCCGTCTATCTGGATATAAGATACCGGCCGACCAAGAATCCGTAAAGCTGTAAATAACTGCTGGCTCTCGTTTGTCGGCACATTTGTATCGGCTGTACCGTGCAATAATAAAAGCGGCGTGTGTATTTTTTCAGCATTGAACAGAGGAGACTGTTTTACATAAAGCTCCGGATTGTTCCACGGATAACTGCCATATTGAGCCACTTCTCCATAAGTATAGCCCCAATAGCCACCGCCCCAATAACTTGCGATATTGGAAATGCCGGCATGAGAAATCGCCGTGGCAAAAATATCGGTACGTGTTTGAAGATACTGCGTCATAAATCCTCCATAAGAAGCTCCCATACACCCTACTTTCTTTGAATTTATAAAAGGGTGCTCGGCCATGAACGCTTTTGTACCTTCGATAATGTCGTCAGCAGAACCTTCTCCCCATGTGTTTACATGACGAGCGGCAAACTCCTGCCCGTAACCAATTGCCCCACTCGGCTCGCAGACATACACCACATATCCCTGTCCGGCCAATACTTGCAAAGGATATTGGAATTCCAATGTTTTTGCAGTCGGAGTGCAACCACCATAATAATATACAATCAACGGGTACTTTTTGTCTGCATCGAAATCTGGAGGCAAAAAGTAAAAGCCGTGAATTGTGTCTCCACGCGAAGACTTGAAATTCCAATCATGGCAACTTCCAATAAGCACATCCTTATACATTTCATCAAAATCAATTTCACCCAGTTTCCGAGCTGCCGGCCGCCCGTTGTCCAACCGGCAGGCAAACATTTCCCGACTGCGCTCTCCGGTCTGGCCAAAAAACACTACTTGCGGGTTCTTTTCATCCGTAGATATGCTATAACCCTGCACATAGCTGACAGGCAGTTGAAAATGAATAAGTTTATTATTGTCCGGATTCAGAGAGAACAAACTTTCATTACACCCGTCTGTAGCCTTAAAATAAATATTTCCGTTACCAGCCCACTCGTATTTTCCTACCGAAGGGCCGAATCCGGACAACAGAGGTTTTACGGTCCGGGACTCTATATCATAAAGATAGAGACGATAATCAAACCCATTGGCTATCTGTCCTTCCTTTATTTCAGAGCCAATACCGCCAAAGGCTCCGGGGGAAGCTTTGACCAGCAGTTTTTTTCCGTCTGGCGAGAAACGGGCTTCCGAAATAAATGCGGTATCTGCAAACAACGTATCGACCTTCTCGGTATAGGCATCCATCGAAATTAAAGAACTACGGCTGAAGGGGGCGTCGCGCATGTCCATGCGGTTGAACATAAGCAATAATTTACCGGCATCTTCAGATATATCCGACAACCAGACAGACGTAGCTCCAAAAGTCAGCCGTTGCATCTGTCCCGTCTTCAAGTCATAACGATACAATGCATTACGGTTGCGCCATCCTGGTTGCCGATCATCCGGCTCATACAGGCGTTTCAAACCATTGTTCTCATTCTTTCCTGCCTGATTACGGGAAAATATCAGATAATCCGCTTTAGGAGACATGGTAAATCCACCCTCGGGAATATCCTCTGCCATGACAGATTCCAACCCGCTTTTCGGATCAAACGTTACAAGCTGCCTGCCTTTTGTGCTATTTCTTACATAATATAGCACATCACGGTGTGGAAGCCATTCCCATGCAGCATACTCGTCGCGGCTACGGACTATGCGTCCAGTTGACATCTCTGTCAGTACGGTTCTGAAGATGTTGCTTCCATCTTCTTTTGTATCATAATAGACTGTAACCAGATATTTCCCGGAAGGAGAAAGGGCAACATTCCGATAGTGATTTCCCAACATCATATCTGCCATTGAATAGGGATGCTTGTCCTGAGGACCGGCAACCGACAGCCCTTTCAGGTCATCGCCTACGACAGAGACATTGAACGAGTCTTTATTCTCGACCGAATTCAGACAGAGCAATGCCACATCCGTATGCCCAGGTAATAATAATAATTCACTACCACTAAGTTCTTTCCCGTTCACATAGGTCTTATACTCTTTCAGCGTATTCACCTTAATATTTGCTTTTATGAAACGCGGAGTGGAAAAAGCGAAACGCAGCACTCGAAGTACAGACTCATCATTCGATGCCGGAGACAGTGCCGCACCCTTAGCCACTTCGTGCATCACGGCATTTTTTCTGCGGATTAACGAGGCATTCTCTTTCAATACATCCTTTACTTCATACTTTTTAGTCTGCATATTCAAAGAGTCTGTCATATAAGGTTTGAGTACCGGTATAGGACTTGTCACCATAGCTTTTCTCACTTCGATTGTATCTGCCTGTGCTGAAAGCGGCAACAATAAAGTGGAGACAAGCATTCCCCCAGTCAACAACAGGGAAGGAAGAACATGATTTTTCATTTAAATTTAAGATTATACAGGTAAATAATTAATGAGTTTCAGCTATTTTCCACTACAGGCATTTCTTTCTGTCTTCCCAATAACTGAAAATCCTTTTTCCTAAGTTTAAAACTATTGGTCAGATATTTATCGCGCACCACTTGATTGGCTGCCAACTCTTCCGGAGTGCCTTGAAAGAGAATCCTCCCTTCAAAAAGCAAATAGGCACGGTCCGTGATGCAAAGCGTCTCTTCCACATTATGGTCAGTAATGAGGATGCCGATATTGCGATCCTTCAACTTCCAGACAATATACTGAATATCCTCAACGGCAATGGGATCGACACCGGCAAACGGTTCGTCCAGCATAATGAACTTCGGATCGATTGCCAGGCAACGCGCAATTTCCGTACGGCGTCTTTCACCTCCGGAGAGTTGGTCTCCATTATTCTTCCGGACTTTTCCCAACCGGAACTCTGCTATGAGACTCTCCAATTTCTCTTGTCTGTACTCCTTGTCGCGTCCAGTCATTTCAAGCACCGAGGCAATATTGTCCTCCACACTCATTTTCCGAAAAACCGAAGCCTCCTGTGCCAAATAACCAATGCCTGCCTGTGCCCGCTTATAGACAGGATAATCCGTAATTTCCTTCTCTCCCATAAAGATACGACCGCCGTTGGGGACAACCAATCCCGTAGTCATATAGAAAGATGTAGTCTTTCCTGCTCCATTCGGCCCCAGCAACCCTACAATCTCTCCTTGCTTCACATCGAAAGAAACACCATTTACCACGGTACGTTTTCCGTATTTTTTTATCAGTCCCTCCGTACGTAACACCATTCCGTTATCCGTACCGGCCATCGCTCTTAATTCCATCTGCTCTTCCATTTCATGCCTGATATTAGATTTCAGCATTCTCGTACAAGAAGCGTTTGATGCTTCGCTTCGGAGTTTTTTCAAACTCTTCGGTATGAATTCTGATACCAGAAAGTTGCTCATACGTTGCAACCATCGTATTCAGTTCCTTTCGGTTCCGCTCCATAACTTCCGAGAGGTCCTCATCGCTCAGCCCGTTTTTCTCCACCTCATCATAATCAGGATGTACCAATCCGTAGAGTTTGTCTCCCTTCTGAATGATTATACTTTCAGAAACGTATGGCAAAGTATTAAGTTTGTCTTCAATTTCCTCAGGATAAATATTTTGTCCGCTCGAGCCCAACAGCATGTTTTTAGAACGTCCTCTGATATAGAGAAAACCATCACTGTCCATTACACCGAGATCTCCGGTATGATACCACCCGTCTTTGTCAATTGCAGCAGTCGTCGCTTCCGGATTCTTATAGTATCCCAACATGACATTGGTACCTCTCGTGAGAATCTCTCCGACTCCGGTTTCCGGATCGCCATTTGCAATCCGCAACTCCATTCTTGGAGCAGCCTTTCCACAGGAACCCGGACGAAATTCGTGCCAGTCGACATAACTTATGATAGGAGCACATTCCGTGGCTCCGTATCCCACTGTAAAATTAAATCCTATTTTATGCAAAAATTGCTCCACTTCACTATTGAAAGCAGCACCACCAATTATGATCTCATAGAAACGTCCTCCAAATGCTTCCACCAACTGCTCACGGATTTTTTCCCGAATCTTAGAGTTAATGACAGGCAATTTTAGCAGCACTTTCATACTGACTGTCTGCAATTTGGGAAGCACCACCTTCTTTATGATTTTCTCGATGACAAGCGGTACGGAAATCACAATATGCGGGCGTATCTCGGAAAATGCCTTGAATATAACTTTGGGAGAGGGAACACGCGTAAGGAAAAATATATGGCATCCCTGCATAAACTCAAAGATAAACTCAAATGCCATACCATACATGTGCGCCATGGGAAGAATGGAAATTACGTTATGCCCGCGCAACACCGCGCTGCCCAGTTTTTCACGAGCAAATTCCAAATTAGACCATAAAGCACGGTATGGAACGAGTACACCTTTCGAATTACTTGTAGTTCCGGAAGTATAGTTAATCAAAGCCAAGCCCTCTGGATCAAGTGCTTTCCTGTAAGTAACGTGTTCGGGCCGAAAGAATTTGGGATATTTTTTACCGAAAAATTCATTGAGACGCTCACGTGCTTCTGTCAGGGATTCAGTCCGGCTAACAAGCAATGAATAATCGGGGATATTGATGACACCCTCCAACGCAGGCATAGACTCAGCGACAAGAGACGGCCAGACCTGATCTCCGGCAAAAAGTAATTTGGCATCGCTGTGATTCACAATATTATGTACCTGCTCCGCCTTGAATTCATGAAGGATAGGAACGGCTACAGCTCCATAGCTTAAGGTTGCCATAAAAGCAACGGCCCAATTTGCAGAGTTACGGCCGCACAAGGCTATCTTGTCACCCTGTCGTACACCTGCATTTTCAAACAGAATATGAAGTTTCTCGATTTTCCGGGCTACATCTTTATATTGTAACGTACTCCCTTCATAATCCGTCAAAGCATCCAAATCCCAGTTGTTTTTTATACTCTGTTCTATGCAACCTACAAAATCCTGATATGTGTTCATGTGTATTTGTCAAAAGATTGTATGTAACCCCTTAAAATGGAAACATTCTAAACTAACTCATGCAAAAGTAATAATAAAAAGCGAGACAAGAAAGGATGTGATGATCTTATTGAAACCTATTCCGCCCGACGGTCACGACAAGACACTACAGACAATAATACCGGTAAGTTACACACTTCGGAGAACGGACAATCTTTCAGAGAGAGAACCAATATATTTTTCACGCCATGAAAAAAAATCATCCACACTTTTAGGACTTGTTTTTGCGTGTTCAGCCCCCTCCGAAACATCTTTTCCCAATAGCATCAACATATTTATTTTGGCTGCGACCAATTATTTTCATTCCCACATTGTGGAAACAGCCAAATAAAAAACTTACTTTTGCAAAAAAATAATTATGGACAGACAACACATAAGACACATTCTGCTTGGCGGTATTATAGCTTTCGCCGTCATAACCGTATTTTTCATTTGGGCATTTTTTTCGGCATTCTCCACCTCGTCCGAAGCCCGTTTTATATATATTGATTCGGACGATACCCATGACTCCGTCTTTTCAAAACTTTCCGAAGAGGCGGCTTTCGGGCGGTATGCAGGAATCAGGACCCTCTGCTTATTGAGCCGCTGCAACCCACGTCCCGGTCGCTATGCAATAGCTCCCGGCATCAGTACTTTCCAGTTGTTCCGTAACTTACGCAATGGCAATCAAAGCCCCGTGCGTCTTACCATTCCGGTGGTAAGGACTTCCACAGATCTGGCCATGAAACTCTCTCGTGAGTTGGAAGGAGATTCCGCCTCTTGGGCCACTGCCCTGCTTGATTCTTCATTATGTTCAAAATTCGGGGTAACACCTGCCACAGTGATCAGTCTCTTCATCCCTGATACTTATGAGGTGTATTGGACCACAACTCCTGATGGGCTACTCAAAAGAATGAAGAAAGAGAGTGAGACTTTCTGGACAGACAAACGCAAAAGGCAGGCAGAAAAAGCCGGACTGTCACCGACAGAAGTAATAACACTCGCTTCCATCGTTGAACAGGAAACTGCCGACAATCAGGAAAAGCCGATGGTAGCAGGCATGTATCTGAACCGGCTGCACAACGGCATGAAGTTACAAGCAGATCCTACCGTCAAATTTGCGCTGAAGCAATTCGGGCTGAAACGCATTCTGCATGAGCACCTATCCGTGGAGAATTCCTACAACACCTATCGCAATGAAGGCCTTCCCCCCGGCCCCATCTGCATTCCCTCGCGTGCCAGCATAGAATCTGTCCTTCAATATGTTGAGCATCCATATCTATATATGTGTGCAAAAGAAGATTTCAGCGGCAGCCATAATTTTGCCAAGACGTATGCCGAGCACCTTGACAATGCAAGGAAATACGCGGATGCCTTGAATCGGCGAGGAATCAAGTAAAACTACCGAGCCTCCAAGCATCGACAGACTTTTTTTAAAAAAAATTCTTTAGTAGATGACAAAATTTAAATTTATGCTGTTAAACATCTAATTTTCAAGTGATTAAATTTGCAAAGTCCCTGGAATTTAGTAATTTAAAGGAAAAGTTTGGTCGCTTTTTCTCATGAAAACTACTAATTTCAAGGACTCGGTCAAAGTTAACCAAATCCTCCCGATTATGCAAGAGCATTTTGGACAAA
>Ga0209694_1001577_pt1 | contig 23880 bp, 24 predicted proteins | sample GluameincwithD2O_FD_187499 | JGI IMG/M metagenome (GOLD analysis project Ga0209694, IMG submission 187499) | Mouse cecum microbial communities from Vienna, Austria - Glucosamine amended microcosms incubated with D2O (SPAdes) (version 2) | ecosystem: Host-associated > Mammals > Digestive system >... | reverse complement strand
CTGAACAAGTATATCAGAAATATACACCTGAAGAAGAAAGGCCTCCTGACCATAGAGGAATACTTCGATACGGTGGCAGAAAGGTTCATGAAATCATTTGTACGAACCGCCCAGTGCCGAACGGCACGCTGGGTGGTGTGAGAGGGTCAGATGACACCTACTCGATCCTTCATGACAATGCCGGGTGACGGGCGGTGGATGCTCTGCAGGAATCACTCTTTCCCTGTTCGCGGCTGACCCGATTCCGGGCATCAGATACAATGAAGTCATGAACATCTTTGAAGCCCTGAACCAGCCCGGCTTTTCGCCGGCAGAACAGCAGGTGGCGGATCACCTGAAGAAACAGCCCTGGAAAGCAGCGGGCATGACCGTACGGGAACTGGCGGCCGAAACCTTTGTGTCTCCTGCCACGGTTCTTCGGGTGGCGCACAAATGCGGATACAGCGGATGGCGGGATTTTACTGCCGCTCTGCTTCTGTATTCCGAAAATGCCAAGCAGCAGCAGGTATCCGTCAATATGTCCCGGCCTTTTGGCATGCAGGGATCCTCTGCAGCGATCGTGTCATCCATCAAGTCCCTGTTTGAACAGACTGTTCAGGAAGCCGCAACTCTGATCTCCCTGGAAGATCTGGAAAAAGCTGCATCCATCCTCACAGCGGCGGACCGGATCTTTGTCTTTGCCATTGGAGACTCCTCCCTGACGGCGAGGTCTTTCATGAACAAGCTGGTGAAGGTCAACATCCATCCCGTCCTGGCCACGGAATATGGGCAGGAAATCGAGGAATGCTGGAATATGCAGCAAGGGGATGCAGCCCTGATCGTGTCCTATCACGGTCAGTCAAAGGACCTGGTCCGCTGTGCGTCGATCCTGAAATCAAAAGGGATTTTTTCCATCCTGGTGACCAGGGAGGGAACAAACCCTCTGGCTGAAACCTGCAGTCTTGTCCTTCCGGTTCCGGCTCACGAAAAGCTCAGGAGGATCGCCAACTTCCATTCCCGTATCGGGATGGAGTTTGTTCTGGATGTCCTGTTTTCCATCTTCTACCAGCAGAATTACATCCGGTTTGAACGGCATAAAGCCATGCTGGATGCCAGCCGCTGAAACAAAGTTTGAAGGTTCGGCGGCTTTTTTCTGCCATCGGCAAAACAGAAAATCAGGATGAACGGCGGCTCTTCTTTGCCGGCTGCCTGCGCGCTATGTTGAAGGTGCAGGAAGAAGCAGTGATGCTGACAGCAGACACTTCCGGCGCAGAAAACAGGAGGAACGGATATGGAATACAACAGCCTGATGCACATTGGATTTTTCACAGACCGGATGGAGGAAATGGTCCGGTTCTATACGGAGGTCCTGGGAGGAACGGTGAAAGTCGTGTCCCGGTACGGCAGTTACCTGCACAGGGATGACAGGCCGGCCATGCAGGCCATTGCCAAAGTGCGGCCGAATGACATCTTCAACATCTATGTGGAGATGGCACAGGGTCAGTTTGTGGAATTTTTCCCCAAAGAAGAGGGTCAGAAGGAACACACAGGGTTCAATGAACACCTGGGGTATTTCCATTTTGCCCTGTGTGTGCCGGATATCCAGGAAGCCGTGCGAGAACTGGAAAGCAGAGGACTGACCTTTGACACCAAACTGTCGAAAGGACCATCTGAAACATGGCAGATCTGGGCCCATGACCCGGATGGAAACAAGTTCGAGATCATGCAGTTCACCGACAAGTCCTGGCAGGTGACAGGACATGGAGTGGATGCATGAAGCTGGGGATCATCGGCACGGGTCTGATCGTACAGGAGTTTCTGCCGGAACTGACAAAGCTGGAAGGGCTGGAGGTGAAGGCGCTGCTTTCCACGCCGCGATCGAAAGAGAAAGCGGAAAGACTGGCTGCAGAACACGGCGTGACGGCTGTCATGACTGACTTTGAAAAGCTGGCGTCTCAGGACATTGATGCCGTGTATATCGCAGTCCCCAATGACCTGCACCATCTGTATGCCAAAAAGGCACTGGAGGCCGGGCTCCATGTCATTGTGGAAAAACCCATGGCCGCCACAGAAGCACAGGCCAGGGAACTGGCGGAGCTGGCCCGCAAACAGGACCGGTGCCTGCTGGAAGCGGTCACTGTCAGCATGCTGCCTGGATTTGAAATGATCCGCCGTTGGCTGCCTGCGATCGGTCAGGTGAAGTCCGTCTCCTGTTCGTACCTGCAGTACTCCCGGCGCTATGATGCCTTTCGCAGCGGGGAGATCCTGCCGGCGTTCGACCCGGCCAAAGCCGGCGGGGCACTGATGGACCTCAATGTATACAACATGCATTTTGTCCTGAACCTCTTCGGCAGACCGCAGGAGACACGGTATTTTGCGACAGTGGAACAGGACATTGATACAGGCGGCACACTCATATTGTCGTATCCGGGATTTCAGGCCGTCTGCACTGCAGCCAAGACCTGCAGCGGGCCAAATCAGTGCATCATTGCAGGCACCTGGGGCACCATCACCACTTCTCAGGCAGCGAACACCATCGGAAGCGTCACGCTGGAGCTGAGAAATGGTCAGCGGGAGACCTTTGAACCGCCCAGGGAGTCCAGGGTGCTGCCGGAGTTTCGACGGTTCATGAAGATCATAGACGGACACAGGAAGAAGGAGGGGCTGGATAAGGTGGAGGTCTCTCTGGAAGCGGCCAGGATCCTGACAGAGTCCCGGAGGCAGAATGACATCGTGTTTCCTGCCGATGCAGACTGAGCCGGGTCAGTGAGTTACAGGCAGCTGCCAGTCCCGTGAAAGGAGGCGATGGAGTGAAGGCTTCATCGCCTTTTGCGGATGCGGAAGACCGTCCTGAATGACTCGCAGCCTCAACGGCTTGACCTGTATTGTCAGGCGGGGATATACTGATCGCAGATAACACATAACAAATATGTTATGCAATGAAAGCCGAACCTTCATAGGCAGAAAGGACTGCACATGCCCATTGACACCACGCTGAAAGCTCTGGACGATCCTGTCCGGCGCCGGATCCTGCATTTGCTGCAGGAGAAATCCATGACCGTGACTGAACTGGTTTCGCACTTCGACATCTCCCAGCCCGCCATTTCCCGGCATCTGGCGATCCTGAAAAAAGCGGACCTGATCCGCGACAGCCGGCAGGGAAAGTTTGTCATCTATTCCCTCAGCACATCTGTACTGGAAGAAATGATCCTGTGGATCCGGGAACTGAAAGGAGAAACCGATGAAACAGCAGATTCTGAAGTACCGGAAAGAGCTCGCAGCTGAAACACTGGTCCTGTTGCTTCCCACACTTGCGGGTCTTGTCCTGCCAGCCTCGTCATCTGATTTTCTGCGGCTGGAATGGCAGTGGCTGCTGCCGGCTTTCAACGTGGCTGTCTTCTGGGGGACTTTTCTGTTCTGTGCAGCGGTTCCGTCTTTTGGCAGGGTGACCGGCAACACAGTCACTTTCCTGTTTCGCCTGCTGACGGTTTCGGAAACAGCTGTCTGCCTGATCCTGATGGCGCTGGATTACGGCAGCAGTTTCAGCGTCGTGACCCTGATCAACGGAATGACCACCCTGCTGTTTCTGGTCATCGGCAACATCCTGCCGAAAATCGGGCCGAATTCCGTCATCGGCATCCGGACGGACTGGGCCATGCAGAGTGAAGAAGCCTGGAATTATACACAGCGGCAGGGCGGACGGCTGATCGTGCTGGCCTCCCTGATCATGCTGCTTTGCTGCTTCATGCCAGGGTGGCAGCCACAGGTGCTGTACTGGACAGCGCTGCTGGGATCGGTTGCCGGTTCGATCTGGATTTCCTGGAATTATGCTAGGGATCATCCCGCACCAAAGGCCGCCGCCTTGCAGGGACCGCAGGAAAAGAAAGCGGAGAAAACCGCTGCAGTGGTCACGGTGGTGCTGCTGGTGATGGTGGCTCTGGGAATCGGGGCTTTGCTGGCACTTTCGGAGTATCAGGTGGTATTCCGGCAGGACAGACTGGTCCTGGATGCAAACACAGCCCCGGACACGTCCATAAAGTATGCCCAGATCCAGAGCATCCAGCTGGTGGATCCCGATGATCCGCAGGCTGCTGCCGGTTCGAAGGTCATCGGCTACAACGGGTTCGGTCTGGAGATGGGAACCTTCGACAACAGCCTGTTCGGACAGTACAGCCGGTATGTCAGGGAAGGGGGACCGGTGATCGTGGTAAAAACCGGCAGCGAGACAGTCGTGTTCGATGGAAAGGATCCGCAGGAAACCCGCAGGCTGTACAAAGAGCTGCTGCACAGAGCCGGTCTGGATGCCTCTCCGGCAGGTGACTGATACAAGAAAAGGTTCTTTAGAATCTGATTATTCTGATTTTTCTTCTTTTATCTGTACTCCCGGAAGCCGGGCTGGTACACTGGAGCCATGAACCATTCTCTTTACATTTCTCAGAAATTCTTTTCCCTCTGGGGAAAATATACTGTGGAAAACGAAGCAGGTCAGACGGTTTATACCGTTCAGGGCGAACCGTCCCTGACCCGCAGACAGAAAGTCTATGATGATGCAGGCAGCCAGGTGGGCGAACTCCACAAGGTCCTGTTTTCCTGGCTGGCCCGGTTTGAAATCGACATGGACGGCAGGTCAGTGGGTACCATTCAGCAGAAATTCGGTTTCCGCCCCAAACTGGAACTGGATTATTTCGGCTGGAGAGTCCAGGGGGATATCTGGGGCTGGAACTATGACGTCTGCAATGCACAGGGACAGGTCATTGCACAGATCCGCAAGGAAATCTGGCATCTGACAGACCACTATGCGATTCATTTCAATGATCTGAAAGACGGTCTGCCGCTGCTGCTGCTGGCACTGGCCATCGACTGCATTCACGATGCCCAGGCCGCAGTTTCTTCCAGCAGCTGAGGCCTTTGCATCATCCAGCTGCATGTCACCTGTGAAAAGAAAGCCGGTCCGGAATCAGATGAACAGATTCAGGGCCGGCCTGTTTTGGTGTACGGGTTTTTGACAGAGGAATGACTGAGGTGGCTACATGAAATACAGTATGGCAATCAGGTGGCAGAGACTCGCAAGCACGATGAAGATGTGCCAGGTGAAGTGAAAGAACCGCTTCTGCGGGTTGTTGTAGAAAAACACACCGATGGTATACATCACACCGCCCAGGACAATGAGCAGCAGGAAGATCCAGCTGGATTCCCGCAACAGCGTGGGCAGGATGGCCAGTGCCAGCCACCCCATGATCATGTAAACAGTCAGGGACAGGACCTTGAGCCGTCTGCTGGTCAGGGACTTCAGGAGGATCCCCGCCACCACCATGCTCCATTCGATGGCCAGGACCGTCCAGCCGATCCAGTTGGGCAGCATCACCAGGCAGATGGGCGTGTAGGTCCCTGCAATCGCCAGCAGGATCATCATGTGGTCCAGGCGGCGGAACACCGATTTGTACGGTGTGCCGTAGGGCATGATGTGATACAGGCAGCTGGTGCCGAACATGAACATCATGGAGATGAAATAAATCGAGATTCCCCAGGCACCGGGTGTGCCCCACATCAGGTACGCCCGGATGGCGTAGTAGGGAAGGGTGAAGAGCAGGGCAAACATCATGACGCCGTGACTGATGGCGTTTCCGACTTCTTCGCCGAAGGTCAGCCGGAAGGGCTGATCCATCATCTTGGATTCTTCGTGTTTCATGGGGGGAATATATCATTATCTGGTATTGAAAACAAGACATCGGCATATTGTGCAACAGATGAATGACCGGCATACCGGAAGCCGGTTTCCTTTAAAGGTCCGGGACTTGAGACAGGGAACGCTTCCAGTGTTTTGCGGCAACGCTTTTGTCAATGGTATACTGTTTTTTCAGTCAGGAGGTGGGCCATTGTTTCTCAAACGCATTGAGCTGCAGGGCTTCAAGAGTTTTGCGGACAGGACAGTGCTGCAGTTTGACCAGGGAGTGACGGGAATCGTCGGTCCCAACGGCTGCGGGAAGTCGAACATCAACGACGCGATCCGCTGGGTGCTGGGGGAACAGAGCACAAAATCCCTTCGCTCCGGGACAGCCATGAGCGACATTATTTTTTCCGGAAGCGAAGTCCGAAAGCCGGTGAATCTTGCCAGCGTGTCTCTGGTCTTCGACAACACACAGCGCATTTTTGCGACCGACTTCGACGAGGTGGAAATCACGCGGGTGATCCGCCGGAACAGGGATGCCCAGTATCTCATCAACCGCACGCCCTGCCGGCTCAAGGATGTCACGGACCTGGTCATGGACACTGGTCTGGGCCGCGATTCGCTCTCCATCATCACCCAGGGCAACATTTCCTCCTTTGCGGATGCAAAACCGGAGGATCGCCGGAGTCTCTTTGAGGAAGCAGCCGGGGTCGCAAAATACAAAAAACGGAAAAAGACATCGCTGGCGAAGCTGGAAGCCACGCAGGCCAATCTGGAGCGTCTGCAGGACATTCTGGATGAGCTGGAACGCCAGCTGGGACCATTGGAGAAACAGGCAGAGAAGGCGCGCCGCTACATCTCGCTTCGGGATGAACTGTCCTCCATTGAGATTACGGTGCTGGCAGACGAGATCGGGTCTCTTAAGGAGCAGGTCAGCCAGCTGGAGCAGGACATTGACCACAGCCGGATCCAGGAAGGGCGCATGTCTGAAGACATTCAGCGAAAGGAAGCCAGTGTGGCGGATCTTCGCAGGGAAACAACAGAACTGGATTCCCGGATCCTGGAACTGCAGAAGCAGTATGCAGCAAACCTGCAGGAGCGCGTGAGTCTGGAAAAGCGGAAGACGCAGCTGGACGAACAGCGCCGGCGGCTGCTGGAAAGCGGATCGGATGAAGACCGCCGGAGTCAGCTGCAGGCCCTTGCGTCAGAAGCCCGTCTGGAATACGAAGACAGGCTGGACCGTCTGAACAGCCTGGAACAGACCCGGCAGGAAACGGAGAAGAACCTGGCGGTTCTGCGGCAGAAGCAGGAGGTCCTGCAAAAGGAACGAAGCACCGCATCCAACCGCCTGCAGGATCTGCAGCGGCGGCAGGATACAGTCACGGCCATGCTCCGGCAGCCTTACACGCACCAGCAGGGGGTCAATGCGGTGATGAAAGCCCGGCAGTCTCTGCAGGGGATCGAAGGAACCGCTGCGGCCCTCCTGCAGCCAAAGGAAGGCATGGGTTCCGCTGTGAACGCGGCTCTGGGCGGTGCGGTGTTCAACATCATCACCACGGATGAGCAGTGTGCCAGAGGCGCCATCCGGTTTTTGAAGCGGAACCGCTCGGGACGGGCGACATTTCTGCCCATGAGCGTATGCCGGCCGCGGTTTCCCAAAAAGGACCAGGAAACGATTGCACAGGCAGCACCCGGTGCTGTTGGCTGGGCGGCGGATCTGGTGGACTGCAAAGACAGATACTGCAATGTCAGAGACCGTCTGCTGGGGAACATTTTCGTCTGTGACACCCTGGAGCATGCCAATGAAACAGCCCGCCGGCTGAAATACGGTATCAAGATCGTGACTCTGGACGGGGACATCGTCCACACAGGCGGCTCCATGACCGGCGGCAGCCAGAAACAGGGAAGCAGCCTGCTGACGCTGCAGGATGAACAGCGTCAGCTGAAAAAACGGGCGGCAGATGCCCAGACAGCGGTTCAGGAACTTTCCAGGTCCCTGGCACCGCTGGAGAGTCAGGTACAGCAGGTGCAGGAAGAGCTGGTGCAGCTGCAGGTGGAACGTGCCAAGCTGGAAAACATCGCTGCACTGAAGAAGGAAAAGTACGAAAGCCTCAAAAGCCGGCTGGCGGCAGCGGGGGAAGAAGAGGACCGGCAGGCCGTGCAGGATTCCCTGGCAGCCGAACTGTCCCGGATGCACCGCACTATCGACGGGCAGGAATCACAGATGAATGCCCTTCAGCAGCATCGGCGGGAAACCGGGGAGTCTCTGACCGGGCTGGAAGAGGAGATCCGGATCTTGCGCAGGGATCTTTCGGCTTTGCAGAACGAAAGCCGGAAGGGGGAAGTGGCAGCTGCGGGCCTGAAATCCCGCATGGAGAGTCTTCTGATGCGCCTGAACACGGATTACACCATGACCTATGAATTTGCCCTGACGCAGAAACGGGACGTGGACCTGGAACAGGCACGCATCCGGGTGCGCGAGCTGCGGGAGGAGATCCGCGAAATCGGGTCGGTCAACCTCGACGCCCCGGAGGAATATGATGCCCTGCATGAACGGTATGCGGATCTGAAGAAGCAGAAAGAGGATCTGGAGGAAGCCGGGACCCGGATCCTCAGCGCCATCAGCGAGATGGATGAGACGATGACGACGCAGTTTGACGAGATGTTTCACAAAATCGACCACGAGCTCGACGGGGTGTTTTCCGCCATGTTCGGGGGAGGTCATGCCAGACTGATCCTCACGGATCCGGAGGATCTGCTGACCTCCGGCGTGGATATCGATGTGCAGCCTCCCGGCAAGCGGGTCAAGAACATTCAGACGTTCTCCGGCGGGGAAAAGGCGCTGATTGCGATTTCCGTCCTGTTTGCGATCCTGAAGGCCCGGACCATGCCGCTTTGCATCTTTGATGAGGTGGAAGCAGCCCTGGACCAGGCCAATGTGGAGCGCTTCGCAAGATATCTGTCGAAGTTCAAGGAGGACTCTCAGTTCATTGTGGTCACGCACCGGCCCGGGACGATGGAACAGTGTGATGATCTGTATGGCGTGACAATGCAGAAAGACGGTGTTTCGACGATTCTCAAGGTAAGGCTGGAAGATGCCAGGGAAATGGCAGCCAGCGCCTGAGAACCGGTGATTGTCCTGCGAAGGACAACCGTTCATAATAAAGACATGTGGCAGGACACAGAGGGCGGCTGCCTGTTCCCGGTTCACGGGACAGGGATGGCGTCCGGAATGCTTCTGCCAGTGACGGCCAGGCTGTCGATGCAGTCGTCAGCCTGGCCGGAGAGGAGAGACAGAATGGGCTTTTTTTCAAAGCTGAAGGAGAAATTTTCCCGGAGCGAAGACAAAGACAAATATCTCAGCGGCCTGACACCTTCCCGGAAGACCTTCGGAGACCGAATCCGCGCCCTGAGCAACAATTACCACGGGATCGATGACGAGCTTCTCGAAGAGCTGATGGTGATCCTGCTGGAAAGCGATGTGGGGATCCATGCAGCGCAGAAAATCGTGGACCGGTTCGAAGAGAATGCGTCCCGGATCAGTGACTATGGATCCATGGAGGAGTACTTCATCCAGATCCTGCGGGAGTTCTATGATGAAAGCATTGTGCTTCCCCTGAATATGGAACAGGATGTGCCGGTGGTGATTCTGATGGTGGGTGTCAACGGATCCGGAAAAACCACCACGACGGCGAAGCTGGTCAAGTACTACAAGGACCAGGGCAAGAAAGTCTGCGTGGCTGCTGCCGATACCTTCCGGGCAGGGGCCGTGGATCAGATCGAGACCTGGGCTGAACGCCTGGGAGTGGAATGCATCAAGGGCAGGCCGAATCAGGACCCCTCCAGCGTCCTGGTTGACGCCTGCCGGCGCGCAAAGGAAACCGGAGCGGACATGCTCATCGCCGACACGGCCGGCCGTCTGCAGAACAAGCAGAACCTGATGAACGAGCTGACCAAGATGCACCGGGTATGCGAGCGGGAGATCGAGGGAGCACCTCACGAAACCTGGCTGGTGCTGGATGCAACTACCGGTCAGAACGGCATCCTGCAGGCCCATCAGTTCACCGAAGCCACGAATGTGACTGGCATCATCCTGACCAAGATGGACGGCACCGCAAAAGGCGGTGTGGTGATGGCCATCCGCGACGGTCTGGAGCTGCCCGTCCGCTTCCTGGGGCTGGGAGAAAAGCCGGGGGATCTGCGGCCGTTTGACCTGGATCTGTATCTGTACGGCATTACGAAGGGGCTGGAAGATGACACGGATCGAAGCGAATGATCTCTTCGACATCTACGGACCGCTGCTGACAGAACGACAGCGGGAGATCCTGACCCTGTCGATACAGGAGGACCTGAGTTTCGGGGAAATTGCTTGGGAACTGGGCATTTCCCGGGCTGCGGCAGCGGATGCCGTCAAACGCGGCGAAACACTGCTGTCCCAGTACGAAAAGCAGCTGGGCATAGCCGGTATACGCCGGAAGGTCCTGGAGCTGCTGGACGGACAGCCTGTCCTGCAGGAACAGGTCCGGCAGCTGTATGCATCTGCCGGACTGCCTTCTGCCGGGACCGAATAACCACCATCCGCCGGCTGTGTGCAGGATCCCGGCGGTTTTTTCTGTATGGCTGTCCCGAAACAGACGGAAATCAAAAAATGAAAGCGCGAAACATGAGTGGCCTGTGTCATGCAGGCTGATTCGGCGTATAATCAAATAGATTTGAAAAAACAAGGAGGAAACTCTATGAGTATCGTCATGAGTGTCAACGCGGGAAGCTCTTCCCTGAAATTTCAGGTATTTTCCATGCCTGAAGAGAAAGTTCTGGCCAAGGGTCTGGTGGAGCGGATCGGGCTCCCGGATTCCATTTTCTCCATTACGGTGGATGGAAAGAAAACGGAAACTGTCTGTGACATTCCCAACCACAAAGTGGCTGTGGATATGCTGATCAAAGCCCTGATCGACAAGGGTGTCGTGAAAGACCTCAATGAGATCGAAGCCGTCGGCCACCGCATGGTACACGGCGGCGAGTATTACAGTAATTCCGTCAAGGCCAGTCCGGAGGCCGAAGCCAACTTTGAGAAATGCATTCCGCTGGCACCGCTGCACAACCCGGCAGGTCTGGTGGGGTACCGGAGCTTCAGGGAGGCACTGCCCAGAGCAAGCCACACATTTGTGTTTGACACCGCCTTCCATCAGACGATGCCGGAGGAAAACTACATTTATCCGATTCCGTACGAATATTATGAAAAGGACCATATCCGCCGATACGGTATGCACGGCACGAGTCACAAGTACCTGACAGAACGGCTGGCCGAGATCCTGGACAAGCCGGTGGAAGACATGAACATCATCACCTGTCACCTGGGCAACGGCGGATCCATCACGGCTGTCAAGAACGGCAAATCCTTCAAGACATCCATGGGCTTCACCCCGCTCTCCGGCGTCATGATGGGCACCCGCTCGGGAGACATTGACCCGGCGATCCTGATTTACCTCCAGAAGCAGTATGGCTACACGGCGCAGGAACTGGATGACATTCTGAACAAGAAGTCCGGTATGCTGGGTGTTTCGGGCATCTCCTCTGATTCCCGGGATATTGAAAATGCCGCAGAGGAAGGCAACGAACGGGCGATCCTGACGCAGAAGATTTACGCTGACCGGATCATTGAGACAGTTGCCGGGTATTACGGCCTGATGGGCGGAGCGGATGCCATTGTCTTTGCGGGTGGCATCGGCGAAAATGCAGCGCACATCCGCCAGATGGTCTGCGACGGTCTGGAAGCCATTGGCGTGAAGCTGGATCCGGAGAAGAACAACATCCGCGGCAAGGAAATGCTGCTGTCTCCGGAAGATGCGAAAACGAAAGTATGGCTGATTCCGACCAACGAAGAAGTCATGCTGGCCAGGGATGCCTACAAGGACCTGCTGAATGCTTGAGAAAATCTGGGAAAAGATCCAGGCAGCTCCGGTGATCACGCTGTTTCGGCACGTGAATCCGGACCCGGATGCTCTGGGATCCCAGCAGGGTCTGAAGCGGGCCCTGGAACACATCTTTCCGGACAAACAGGTCTATGCCCTGGGTGAAATGAGCAAAGACGGGTTTGAGATGGATCAGGTGTCGCCGGATGCTGTGAAGCAGTCTCTGGCGATCCTGCTGGACACCAGCAACCGGGACCGGATCGACGGCAAAGACCTGTATGAACTGGCCGCAGACACCATCCGTCTGGACCACCATGTAAAGGTGGAGGATCTGGCCACCCTGGATTATGTGGATGAAGCTGCCAGTGCAACGGGTGAGATCGTGGCACAGCTGCTGCAGATCAATGGCCAGCACCCGGGTTCGGCAGCCGCCCAGGACCTGTACCGGGCACTGACCGCCGACAGCCAGCGGTTCACGACCGGCAATACCCGCCCGGAGAGCCTTATGGCCGGTGCCTGGCTGCTGCAGGAAGGGGCCGATGTCGTGGCCGATCTTCTGGCTTCCAGCCGGACGTCCATGCAGGCGTGGAGATACCAGAACTGCATCCGGTCAACGGCTGTCCAGATGCAGAAGTTTCTGTTTTCGGTCATGGAGCCGCAGGATTACCTGCAGTATGGACTCGCCGAAACAGATGCCCGGGAAAACGTGTTTGTGCTTTCCGGCTGTGCCGACGTTCAGATCTGGGCGCTGTTCACCCGCTGTGCAGACGGGACCTTTGCTGCCAGTCTCCGGTCCAGACAGCTGGAGGTCCGGGACATTGCCGAATCCTTCGGCGGCGGCGGGCACATCTGTGCGGCAGGCATCAAGGGCCTGTCCAGCGTGCAGCTGACGGACCTCATCACACAGCTGGCTGCACGCAGTCTGGAAGAACCGGTTTCGCAGGTCTGAATCCTGCGGTCTGATGAATCAAAAGCCCTGACGGTCAGGCAGAGTGAGGCACAGACAGCCTCACCTGCCGCACCCGGCAGGGCTTTTTCCTCTGGTCTGGAGCCGAATCTGCTGATTACGATACCCTGCGGTCAGAGCAAAGCATAGGAGGAAGGTATGCTTTTTGCGGTTATCTGAGGCTGATTGTATTTCTGTCAGGCATACAATTAAGGCATCGAAAGAAGGTATGGCGCATGGACAATACTTATAAAACCTATGATACGGACAAGCTGGTGGAACAGGCACAGCGGGCCGGAACGCCGATCGTGGATGTCCGTCCGAAGGAAATGTATGCGGAAGGCCACATCCCCGGTGCAGTGAACATCCCGCTGGCAGACATGGAAACCGCGGATGTGAAACCCGGCAGTGTCCTCTACTGCATGACCGGCTATCACGCCGGCCTGGCAGAGGAAGTCCTGCACAAACGGGGCATCAGGGCCACAGACATCGGCGGCATGGATTTCTACCATGGTCCGGTGGAAAAGTAACGGAAAAAAGGCATACAGATCTTGAAACAGGCACAGTCAGTCAGTGACTTCGAACAGACGATTCAGAGCGGTTCCCCGGTCCTGGTGGACTTCTGCCAGCCCTGGTGTCCCTGCTGCAAGGCGTTTTTCCCCACCCTGGAAGCCTATGCACAGAAACCCGGCAGCGTGGAGGTCATGCAGGTGAACGGGGAGGAATTCCCGCAGATCGTCGAAGCCGCGGGCATTGAAAGCTGTCCCACGGTGATGGTTTTCGTGAATGGCCAGCCTGTCTCGAAAGAAGAGGTCGGCATGACGATCGCGGAACTGGAGCAGTTCCTTTCCGAAGCCGTTTCCAGGTAAACCCCATAAAAACGACAGCAGAATGAAACAAAAAACAGATCCGCAATGGGAGCGGACCTGTTTTTTGTCGGGGATAGGAGCAGCTGAACTCAAGCACCATGGATGACAGCTTCATGCATGCAGAAAACCGGCTTTGCCTTGCTGGACAGAAAAAGGTCCACAGGGAAACAAAGCCGGTTTTGTTCTGTTGCATCCATGGAGGAATGGAAGCGGGGTCTCAATACCCGTAGCGCTTCTGTTCCTTTGCGAGAATGACGATATTTACCAGAAGGGCCAGAACTTCTGCCAGCGTCATGGACCACCAGATTCCGGATACCCCGAAAAACTGCGGAAGGATCAACACACAGGCGGCCTGAAACACAAGCGACCGCAGGAACGCCACGGCGGCGGAGATCAGACCATTGTTCAGGGCCGTGAAGAGGGCCGATGTGAAAATGTTTATCCCTGCAAAGACAATGCAGGTCGCAAAGATCTCCATTGCATCAATGGTCATGGCTTCCAGAGATGCATCATACCCTACATAGACTGCTGCGAGGGGACCTGCCAGGATCTCTGCAAGGGCAGTCATGACAAGTCCCGCACAAAGAGAGATGACGAGACTTTTCCCGAACAGGGAATGCAGCTCCTGCCGGTCCTGGGCACCGAAATGATAGGAAATCACGGGACTGACGCCCATGGTGTAGCCGAAGAAGACGGCAATGAAGAAGAAAGCCACATACATGACGACACCATAGGCAGCCACACCCTGTTCCCCGACATAGCGCATGAGCTGGAAATTGAACAGGATCGAAACCAGGGATCCCGAGATGTTGCTCATGAACTCGGACATGCCGTTGAGACAGGCCCTGGCCACCGGACCGGGTGCAGGAACAACGGCCATCAGCCGTAGGGAGGAAGAGCGGGAGGTCATGAACCAGACAAGCGGCGGAATGCTGCCGACACAGGTCCCCAGTCCGGTGGCCAGGGCGGCCCCAGACGTTCCCCAGCCGAAGACAGCAATGAACAACCAGTCCAGGATCATGTTGGTGATTCCTGCCGCCACGGTGCAGACAAACCCGAGACCAGGTCTGCCGGCAGCCGCCAGGAAAGACTGAAAGACATTCTGGAGAATGAATGTGGCATTGAAGAACAGGATGACGCGGGCATATTCGACGCAGTCTTTCATCATGCCGGCATCCGCTCCCAGCAGCCGGGCGATATCCGGCGCAAAGATACTGCCAAGGGTACCTGTCAGTACACCTGTGACAACAGCCGTCCAGGTCACCATGGAAAAGTACCGGCTGGCCAGTTCCTTCTTGCCTTCTCCCAGGGTGCGGGCCGCCAGGGCAGTGCCCCCGGTTCCGTACATGAAACCGAGTCCGCCCAGGATCATGAGAGCCGGCATGATGAGATTGACGGCCGCAAAAGCGGTCTGCCCCGCCCAGTTGGAGACGAAGAACCCATCCACGACGCCGTAGATCGAGCTGAAGACCATCATGGCCACCGGGGCCAGACAGTATCTGAGAAGTCTTCCATAGGTGTAATGACCTGCCAGTCTGTTCATACGCGAATCTCCTTTCCTGCCTCTGCATCCCTGTGCCGGGGTTGCCGCCGGAAGCCGGATTGTGCCGGATCACTGTCACGTTCCAGCTGCCCGAACAGGGCAGCATACTCCTCAAAAAGCGCGACAAAGGATTCCGCTTTTTCTGCCCCCATGGCTTCCAGAACTCTGTATTCTGTGTCCTGGACCTGACTGAAAATGGCCGAACAACATATGCTGCGTCCATGACCGGACAGGGAAATGGGTCCCCGTGTGTGTTTCTGAACCACATAGCCGTCCCTGCGCATGGCAGCCAGTGCAGAGGAGACTGTCTGTTTCGGCAGCCCGCCATACTGGACCAGCTGTGCCGATGCAAGAGGGACCGGGGAATTCCACAGCAGGCAGAGAGTCCTGAACACACTGTCGGACATACCTGCCTGCAGGGCGGGCTGCCGGTAGATGCGGTCCATGGCATTGGATGAGAGTGAGAGACGGTCGTTGAGTCGTGCAGTCTGCATACAGTCTCCTTTCCGATACAGCCGGTTTGTGGCTGCCGTTTCTGTCAGAGGGAGGATACTTGGTTCCAAATCGATGCACAAGACCGAAATCGGACAAATTGGCCAAAGGATCCTGTTGTGGCACTCTTGCCGAAGGCCTCCTGTTTGCCGGAGAAGCCGGACCTCCACAGGTTACGGATTGCGTCAACACACGGTTTTCGCTACCATGAAGATATGCTTCACTTACATACCCGCTCCTGCTGTTCCTTCCTGGAAAGCCCGCTGCGGCCGGAACAAATTGTGCAGTGTGCCAGGAATGCAGGGATGACTGCTGCCGCGATCACAGATCATGATGCCATGTATGGGGTCATGGAGTTTTATCATGCCTGCCGGAACGCAGACATGAAACCGGTGTTCGGACTGGAAACGGAAATCCAGGGTGTGCGGCTTCTGGTGCTGGCAAAAGACGACCAGGGTCTGCAGACATTGTATGCCTGGAATTCCAGAATCATGGAAGACCGCGTGAATCCACCTGTGTCCAGGGAAAACCAGCCGGCGGAAAATGAACCGGCACCTGGACAGTTTCCCGTCTTTCCGCATTGCGTGACGATTGCCCTGACCATCCGCGACCGGCTGGAAGAGGCGATGATCCGCCAGGATGAGCGGACGGTCCGGGAAATCCTCGTGGGTCTGAAGGAAACGCAGGAAGAATTTGTGACAGCCGAGGCCATGATGGATGTATCAGCCAGACGCAGCCGCCAGGCCTGGCTGGACGTGATTCTGCAGGATCTGCAGCTGCCCAAAGCCGCGGTTTCCTACGTACTCTATGAACAGGAAGAGGATGCCGCTTTGCTGCAGGTGCTCCGGGCCATTGCCGAAAACAAGCTGGCGACCGATCTGACACTGGATGTTGCCTGGCACAGGCAGTTCAGGACCCTGGAAGAAATGCAGCAGCTGTATTCCCCCGAAGCAATGGCCACGGCACAGGCTCTGGAAGACCGGCTGCATGTGACAATGTCCATGCAGAAGAGCAGCCTGCCTCCGTTTTCCAACCGGCTGGGACTCTCCAGCAGGGAGTTTCTGGTCAGGCTCGCAAAAACCGGCCTGAACCGGCGGCTGGCTGGTCACGTTCCGGAACGGTACCGCGAACGCCTGGAGTACGAACTGGATGTGATCACCCGCATGGGATTCACGGACTATTTTCTCATTGTATATGACATGATCCGGTTTGCCCGCAGCCGGGGCATGCTCACAGGGCCGGGCAGAGGGAGTGCTGCCGGCAGCCTGGTGGCCTGGAGCCTGGGAATCACCCACATCGATCCCATTTCCTCCGGGCTGCTCTTTGAACGGTTCCTGAATCCGGAGCGGATCACCATGCCGGATATCGATACGGATTTCCCGGATGACCGCCGCGACGAAGTGGTGCAGTATCTCCGGCAAGCCTATGGCCAGACCCACGTGGCACAGATCGCGGCCTTTTCCAACCTGAAAGCCCGGGCAGTGCTGCGGGATGTGGCCAAAGCCTTCGGCGTCCCCTCACGGGTGATCGACCCGGTCACTCGGCTGATCCCGAACATGCCGGGCATGACCATGGAGCGTGCCTGGCAGACGGTCCCCCGCCTGAGGATACTGGTGGAAGCGAAGCCCGGTCTCAGGAAAACCTGGGCCATGGCCCGCAGACTGGAAGGCCTCCCCCGGCATGTCACGACTCATGCCGCTGGTGTCGTGTTGTCAGACCAGGACATCCGGCTTGTGGCACCTCTTGTCTGGATGGACAGGAACACCAGCGCCACACAGTTTTCCATGGAGCACCTGGAGGAACTGGGCCTGATCAAAATCGATGTGCTGTCCCTGCGCAATCTCACCATCATCCGGGAAGTCCTGGACCAGATCGACAATCCGCCCGATCTGTACACGATGCCCACCGATGACGAGGCCACCTGGGCACTGCTGGACCGGGCTGACACAACCGGTGTGTTCCAGCTCGAAAAAGAAGGGATCCGCCAGCTCCTGCGCCAGATGCACCCCCGTCAGTTTGAAGATGTGGCGGTTGTCCTTGCGCTTTACCGCCCGGGTCCCATGGCCGAAATACCGCATTACCTGCAGAACCGTGCACATCCGGAGTCCATTGTCTATCCCCATCCACTGCTGGAACCCGTGCTGAAGGAAACATATGGGGTCATGATCTACCAGGAACAGATCATGGAAACCGCCCGGATCATTGGCGGGTTCAGTCTGGGTCAGGCGGATATCCTGCGCAAGGCAATGTCCAAGAAACAGCAGGATGTGATGGGCCGGTACCGGGAGCAGTTTCTCGAGGGAGCCCTGGTGCAGGGGATCGATGCCGGGCAGGCAGCGGAGATTTTCAGCCTGATGGAAAAATTCGCCGGCTACGGATTCAACAAGTCGCACTCCTATGCCTATGGACGCGTGGCCTGGGCCATGGCCTGGCTCAAGGCCAATCATCCTCTGCCGTTTTACCAGAGCATCCTGAATCACGTGATCGGTGCCGAGGTGAAAACCGGGCAGTACCTGTACGAATGCCGCCAGCGCCGGATCCCGGTGCTTGGACCGGATATCCGGGTTTCCTCAGACCGCTGGCAGATTGAAAACGGAGCCCTGCGCATGCCACTGACAGTCATGAAGGGCATCGGGACCGCACTGCTGCCCAGGATCGTGGAAGTGCAAAAAAACGGTGAATTCCCGGGCGTGATCGACACCATTGCCAGGCTCTGGGCACAGAAAGTCAATGAAAGTCAGCTGCGGGTCCTGGTGGATGGAGGAGCCTTTGATTTTTACGGCATCAACCGCGCGACGCTGCGGGAGAACATGACCAGGATCCTGAACTATGCCCACATCATCCGGGTCGAGAAGGAGGAAGTGCTCTTTGACTACTCCATAGCCAGTGAACCGACGCTGGTGAAATACCGGGAAGATCCCATGGAGAAGAGCACACGGGAGAAGGCCGTGTTCGGGTTTTATTTCTGTGAACATCCAGTACAGACGCTGCGGAAGGGACGCTTTTCCAATACAGACCCTATTGCCTTCATACAGGATGTGACGGGATTTGTCCGGATCCTGGGACGGGTTGCATCCTATCATCCTCACAAAACGAAGAAAGGCGACCTGATGTGCTTCGTGACGGTGGAGGACGAAACGGGCCAGATCGATCTGGCGGTTATGCCGGATACCTTTGCCAGACAGCGCGATCTGATCCTGGAAGGCACGCTGCTGTATATACAGGGAAAGAAGGACCGGCCCGGTTCCGTGCTGGTACGCTCCATGGAGAAAATCACCTCCGTCGCAGATACCGGCAGCCAGGCGAGAGAGCGGCCCGATGCATAGCCGCGCGGTGAAAACGTGGATCATGACTGCGCTGACTCTGCTGGTGATGACGGGCATCTTCCTGTTCTCCGGTGCAGACGGGACCAGATCCGGCATGCAGTCCGGTTTCTTTGCCGGGCTGCTGTTCTGGATGAATCCGGAGGATGCCTCGTTTCTGGTCCGGAAGACCGCGCATTTCACGATCTATCTGGTCCTCGGCCTGTGCATGAACGGCACACTGCGGGAGTGGGGGATCCACAGCCGGTCCCGGCGGGCTTTTCTGTCAGTCTTGCTGTGCTTTCTGTATGCCTGCAGCGATGAATGGCACCAGACCTTTGTGCCTGGCAGAGCCGGACAGATCCGGGACGTGCTGCTGGATACCGCCGGCAGTCTGACAGGCACAGTGGCCGCAATTCTGATTCAGCGGCCGGGACACAGAAGGCGGAAAAACGGGACCGGGGTATGACACCTGACCGGTGTGTTTTTGCGGATGGCCGGAATCACCCGGAACGGAGACGAATCGCCCGGAATTGCCTGCAGTCATCCATTGATTTTCCTTTTTGACGCTTCTATAATAGAAACGTTGCAGACTGTACTAACTGCAACCGCACAGAAAAGGTTGAAGCGGTCATGCCGCACCTTGATGGCGAGTATCAGAATGAACAGGAGGTGCACGAGATGTACGCAATTATCGAAACAGGCGGAAAGCAGATCAAAGTCGAAGACGGAATGGAAATCTTCGTAGAAAAGCTGGATGCTCAGGAAGGCGAAACTGTCACGTTCGACAAAGTCCTCTACGTGGATGGAAAGATCGGACACCCGTTTGTGGAAGGTGCCACAGTCACCGGCACTGTTGAAAAGCAGGGCAAGGGCCAGAAAATCACCATTGTGAAATACAAGCCCAAGAAATCTTCCACACGCCGGAAGCAGGGTCACCGTCAGCCTTATACGAAAGTCAAGATCACAGCGATCCAGGCGTAAATGGTGCGTGTGAACATTGGCATTTCCGGAGACCTGATCCAGTCTGTCACTGTCAAAGGCCATGCCTGCAGCGGTGAATACGGTCAGGACCTGGTTTGTGCCGGCGTTTCGAGCATCATGACCGGAGCGCTCAATGCTCTGGACATCCTGTTTCCCGGCCAGTGCCGTCTTCGGATGGCGGACAACTGCATGGAAGCAGCCGCAGAAACCGGAAACGAACAGCTTCAGGCTGTGCTGCGGACCATCGTGATCCAGCTGGAAACGATGGAAGAAGGGTTTCCGGACAACATCAAAGTCATAAGGAAAGAGGTGTAATCATGCGTTTTACATTAGACATTCAGTTCTTTGCCTCCAAAAAAGGTGTAGGTTCCACGAAGAACGGTCGTGATTCCCACTCCAAGCGTCTTGGCGCCAAGCTGGCAGACGGTCAGTCCTGCCATGCAGGGTCCATCATCTACCGTCAGCGCGGCACAAAAATCCACCCGGGTGAAAACGTGGGCCGTGGCGGTGATGACACACTGTTCGCCAAAGTGGACGGTGTCGTCAAGTACGAGCGGATGGGCAAGGACAGGAAAAAAGTTTCTGTTTATCCCGCATAAGCTGAACAGGGCTGCCACTGGCAGCTTTTTTTAAAGCCGCTGCCCGGACATGCCCGCTATTGGCATTTTTGACGGCCGGCTCGTATCATAATTGTGACTGGAGGAACTCCTTAATGTTTACAGATCAGGTCAAGATACACTTGAAAGCCGGCAACGGCGGCGACGGGCTCGTCAGTTTCCGGCATGAAAAATATATTCCCTACGGTGGACCGTTCGGCGGAGATGGCGGAGATGGCGGAGACATCATTTTCGAGGCGGATCCCGGCCGCACGACGCTGCTGGATCTGCGCTACAACCGGAAGGTCGTGGCCCAACCCGGCGGCAAGGGCAAAAACAAGCGCATGCATGGCGCCAATGGAGAGGACAAAATCGTCAAGGTCCCCCTGGGTACGATCGTTCGCCGGGGAGATACCGGGCAGATCATAGCGGATTTGACAGAAGCGGGGCAGCAGGCAGTGGTAGCCAAAGGCGGCCGCGGCGGCCGCGGCAACTGTCATTTCAAAAGCAGCCGGAATACTGCCCCCAAGTATGCCGAGGATGGAAAGCCCGGGGATGAATTCGATGCGCAGATCGAACTGCGTGTCCTGGCGGATGTCGGACTGGTCGGATTTCCTTCCGTCGGCAAAAGCACCATGCTGGATGCAGTGTCCCGGGCCAGACCGGAGATCGGGGACTATCCCTTCACCACGATTCACCCCAATGTGGGTGTCGTGGAAACCGGCGACGGGCGGTCATTCATCATGGCAGACCTTCCCGGTCTGATTGAAGGAGCCAGCGAGGGCAAGGGACTGGGTCATCAGTTCCTGAAACACATTGAACGATGCCGGGTCATTGTGCATGTCATTGACATGGGTGGTGAAGAAGGCCGGGACCCGGTGGAGGACTATAAAATCATCAACGATGAGCTGAAGGACTACCATCTGCGGCTGCTGGACCGTCCCCAGGTGGTGGTGGCCAACAAAATGGATGAGGCACATGCCGAAGAAAACCTGAAGCGATTCAAAGAGGCGTATCCGGATGTGGAAATCTTCGAGACCACGGCCATCATTCACGAGGGCCTGGATCCTGTCCTGAGACGTGCTGCGGATCTTCTGGCGACCACACCGGCGTTCCCGATTGAAGGCACGGAAGAAAACCAGGAGGGTGTGGTCTACACCTTTGAGGAGAAGAAAAAAGAAGTCGAGATCGAGGAAGTGGAACCCGGAGTATGGCAGCTGTCGGGCCCACGCATCGAGCGCAACTTCAACATCAGCAAGCTCAATACCGAAGAGGATTACTATCTGTTCGCAAACCGGATGCGGTATCTTGGCATCGACAACCTGCTGCGGGAAGCAGGAGTCAAGGATGGAGACACTGTCCGGATCGAGAACTTCGAGTTCGAATTCGTGGAATAGGATACTCGCCGCCACCTGGCATGCAAAGCCGGGAGGGCGGCTTTTTATCGTATGATACCGGCGAGTATCGCAGCCTGTGTCAAGGGCGGTATACTGTCATGATTGCACCTGAAACGGAAAACGCCGCATCCGCCGGGCTTTGTCTGCGGCAGATGCGGCATCTTCTTTATCCATGTTCTCCGGGTTTCACCGGCTTCAGTCGAATTCTCCGTCCTGTTCCATCTTCTGCAGATGGCGGCCCACACCATCCTCTGCGCAGACAAAGTCCGTCACAGTATCCGCTGCAGCTTTCGTCGGTGCAGACCCGTTGGCCAGACAGATGCCGAGTCCTGCTTCCTGCAGCATGGTGATGTCATTGTCCATGTCCCCAAAGGCGAGGATATCTGACAGCGGGATCCCCGTCTGTTCGGCATAGAGCCGGAGGGCACTGCCCTTGGAGACAGCCGGATCCATGAATTCCACTGCACCGGGAAATGTGCCGACGGTGATCCAGGCAGGATCGGGGTTGTCTTTCAGCAGCTTCAGGATCTGCTCCTGCTGGTCAGCAGGATACTGGACTTCCACTTTCCCGGCGGGTTCTGCCCACATTTCCTCCGGCTCCACTTTCCGGGCGAGGGAAGAGTTGCGCAGCATGGATCCTTCGATGAACTGATCCATCCGGGTGCAGATCACGTCATCGTATCCATCTCTGTAGATGATCGCATTCACGTCTTCTCCCTCCAGCAGCTTCATGATCTTCTTCACGGAGTCTGTGGACAGCATGTTCATGTGCTGTGTTTCTTCCTCTTCCCGGATCCAGAGATCGCCGCCGTTCAGGCCGATCACCGCATCGAATGCAAAGGGCAGATCCCACTTTTCGGCTTTCTCCAGGATCCGGCGGTCCATTGGCCGTCCCGTGGCCAGCCCGATCTTTACACCTTTTTCATGCAGCTTTGTCAGCTGTTTTTTTGTTTCCGGTCCAAGAATTTCTCCTTTTTCTGCCAGTGTCCCGTCAATATCCGCAAACAGCGCCTTCCACTTCATGCCAGCTTCCTCCTTCGACACCTTCTGTCGCTCTCAGATTGTCACATGCGGCAGTCCGATGTTCAATCGAAACCGGATCACTGCGTCCACATTTTCTCCGGATTCAGGACTTTGTATCGCAGCCACAGAGCGCCGCTCTCCATCTGCCTGGTCTCTTCCAGCGCAAAGTGCAGCGGTCTGCCCTCTGGGTAGGCCATATTGCGAAACACCGAAGGGGTGTTTTCGGCACCATCCGCTGCAGCGGCCACCACCAGACTCAGCTCGTCGCAAAGGCCGGACTCCATGAACATCCAGTTCAGGATCCCGCCGCCCTGCAGCATCAGCATGTCGATGTGAAACAGGGACTTCAGCTTCTCAAGCAGGCTGTCCCATTCCACGTTCTTCTCCCCTGCAATGATGTAGGGGATCCCCAGTGAGCGCAAAAACGCCCTGTAGGCATTGGAAGCCTGTTCTGTCAGCACTTCGATCACCGCAGCTTTCGTGGTTTCATACTGCAGATATGGAGAGTTCCACCCCAGCACACCCAGCGGATCCACGGAAACATAGTACATGCCGAAATCCGTATTCGTGATGTAGTCTCCGTCAGGCACCGCCGGAGCTCCGGAATCCAGATCTGGTCTGGCGAAGAACGTGAAATTCTCGTCTGTCGTCACACGCCCCGAGAGCCATCCCTGCATGGCATAGAACCGGTCGGGGCCAAAAGCCAGGTCATACAGTGTCCCGACCGCTTTGATGCCCTCAAGCGTATCCAGAAATGTCCCGCTGATTTTTCCATCCAGGGATACCAGCATGTGGCAGAACACAAAGGGTCTGCCTGCAGCAGCATGGTCTGTCATGTCGTTTTCATCCTTTCCGCCGATGATGGTCATGTTCTCCGTCACAGGCACTTGTGTCTCAGGCACCTGTACCTGCTTTCAGTGTAAGGCCATGGACCGCCATTCATTCCGCAAAAGCCTGCATGACAGCGTCTTCATGACAACCGGATTCCGTAAAACCATACGTATGGGAAGCGGATGATTTCTGTCAGGCCGGCGGCCTGAGGAAAGAAACTTCATGGCTGAGTCAGCCACCTGCCATGGATGAAAACAGAAATAACATTTGAAAGGCTTCCCTCTATGATGTATTTAAGGGAAGCCTTTATTGCGCCGGTTTTAATTACAGACTATCTG
>Ga0209694_1001563_pt1 | contig 24082 bp, 21 predicted proteins | sample GluameincwithD2O_FD_187499 | JGI IMG/M metagenome (GOLD analysis project Ga0209694, IMG submission 187499) | Mouse cecum microbial communities from Vienna, Austria - Glucosamine amended microcosms incubated with D2O (SPAdes) (version 2) | ecosystem: Host-associated > Mammals > Digestive system >... | reverse complement strand
AACACTCGCGACACCGTTCATTTCCGAATTTCATCGTTAATCTCATTGGTGGGATAGCGGCTTATTGCCTGTTTCCAAAGAAACCGAGGATAAACTTAGAACGCGTGTATGATAATCAGCTGACTCTCTTTTGATTATTTTCATCGAACTCACGTTACATTATGATACTATTCGAGTTTTATCGGACAGCAATAATTGATTATACACTCTGACCAAGGTTAGCAATATCAACACTTCGGTTACAGACAACGACTTGAACAACGCCATATAATCCAAGGTATGTCGCACAAGGGAAATTGCCTTGATAATAACATGACTGAGACCTTCTTTGGCATTATGAATTCCTATATGCCGAAAAATCGGAATCGCCGGAAGCCTTTATAAAAGCTTTGGATGAATTTACAACAATAACCGAATCAAATCCCAGTTAAAAGAAAAGAGTCCAGTACAATACCGGACTCTTTTCTTTTAACTGATTAATGTTTAACCCATCTAACTTTTGGGGTCACTTCATAGTTACCAAAGTGGCTCTTTTCTTTTAAAGATGTTCTATTCTCTCCGATATTCGTTGGCGACGATAGTCTTAATAATTTTATTCAAAAGGAGGGGATAATATGAATGAACTCAACGGTGGAGACGTTGTCTATTTGAATTCAGAAGATAGAATAGAGATGACGGTTGTATGGATTGATGACTATAAAGTATGCGCAAAATCGCCTATTTTAATGGACAAATTCATACTTTTTAAAAGGTTGAATTTCCAATCAATGCGCTGATAAATGTTGAATGACCTTTTTAAGTATGACTACAACAAGAATTTTTACAACTGCTGTTTCTGACTCCATTCATCCCTTTATATTCTCTCCCCCCCCTTGAAATAGGATTGCGAATAATATCTTTTTGAATTAATGCTTTCAGATCTGTTGGTTTTTATTTCGCCTATAACTGATATGAAAGCATTTTATTGTTGCACCACTAATTTGGGGGTAATGTCATATAATCACCATCGATATTTTCCTATTCACAGCATAGAATAGTGTCGCTGTAATAATGGATATACTTACGAGGGAAATGGCTAGCATGAAGTCCCCCCCGACACTTGGATAAAATGGAAAATGAACGAGGTAAATTTCATAAGATATGATTCCGCAGAAGATCAGAAATTCATTTTTTCGAATGAATGGCAAGATAGATACGGTGCCAACAGTGCAGAGTGCGAATGCCATATTATGCATCATATGTATAAAAGAGTACAATGGCGAGCCGAAGTATTCTCGGATTGCAGGTAATTGTTTTAATCCAAGGAAAAAGATCCCTATAAACGCGAAAACAGCCACTTGAATCAACATGCTGTGGCGGCTAAATTTTGCCAATTTATCCTTATATTTTGAAGCAAGCACACCTATAAGGAAAGCTGGAGTCTGCTCTATCTCCAGTGATTCAAGAGTGAGAAACATCAATACACCGACAAGAGCAAAAATCAAGACACTCTGACGAGGGAAAAATAGCATGGATACAAAGAAAACCAAATACCATTTCATCAGATAGGCAATGTACCAGTAAATTGTTTTTAAGCCCGTGATTTCAAGGATGTAGTGAATCAAGTCAATATCATATCGTCTGAAAATCACAAGCAATGTAACGACAATGGCATATGGCAATAATACTCGTGTAATTTTCTTGCTCCAGAATTTATTCAGACCTTTTTTAATATATGATTCAGACAAGCCATATCCCGAACACATCAGGAAAAGCGATACTCCTAAAGCCGGAAGAGGAGTAAAAACAACGGTGTGGAAAGTTCCAGCAATATGCCCGACAAGTATGAACAGGATAGCGATTCCCTTAATGCAGTTGGTGGACTGAATGTCAAGGCAATACCCCCCCCCCCACGACATAGGTTGTTTAGGTTTGCGGCTTTCAGGGATTTAGCATCTCCAATCCAAGGATACTTTATATTCCAGAAAGAGAATGCGGCTAGAATGACGAATAATATAATAATTTGGACCATTAGCGAAAATGATTATCGTTTACTTTTTGACACCGCAGGGTTTCCCTGATAAATGGTTGCTGCATCAAGTGACGTTGTAGCCACTGATCCAACTGCCAGCACCGCGTCCTCACTGACAGTAACACCGGGACAAACGACCGATTTAGCCCCTACCCACGCCCCATCTTCAATCGTTATCGGTTTTACAATAAGGTCGAATGTCTCGGAACGGAAATTATGATTTCCGCACAAGAGTAATGCTCCTTGACTTATACAACAGTTTAAACCAATGGTTACCTGTGCAAGATTGTCAATCCAAACGTCCTCGCCAATCCAAGAATAGTCTCCAATAGTTAAAAACCATGGATACTTAATATTGACCCCCGGTTTGATGACTACCCCTTTCCCTATTTTTGAACCAAACAATTTGAGAATAGCGACTTTTAAGTCGTTTAATGGATTCCAGTGATTTTTTATAAATAAAAGATTTGTGAAATACCAAAGAACACACTTCATATTCCCAGCACCGCGAGAATACAATGAGTTATCATATTTGCTTAGATGAGTCCTCATAATCTACTCAGCTAGAAATAGTCCGTTATATTTTTCTTTTGTTGCTGAAGAGTTACAAGTGATTCTTGAGAAATCATAGGCGCGCTTGCACATATCGTTGTATTCTTCATTTGACATGTCTGCCATTAGATCAATGACATCTCCGAAACGGTCAATCATTGATAATTCAATATCGTAACCAACTCCTTTTTGCTCAAGATTTTTCCAAGGAGTCCGGTCGCTTATTACAACCGGCCGGCTATGCATAAAACTCTCTAGAATAGCATGACCAAAATTTTCGCCTGTAGTTGGCAGATACATGGCATCGTAATTCTGAAATAGATTCGATAAATGCGTCGGGGCTATGCTTCCCCTATAATCAACTTTGACATTGCTCGGAAGCTCTTTGATTTCGGAAAGACATTGTTCCCAATATTCAGTCGAATTTATTTGACCGTAGATATCATACTCAATCGATGTCCTACAGTTTCTAAGTGCTTTAATAGCATAGAGGGTATTTTTCTCAGACGAAATTCGGGCAAAACTTACCAGACGAATTTTTCCACTCGACTTTCCGGAAACACTGAATGACAATTCGAGTTTGCGGGGAAGATTTTCAATCGAAATACATGCCGCTTTGCTTGAAATGGCAGCTCGTATATGCTCACACTCAATTTCATTAGTGCCGTGGAACAGGACTCTCTTATAGACGCCCAAAGTTTTTTCAATCCCGAGAAAAGTACGTTTCAGTCTCCCTTTAATGGCAAATGAATGCGGCGACAACATTCCGCGAGCCGATACTATCGTTTTTGGTGTGTTCTTTATCCATGCTATGACTAAAGGGTATATCGAGAAGAAACGTGAATAGATGCCATTAATATACCACACAGATGCGTTGACATCCTCTGCAACCTTGGCAATTGCACTGAGGGACAATTTGCTACGACTAAAATACCATACATGACAATTGCCTCGATCGATCCAGCAATTTGGAACTATGTCAGAATAAGGAGTCTTCGCATGGTAGTCTGTATCAGAAGTGATGATCCAAAAATCGAAATCATCAGACAGATGATTCACTATATTGACGTTGGAAGTAGTAGGACCGCCAGCCTTATACCCTGGGGTAAACCAATCAATGAAAATAAGTACTTTAGGTTTCATCATTTAAAGTTGCTCGTAAATTTTGTTGTATTTCTCCGCGATTGTCTCAGGAGCATATCTGGCAACATTCGCTTTACCAGCTTCTATTACCTTTTTGCGCAACTGTGGGTTCTCAATCGCTGCAATAAAGCCTTCTTTTATAGATTCCACATCTGTAGGATCGACAAATATTGCTCCATCACGACCCGCGACATCACGGAGCACTGGTATATCGCCAGCGACAACAGGTCGTGCGGCTGCTTGACCTTCAATGACAGGCATACCAAAACCCTCAAATAAAGAGGGAAAACTAACTATATCACAGTCCCTATATGCGTCCAGAAGCTCTGAAAATTGGATATCCACCTTGTTGACATAATCGATTTTATTATCTGTCAGCATTGTCTTTTGTAGTGGAGTGAGCGGACCAACTATCACTAACCTGCATTTTATATCCGAAAGAGCTTCAATAGTTCTTTCAAGATTTTTATTTGTTTTCGTACCTATGTGGAGGATAGTCGGGATTTGACCATTTTGTAAAGGGCGTGGGGTGCCATCGAATTGACGATTATAAGGATTGGGGATTAGCGTGATTTTCTTTTGTGCCCAAGGGCAAAGCTTGATTACGTCGCATTTGGTCGCTTCTGATATAACCGAGATTCTATTGGCAATCAATGTCGGCAACCAAAACCAAAATAGCTTTATGTAAAAACGTTTATACCAAATTCCTGTAAATGCAGATCCTACGTCATGAATTGTCAGGAGAGTATGGCGCCCTAAGCCAATGACTGAATAGTGCGCGTCTCCAGTCATATGATTGTTCCGACTGCGTTTTTTAAACGCATAAATAATATTCCGAATTATCGCAAGAGGAGTTGCTCCATCATATGGTAGACGTTCATTTGAATGAGACATGAGTGAATCATCAATTGCAGCATAAACCCCTTCAATACTATTTGCTCCGATTCGTTTATGTCTAAAGAAGATTTTCAACATTACTCATCAATTGTTATCCATTCTGAAAATTTAGGAAACACGTAGGCGCTCATTAACCTATAAACAATCCAGAACATTATTAAAAAACCTATAAGTTTGATGAGTGAAATTTCAAACTTATATAACAGGAAAAATGACATCTGCATCACCGCAGCAGAGATTAAGCCATTACTAATATGTCTATACACATCCCAGAAGACAGCTCCTATCAACAACCCAAGGAGGAACAATGCGACAAGCATCCCTATTTCACCAAAATCTACATAAAAATCACCGAAATATCCCAATGAGAAAGAAACTCCCATTGACAGATTGGAGAAAAAGATGCCAGTGTATTTTGTGAGATGAGTTGATTCGTCAATTACTGCCTTATTGTTATCTAAGAATCGTGGCACCAACACATGCTTTACTGCTTGCACAGTGAGTCGCCCATTTTCATGATGCACCACTGAAGGTACGTGGCTCATACATGCTGAGAAATAGTCAATGTAAGAGATTCTGTCAATAAAACTCTTCATCACATCGTCGTTCAGATTAAACTCACTGGCTAAATCAATCATTTTCATGAGAGCTTCAGCCTTAGAGACAGCCATCACCTGTTTATCTCCCTGTCCTATATATGTTCGGTAATCTCCTTTAACACCAGTCCATAGCAAGCCAATATAAACAAATGCAAGCATTGAGACTACAAACAATATAATCTTTCGCGGTGTCATCTTTATTACCGTCATTGAGGAGATGACCGTGTAGAATATCACATCTTTCCATGTAGAAAAATATGAGGCGAACCCCAGCACGAATTCAAACAGAACAAGCGTAACTATGATCCAAATCCCTTTATGACGATCATAACTACATATAAAAATTATATAAAATATTCCCCATTTGAATGCTGAAATTTGAACCGCAATCTGATATAGCGACAATGGAAGCAATGACGTGAATATACCGACAAAAAAATATGCAATCAAAAGCCACTTTATTGATACCGAATCAGTCATCTCAGAGATACACTCGTCGTCATAATTTATTTTTGATAAAAAGACATTGATTGCCAATGTGATTATCACAAGTCCGGCAGAGCATAATAAGTAACACGTCACTATATAATCAGGGTATGATGTCAACACCGAGATGTCTTGAAATGTCAGATTCGCATAAATCGGTTTTATCGATACTTGAATCCATTGATAGACAAATGCCAACAGAAAACCGGCTAGATATTTAGACAAGAAAATAGACCGAACTATAAAATACAAGGTCACAAATGCAGGAACACATAGCAAAGGGTTGGGGCTAAACAGTGACACTACCCCAACTATTGCGCCTATAAAAACTATGGCTCTCTGTATCAGCTCACGGTTGTCAGTATTAAAATTTATTGGTAAATCGCCAACCATTGCTTTGCGAAGTTTTCATTATTGATTCCAAGACGTTCCAATGACTTGTAGGCACTTTCTCCCTGAGCTTTTATTTCTGTGGGATTTTCAATATAATATCTCATCCCCTGCAGTAATCCTTCTGTATCCTTGGATGTGCAGATGTATCCGTCAACTTTATGAGAAATCAACTCAGGCATACCTCCTGAGCGGAATATGATAGTTGGCCTATGATTTTTCTTTGCCTCGACCATCACTAATCCGTAAGCCTCCTCGGCAACTGAGGGTGCGAGATGGACGTCAACTGCTTGGTAGAATGAATCAATATTCTCAATCGTGCCTTTGAAGCATATACGCTTTCTAATATCTTCTGGAGTCTGATTGAGCATCGTGGCAATGCAGGATGTGTAAAAAATGTTGTCACTGATGTTTCCAGCAAACCAAAATTCAACGTCGTTATGCGTTTCGCAGATTTCCAACGCCGCCTTTACGATTATATCAACTCCTTTTGATGCTCTGATCTGCCCAACATATCCGAAGATGAGAGAATCGCCTCCTTGTATTGACTCTCCTTCATCTTTGGCTCTGCTCGGTGCGGGATGATACAATACGATATCATTTTTATTATCTCTGCCTGCTTTCTTTAGGAGTCCTTTTATAAAATTAGTGTCGCATACAAAAGTATCAACCCGAGATGAAATTATCTTCCATAACCACCTATTGTAGAACCCATTGATATAAGGGCGATCGCCCAGCCGAAATATGATTTTGGCTCTGCACAGCGACAGCGGTAATGCCAACGTCTTGAACATATACTCATTTCCGATGTGAATATAATCTGGAGAAAATTTCAAGTAGTTGTATATAAACATCACATTGTTGGCAATGATGTCATAAGCCCATTGAAAAATATAACGTAGATTTGAGTCACGGTAAATGCCCCAAGGAAAGCGGATTTTTTTGAACCGTATGGAATTACGCTCGAAAAAAGGACGAAGATTCCAGTCAAATCCTCTATCGTTTACCAACACGAGCAGTTCTTTGTCAGGTTGTTTGGCAAGCAGCTTATATACATCGCAGTTTGCACGTTCCTGTCCGGCATTAGCAACGTTGCCAAATATTCCAAGAATTTTTTTCATTTTGAGTAATGTCCACCTGTGACGAACAGCAACAAGCGTGGACAAACAAGCTGCATCAATTTATAAATCATCATACACACAATGACTGACATAAATACAGTACCGAAATAGAGCACCACGAGAACTTCCTGCGTCTGCGGGTTTACAAGATGATAAAGTATCTTCTTTACCTGAGGCAAAATGAAGGGTATATGAATGAGGTAAATGAAAAAACTCACAGCTGCCAACCATTCTACATCTCGGATAAGTCTGCGACTGACAAGCAATGCCACGACATTACACCAGAATGGCAATGACAGAAGTATCATGGAGGCTTTAATGATTGGAGCAAGAAACGATACATAAGTAACATCCACAAAATTGCAAGCTATGAGCCAGTCAATAATTACAAATACAGGATAGCAGATAGAGGATGCTATCATAAATCTTTGGAATAAGCTTAAAAAGTCAAGATTATTGATACCGAAATAAGCTCCCAAGCCAAAAAATATGAAACTTGTAGTGTTAATCTCCATCTCACGCAGCCACGGTGTTGCCCCAGAAAAAATCCAGACAGCAATCATAAGCCATATGAGCCAACGTCTGTTGCGCAAAGCAAGATAAAATAGAGGGCTGAGGATTACCATAAAAAATAAATCACGCAGGAACCACAGATGATATCCAATTTGGAAGATATGGACACCATCCACGAGTTTAAGACCAGTAATTTGTTCACCGATATACCTCCACGAGAATTCAAAGTAGCCATTTCCGAAAATCTGCTTTGTATAAGGCAATGTGGCAAGCAAGCCATATAGGGTCACTCCAAAGATTGCCCAAAAAATATATGGCACAAGTAGGCTGTTCAATCTCGACTTGATTTTACCATAATACTCTTCACGGCAAAATTCATCGGTTTTGATAAAAAGCAAGTATCCTGAAAAGAAGAAAAATATCGGCACGGCACAGGCAGCCAATGTTCCAGAAACCAACTTAATTATCTAATTTGCCCCCCCAGCAAGTTACGCTATTTATTACTTCGCTGAGATTCATTCCCGGAAGCTCCGCCGAAGAGTTGTGGATAAACATCACTCCTATTATCAGAGGAAGTCGAAGCGCTGAAATAGTTTTGGATGTAAGCGGTGAGACCTCATTTCAGTTTTTTTAGTTCATTGGCTATTATATTTGCTATCTCGCAGTGACTCCATGATGCTATCATTGCTTTCGATGTAGCTCCCATGGCTCTGAGGTCGCAGTTCTCAAGTTTCTCAAAGATTCTGCGGTTGGCTTCAGGAGAATTGAGATCAAAATAAAAACCGGTCTGCCCGTCTTTGACTAAATCGTATGCACACCCGACCTTTGAGGTAATAATTACGGGTGTGCCTGCTGCCATTGCCTCATTGACTGCCAGTCCCCAGGTTTCGGATATAGAAGGAAGCACCAAGATGTCGGCAGCTTTATAGACGGCGGGCATGCGGCTTTGGTTCTGAAAGGGCATACGCAAGATATGTTCATGTCGGGCCAGTTTGTCGCTTTGCACACCGTCGCCTATTATAAGAAGTTTAAGGTTACTGTTGCCTACGCTTGAAATATAGTCCGCAAATTGGTGCGAGAACTCAACCATATTTTTACAAGGAATTATCTTCCCGGCAAATACCATTACAATATCATTGTCCGTGAGTCCAAGCTCGCTTCGTAATTGGCGGCCTTCCAATGCAGCCTCGGCAGTGTCAAACCGGGAGTTTTCCACAGCATGTGGAGCAAATATAAGGGCATCGCCGCGCAATCCATGAGCCAGAAAATAACGCCTATTGTTCTCACCTACATAGAATGCCTTATCAATATGTGAATAGATATAGCGTAACACCATACGACGCACAAAAGTATGGAGTGAGGGCGTTTCATCAAGCAGTGTAGAGTCTCCGCGAAACCATACAGGGATACGTCCATGGAAATGACGCATAGCCTTAAAATGACTGCTGAAGTTCCATCCGAACACCATCAAAGCGTCCGCTCCCCATTGCTCTATTGCGGGAATAAGACCTGGATTTACTAATCCTCCGAATGTTTGTTTAGGCTTGGTGGAAATATTGGTGACAAACTGCCAATCGTAGCCATCAAGCAGAGGTATGTCCCATTTTATTTCTTGACCGAAATCCTTGTCTGAAACGCTCTCCTGAGCTTGACTCCAAGTGTAAAACACCTTTATCGACACCCCTTCAGTCTCTGCCAAGATACGAAACAGAGGAGCGTTATACTGAATGGGATGGGTTGAAATAATGGCTAATTTCTTTGGTTGCATAGGGCTTTTTCAATTAGTCTCACGAGTTTTGCGGCTGAAGTGTCTGCCGAATACTTGTCAAGGGCAGAGAGGTCTGGTGCCCATGGACTATTCGGATTAATAAATTCTGCAAAGTGCCGTGTGACGATATTTTGGAATTCTCTCTCCGGAATCGCGGGATTGTACTTTACAAGGAAATTATCGGCTTTAGATTCTTGCAGGATTTCCACCACCGTGCTCTCATAGTGAAACATAGGGAAGACTCGCTGACCAGATAGAATCGTCTGGAATATTTTTGATGCCGTATAATGTCGCTCCCGATTCCCAATGGCCAACACACCGAAAGATTTGGATAGGTTATGGAGCACCTCAAGATAGGATATGCGTTCGGATTGCTCAACCACTATATCGGCTATGCCGTGGCGTTCGGCATACTTGGATACTGGGTCGAGATTTCCTCGGCCTGTGCCAACAAAGTAGAGACGCAAGCGCGGGTCTAGCTTGCCGAAGCGTCGCATTTCAGCAATCACGGCAAACAATACATCAATATAGTAATGAGCCTCCGGCAGGAAGGCTCCGGCATATACTATAGGAATCACATCACCGTCTTCATCCCAAAGCAGTCGTGTGTTGTCGGGCTTTAACCGGTAGTCAGAGGTGTCAAACCCGAGCGGCATATAGCCTGTAGAAATGCCTTGGAGATGAGGATTGCGGTCAAGTACAGGCTGGTAACTAAGACGGGTTACTCCGGTGAGAAGTGAGACCTTCTTGACTGCGATAGGTTCAAGGAACATAGCCGCCCTCTTGGCAAGCCAAGCCTTATTTGGGAAACGGGCTCCGGGAAAGTCATGCACCCATGGATCCATATAGTCAAGTCCGTAAGGCACGCCGGTTATTTCATGCACCCGGCGGCATACAAGCGAAGTATAGAACGAAGGAAGTGGCGACCAGATAAAATCAGGAGTTTCGGCCTTGATTATATCTACGGCTTTGTCGACCAATTGACTGAATCCACGTAATGCGATGTCTCCAACGGGTAAAAATCTCGACTTTTTGCGGGACTTGCACCAATGCACCTCCACATCGGCGTTCACAGTCTTAGTGAGTTCAGTCACCAATGGCTCAGTGTAATAATCAGGATGGACCGCAACGATAATGGGATGCCATCCATGCCGAGGCAGAAAATTGGCTATAAGTCTTGCTCTTTGCACTCCAACAAGGTTAGATGGAATCCAATGAGGGTAAATTATCAATAATTTCTTCATAAGATTTTGTGCAGCAGATCTATAATTTTCTTTTCTTCATTCTCCCATGCTGAAGATTTAGCGGCTGCAAACCTCAAAGGCTTTTCTTTACGGATGGCATCAATATTGTCAATAATCGAACCTACTGCCAAAATCATATCTTCAGAATATTGCCCGCAAACCTTTCCGTGATTGCGATGATCCCGATTTATGAACTCACTTTGAGCTGGAGTATCGGTCGCCAAGATGTAACATCCGGCAAGGAGATATGCGAATATTTTATTAGTAAGACATAAAATTCTATTGTCAAGCATATTATTTCTACAAGTTTGTTCTATTGACAGTCCTACGTCATAATTGCTGAGTTCACCGTGAAGATTTTGCTCAGTCATTACTCCCTTTACGGTGACAAAAGAGGAATACGGCTGCAGAACTCTATCAAAAAAACTTTGATCCATATTGCCTATGATAGTGAGGTGAACTTTGGCAGAAAAGTGCGCCAGCGCCGGGAGAATCTGCTCAAGACCTCGTCCGTATGAGACTGTTTGAGAAAACCAGACGAATTGGACCTTTTCATCGGATACAGCCTTTATCTCAAAATCGGAGCTGTTGAATGTGTTGTTGACTACTTTGCCGCACACTATGTTTGTGCTCGATTGTTTGAGAAGTTCATCGGTTTTATGCTTAATGAGAGGGGAGGCAAATGTAACGAATGCAGCCTTAGGGAGAAGACTGCAATAAAACCGATTGCGACGTGTGATTTCGCGTTGCCTGTTGCGATGGTACATGTTTTCCCATGGATGATAATCCTCCATATCGAATGCAAACGGAACATCGAACTTTTGCGCCAAAGCCTGAGCAGGATAAATCATTTGACTGAACCCCATCACAAGTGAATATCCCCGATTTGTTATTTTCGATGAATTTAGTATATACGACACGTTGGCTTTAGACGTAGCCATTGCTTGAAGCAGTGATGACGAGAAAGTGAAGAATTCGCCAATCTCCTTCATCAAGGCGCCAATAAGCCATGTATATAAACTCTCTTTTCGTGAAAACGGTAAATAATGCCCGGTGACGTTATTGATGCTAAGATACAACTTGTCATTAGCAAACCACTTGTCACCACGGTTGAGCATATATAAGTCGATTTCCCACCCTTGCCTAATGGCTGTTTCAATAAATTTCTTTGCTCTAGGCGTTGTTGAGATATTGCCCGAAAGCACAAGGAGCATTCTTCTAGAATTTACCATAAATCAATGATTTCAAGGGAGTCCTGACTATAAATCCAGATATAATCAATGAGATGACAATTGTGAAGATTGAGTATCCGGCCATGCAAAGAAATGGCAACGCGACAATGACAGGCACATTTAACAGCATCAACAAATACACTATTGCAAAATGTGTGACATAAACATCAAGCGTGTGTTTACCCAAGTATTGTAATGGACACCACGATATGATTCTCCTGTCCTTTATCAGGCTCAGAATGAATGCCAAAGTGATTATACCGGAGTAATTGCATACTTTAAAATTGCCCCCCAATTGTATGTTATTGACTTTCAGCAATATGCCTATCGAAAAGACTGTAATACAAATAATACCAAGCGGTTTGAACCAATGTGACTTAATGCCCTGATATTTACATAGAGAATATCCTATGATGAAGTAACCCATGTTTGCAGCTATTGATTGAATGGCAAACCGCTTTGTGACACAGAACGACAGAATGTTGAACAAAATAAAAATGACCGTCATACACAACACATCAGAATGGCCACGCAATCTGGAACAAATATACGCTAAGCATATGATCAAAGCTAATGTCCTTAAAAACCATATCGGACTACAAAAGTATGAATCTACGACAAGACCAAGAGAAAAGTCTTCCAAACCGATACCTCTGTAAAAAATATCGTAGAACGCCCCAAAATAGAAGAAACTCCATACAATGAACGGCAAAATCAACTGACCTTCACGCATGATAAACTTCTTCAAATTCTTACTCCCTTTGAAATAAAAATATCCCGACACCATCATAAAGGTAGGAACTGAAATCAGAGATACAGTTTGGTTTACAATGCTGTCTTCATACATTCCCCCGCATAAATAGATATAGCAGTGTTGCAATACCACCATAAATATTGCTACAGCTTTTAGAGCATCAAAATATGGGTCTCTATACACTGGATGGGAGATGTCTTTCACTTTCTCGGGAACTATCGAGGCAGAGAAATCGAGAGCATTTACTTGCCTGTCCATTGCCTGAAAAGATCAATATACTGAGCAGCTATTACCTGACGAGAGAAATTGGTACGAACGAAATCGTTGATTTCCTTTGGCGGCAAACAGTCCAAGGCGGCGACTTGTGAGGCCATTTCCTCTACAGAAGAAGAAATGTTGCCGACTCCTTTTGCCACAACCTCCGGCACTGAACCACGCCTGAATGCGAGGACAGGCGCTCCACACGCCATTGCTTCAATCATCACTATGCCGAACGGTTCTTCCCACTTTATGGGCATCAAGAATGCTTTCGCACCACCAAGGAGTTGTTGCTTCTTAGCATCGTCGACCGGACCAATATAGCGAATGAGATTGTCATCAACATACGGTTTGACCTTAGTGTCAAAGTATTCTTGATGTTCAGGCTCAACATTACCGGCAATTATAAGGGGGATCCCAGACTTTTGAGAAACCTGAATAGCCTCATATGTACCCTTTATATCCTCGATTCTGCCTAAGAAGGCTAAATAATCCCGTGGCCCATCGGTGGCTTGGAATAAATCAACGTCTGTAAAGTTATAAACAACATTCCAATCCTCGCGTCCACAGATATGATTTAACATATGAGCTCCACAGCAAGCAAAATGAATGTACTTGCCGCAAATTTTACGCGCCAGATCGGTGGACCTCTGATTTATGGCACGACCATAAGTCTGCAACACGTGCATTTTAGTTCCAGAGAGGAACATAGGATAAAGATACATCAGCCTTGAAAAGCTGTGAATCATGTCGGGCCTAATCTCACGGACGATTTTGCGAAGTTGAAAGGCATTTTTCAGAACATTCTTCCAGCCTCGCGAGGAGGTAGATTTCCAGCCGTATATCTTTTTTACCGGTTCGGTTGATGCCGGATTAGCCACCAAATAAACTTCATGGCCCATAGCCTGATATTCTTGGGCAAGACCACTCACAAGTCGCTCTACACCTCCATATTTAATAGGTGGTACAGGTATTTCAGGATCGCAAGTCAGGAGTATCTTCATTGTCTGTTCATATAAATATTTTCTAAATCTTTAGCTACATCGGCAAATGTTCGCGGAGACTTGACGTTACCTTTCAGCCTACGGCGCTCTTTGGTCGATGCTTGCAACCGCAATATAATCTCAATGAGCTGTTTAAGGTTGTGTACTTTGAAAATAACACCGTCTTCGCCATCTTTGACTTGATCTATGAAAGGAGGTATGTCAGTTGTTATTACTGGCACACCATTAGCAAATGATTCGAGAGTCGCCAATGGAGCCATTTCACTCTGTGATGGAAGTATCAGGAAATCGTTTTCTCTTATTAATCCACCCAACTCTTCCTTAGGCACACGTTCTATCCAGCGTACATTAGGCAGTTTTGTGAACCGCTCTTTCAGCGACTGCGCGTAATTATCCTGAGGACAGATGCAAGCTATTGTTAGCTTTACTTTTGAGACATCGATTTTTTCTATAGCTTCGCATAACAAATCCGGGCATTTTAGGTAGTAAATCCTCCCGACGTAAATGAGTCGCAACGGTCCTCCCTCTGGGTAATCAAGCTCTGTGGGATCGTGCATAACATCCTCAGTTACACCTTGCTTAACCAAGGATGTATTCATTACTCCGTTTGAATGCAAGAACGACTCTACCCATGGGCTTATAGCAATCACTCTATCGGCCACTTCGTTTAGCTCCTTAAACTCCTTCAATCGGTTATACTTAAGGAATGCCGTGGCAGGAAGCAATTTATCCAATGCGCCACAATGCCCAACCAACTGTTGAGAAAGTGCACATATAGACGATTTAATTTTGCCGAACTTATTGGTTTTTAGGAAGCAACTTATGCAATCATGATTTTTAACTATGCCGTCACATTGTTGCCCTTCGCTATCAATCAAAGTGTTGTTGATGCAAAACACGCCGCTGACGTGAGGGGTCAAGTATGACTTTGCCCCTATTTTCTTTGCCGCCAACATATGATACATATTGATTGCGCGCCCGAAAGTGTTGAAATGAACAATATCGGGACGTAGCTCATTGATTATAGATTCAAAAGCATCAAGTCCCTTGGGAGGTCGAAGAGCTTTATATTCATCCTTGGAAGCCAAGGAATCTATCTTATAGCAATAGACCGGTATGCCATCAAATACGTATCTGTTATAGCAATTCACTGATGGTGCTATTATTGCTACATCGTGACCATACTTCCGGAGAAACTTCGAGACATTCAGTACATAAGTTTCTGTTCCAGCTATTGTGTCGGGATAGAAACTGTCAAGAACCTGTATTATTTTTGCCATGATCGGTTAGAATAACGCAGTCCGAATATTACTCTTATCCGGAACCACAATTTACTCAAAATAGTATTAAACAAAGTGTCACTTTTTTCATTCTCGACCTGTTGGGAAAGTCCGATTTCGCCGAGTTCAATAGGACAATCAGTCAAATTGGGTACAACCCCCAACACATTAAGCCCCCATTCCGTCATCTCATCCCAATCGTCTGCCAAATATCTTACAGGCGTAAGGTTCTCGGAAAGAAGGCATGCTGCCTGTGGGTTGAGCAGATAACCTGAAGTCATCTGACCGTGAACGACATCCACTACACTACTTTTGCCTGAAATGAAACGTTTTGGCCTATACATATTATAAGAGAAGCATGGACTCAGCAATATGACTGTAGGGGCATCAATTTGCAAAAGCCAGTTGTAAATTGGCTTTAACTGAGTGTAAAAGTCCGTTGCCAGACTTGCATCATCCTCGAGAATAAGCCATGGCTTTTGCGCCTTTTTGGCTTCATTGTAAATCATTATGTGTGAAAGCGAACAACCGATTGCGGGCAACGTGGCTTGATGACCATAACGATTTTTAAAAGCACACATATCAACGAGAACTTCAAGTTCGCCTGTTGATAGTTTCTTTCCCTCTACTGCTTTTACAAACTTATAGTCCAGCATAGGGAACTCATCAAGTATTTCTGCGATTTTATTACGCTTTTCTATGTCCTTGACCATATTTACCACAAAAGTGGGAATATGAAAATTTGAGGTTGGGAATACAGTCATTTTACAATCTTTGCCAAGTTTCGGTCAATTTAATTGGTAACTTTTGAAATATCGCTTTCTTAAAACTTGATTGGATATTTTCAAATTTACTTGGACTGGATTCCGTTCCAAGAATAATCCTTTCGTATTCTGAGGTTTGAATTTTGGGCGAGAACATCAAATTGGCTTTGGCCATGGCTTCTTTGGATCGTGATTCAAGCAATTTACGATCGCGGTCAAGCAATTCAATTTGATTAACGATATTGGCGATGTCGCCTTGTGTAAATATATATCCATTCACGTTATGGTCTATGATGTCATGAATACCGGTAGGCAAATCAAATACGACAGGTACCGAACCACTTTTCATCGCTTCTACCAAACACACTGGTAACCCTTCATTTTTAGAAAGATGAATGGTAACGTGAGTATTAACCAAAGCCTGCAATATAACATTATTAGGTTGTGGACCATGGAAAATCACCCTATTGTTGTGGGCTAGCTGCAGACGCAAAGATTGTAACAAATCACCCTGCCCGAATATGTTGAATTCATAGTCGATGCCTTTTTCGTCAAGCAAACTTATGACAGCTGGAAAATTCTCGCATCCTTTGGATGCCGTAATTCCTCCGGCATAACTGATTTTTAATTTGCCGTTGAAATCTTTCGGTATTGTTATGGCGTCTGGTGTAGGGAATGGGACGAATACCGGATTTACGGTAGACACAAAACTGCTCTTGGCTTTTTTTTCAAGATAACTGCTTACACATATCATCTTGTCGATGAGGTAGCCATAACGACACCCCCCTCTAAAATAGTGAATATGATCGCCGTGTAACACAGCGATAACTGGATTAGTCAATCTGAGCATTTCTATCATTGAATATTCCGGAAAACCATCATTGGAGACAATCACGGAATCAAAAGACAAATGAGCTGCAATCCTCTTGGCATATGAATAGCGGCTTTCAATCCACGGATTTCTCTGTGGAAGAGCAATCACTTCAGCATTGCCAAAATCAGCTATGGACGATGGCTTGCAATAGCAAGGGCCGGTAAGGATTACTTTCTTGTGAATATCAGGATGAGTACTATATTTTATCAGATTACTGACAACACCGGCAACTCCACCCATTGCATTCGGAAGAATATAAACGATCTCGCGTGCCATTATTTCACTAATTTGTATAATTTATCAACCATTGGCTTTGCAATAGAAATCGCAGAACTTAAGCCCTGAGTATGCATCAATTTATTATATGCAATATATATAGAGACATAAACCAAACCCTTTACAATTAGGGACAGCAAACAATTGTTGAATAATGTTTCATCAATAAGTACATTGTCAGCAATGACTAATATCACAAAAGGTATAAAATAAACTGCAATGGATTTTAACTGCTCCCAAATACTTAAATTAATGTATTTCAATGCCCACATATTAAACGGCATTCCTATCAAAGCCCCGATTGATACTGCCCAAATATATCCATACACACCATAGTGAATACCTATGGGTATAGAAAGTACAAGCAATCCTTTCTTAATTAACTCTATCTTCAGATTTAAGTCCGTACGACCGATAGCCATCAGGGCATTTACTAGAATTGACGGAATAGTCAATGTTATGGAAAATAATCCGAGTATTTTGAAAAACTCTACAGCACCAATCCATTTGTCACCATATAGTAGTACAATTATATCAAATGCGCATACAATCATGAGACCTGAGAACAGGAACGTGAGGAAACTCACAACTTGAACGATTCTCAACACATTATGACGAAGCATTGGTATATCGTCCTGATACTTGCAAAATGTTGGGAACAGCACACTAGCGAATGAAGAAAATGAATATTGAATTACGAGACCATTTAATGAGCATGCTCTGTAATACAAGCCGAGAAGTGAAGCGTTAAAAAATTTCCCAATGAGTATAGTGTTTAGCCGAGTGAAGATTTGGTCAATCATGACCGATAAGGAAAATTTATAACCGAAGCTCCACAATTCTTTTATTTCATTGATTTTAAAGCACATCAACGGCCACCATTTTGTTATCCAGTATTGCAAAACCAGACTTATGATCCATCCGGATATCTGTGAATATATCAAGGCCCAAACCCCATATCCTATAATTGCAAGGACAATGCCAATTATACCGGACAAAATTCCAGTTACAACTGAAATTCTGAAAGGTGTTTTATAGTTCAACGCTTTTTTGAACAAAACGTCAGGCATCACTTGCAAAGCCTTTACAATAAAAGTTGGTGACAACACTTTGACTATGATTGAGAGACGTTTGTCATTAAAGAAATCAGCTATCAGATTTGATGAAAAAAACATGATGACGGCTAAGACTATTCCCATCAATAAATTGATGTAAAACACTGTGGATAATTGCCGCCGTGAAACTTCTTTAGCTTGAACTAAAGATGCACCGAACCCGAAATCAACAAAAGCCTCCACGACACCTACAAAAACGGTTGCCATGCCAACCAATCCGAAATCTTCTGGTGTCAGCAACCGCGCAAGGACAAGTGATACAATGAAATTTCTCACTTGATTGATAATCGTCGTGGAGAAATTCCAAAATCCGGCCTTCATCCCGGCTTTTTTGATTTGTGTGTTGTTATCTGACATTTTATAAATTCACAATTGGAGGTGTTTGGCATTGCCTTATGAAATCTAAACGCATGATTTTGAGCTTTTCATCTTGATCAGAATCGGTGTCAGAATTTCTTTTTGTGCTGTCATTGTTGGGAATATATTTCGAAATATTGGTATTGCCAATATGCATAAAAAAATTGTCACAATTATCCCTGGCCAAGAACTGTCAATGCCGGTAATTGATTTCATGGAATTGATTATCAGACCTAGTATTATGTTGTGTATCCCAAGTGTGATAATTGAATATCTGCCAAGATAAGATAATATAGGAATATGTTTTATTACCTTGCATAGGTGCAAAAAACCATATACCATGACAATGGATAATGGTATATAGATCAGAATGTCGTTTAAGGTTGCATGACATTTATACATATCTATGTCTGGCCAACTAAAATATGATCCGAAACCCCATACCGTTAACAATGAAATTACAAAAATCAATATGTCTCGAATGTGGTTTTTGCTGTTGTTTTGTAATGTCGATATTTTACGCGTTTGTACCCCTGCATAAAAAAAGGGAATTGACATAAGCGCACTCGTTAAATGCAATGGCAAGAAAATGTCTTTGATTGTAAAAAACGCACCTATGGCAGTTATAATAGAAATCATCGTCAGTTCTTGAACTATGCCTTTTGATAATCGTCTAACTACAAAGAAAATGATATTGTCCCAGAACAAACATAGCAAGAAATAGACGGGTGATGGTATTGGTTTAAAAAGAGTGATATCATTAAATTTAACAGAGGTGTACGCGGGGAATATGCGATTAAGTATCATTCCGGATAACACCGTAACCGTTAGAAAAAAGAGAAACGGTATTATTAGTTTGTCGATCTTTTTCGCCACTAAATTTATTATACCGCCATAGTCTTTATAAAACAATCCTGAAAGCATAAAATACAAAGGCATGCGTAACATTAATAGCAATGGCCATGTTATAGCTCCTCCATGAAAGCAGACTACTAATGTAATACAAATACCTTTGGCGAGATCTATAAATTCGAGCCTTGATTTGGAAGAGGATATTTTGCCGGATAAATCAAATGGATATTCCGGCTTTTGTTTTTCGCACGGATGGTGCACATGGGGGGGGGTAATCAACTGATCCATTGACGATTATTAAGCATTAAAGATAATCTTATTGCTGATTCCATAGCCTTGTCCATATTGAAATATTCCCATTCAGCGAATCGGCCGCAAAGGAACAGATTGCTTTCTGACAGTTTCTGTTTTAGAGCAGAAATCATCTTTCTTGTGCCTGAATTCTGGATTGGATATGTGGTAGGATTAAACTTATGTGTGATATACTCGGGATGAAGCGGAATTAACTTCAATTGATGTATTATGTCATCATAACTTAGATAATCGGTAAACTCTATAGTACCCGTAAATTTACCTGACGTATTATTTGACTCGGAGAAGTTTCCAGTACAGATTATTCTATGTGCATTGTACTTTGAGTCGGGAAGATAAATCCAACTGTAGGGATTCTTGTCAAGGGCGCAGAATACTGTTGTCGTTCCATGACTTTCTAGGGATAAAATCTCATCATTGAAAAGTCCAATATCAACTCCATTTAAAGCCATTGGCAACTCCCGAATATTTCCGGTATAAATTACAGCATCAAACAAACTTCCATTTATCATCCATTTGTTAGATGTATAAGTCATTTTCTCAATATGGCTGTCATAGATGATGTTAAGATTTTCCGATAAACGATCAGCAATAAATTGAGAACCGTTTTCCTTTTCGTACCAAAAAGTTGAATGTACGAATGACTTTTCTTCAATCTTAAGGATATTGTTGTAAAGAATCTCCTCTGGTGTGGGCATCGGCAATTTCCCCTCCAGCCATGAGATTGGAATCTTATACAAATCAGTGCGCCAAATTTTCTCATTGTATGGCCGAAAATACAATTCATACAGCGTTCGTCCAAACCTCTTTATGAGAAAATCTTCGAAGTCGGCATATTTTAAAGCTTCATCCTGAGCATTGCTTATCGCAATTAATTCGGAGATAATTTGTTTTAAACTATTCTCTCCTAATTTAAATAAGTGATTTTCTATCGGATATGGTACAATGGATCCATCAGGCATAAATATAGTGGAATTCCTATCCGACTTAATAAATTCTGTCTCACGATTGAAATGCTTCCAAAAGAAGTTAGAAACTTCTTCATTTTTGGTATTCCAAACATGACCTCCACAGGTATGGAAAAGACATCCGTTAATCTTGTCGCACTTAATCAATCCCCCTGGACGGTTTGAGGTTTCAAAGACAGTAACTGATGACTCCTTGTCAATCAGCCTGGCGATTGTCAAGCCGGATATTCCGGCCCCAATCACTGCTATATTATTGAATCTATTCATTGTCGTTCAGACTGATTTCTAAATGTTAAATACTTGTTTAAGCTCAATGACACGTTGGGAAGTTGTGTGTCTTTGCAGATAATTTATAATTTTTCCATAGTCGGGTTTGGATAATAAAGCGCCATTCATCTGCTTACAGAAATCCTCGTAACTTTCTACAGAGGGACTGAAATTCTGTAGTTCATAGAAACGTGTATCAGGGTTATCCGCATATTTCATGACAGGGATACAGCCACAAGCTAATGCCTCTAAAAATCTTGGTGAAACCTGACTTAATCCATTTGTAGCTTTATCTCCGTCAATACCCGGAGTTGTATAAATAAACACTCTTGACCTTCGAAGAAGATTCATGTAATTCTCGCGTGTATCTGCATTGCCTACAAAAGTCTCAGGATGTTGAACGTCATAGAAATTGTAACATCCATTCTCTATACGGCGTTCAGCAATTCTTAACCCAGGATGTGAAACACAATATCTCTTCAAGTAACTTTCAAAACCTTGGGAGACTCTTCCGATTAATAACAAGTCATAGTCTTTATGAATCCATTCCTCCTCAGATGCGGGCATCCATTTGTCAGGCAAAGATAATCCTACATGGATAATCTTATCTCTATATTCTTCTCCAAGAGTCAAAACCCTCTCAAACGCTTCTCGGCTAGAAAGTATGACACTTGGCACCTTTTTAAGGGAGTCAACAAACAATTTTGTTTCATCAACAGAAAGGAAATAGTCAATAATCCAGGGTATGGTATTTCTATGTATTTCACGATGATCTATTGGTGAACCATTCATTACGAACTCAAGTGATAGGCCAGACCGCAAGAGAGGGAAGCCCAAGAAAGACTTTAATCGTTGGAGCCGCAGGGGCAATATCGATTTTGCAGGTGATAAAATTGGGATTCCTGTCATTTCAGATATAACATCTTCCCATTCATATACTATTTGAAACCATGATCGACACTCTGACTTCCTTAGACTTACAATGCGTTTTATATTTAACTTTTTATAGCCTTGCATCTGCCATTCCTTTTGGAAGAAAACCCTTCACGTCATAGATCACACCTTCTTTCGAATCTTTAAGAAGACTTCTCAGATCTTTGCCGCCAAATTGTTCATGGGCTACGCACAAGATAACTGAATCAAATTTTCCTTTCAAGTTATCCCAACCATCAGAAACTACCAATATGCCATATTCCCTTTCTACAGCTTTAGAGTCGGCCCATGGATCAAATACTGTGATATTAGGAGTATATTCTCGAAGAGTGTGGTAGATGTCTACGATTTTTGTGTTACGTATATCGGGACAATTCTCCTTAAAAGTGATGCCCAGCAGGAGAATGTTTGAATCTTTGACTTTTATGCCTTTAAGATTCATTGTCTTGATGGTCTGATTGGCCACATAGGCTCCCATACCGTCATTGAGTCTGCGGGCAGCAAACATGATACGAGGTAAAACGCCGTATACCTGAGCCTTCTGTATCAAGTAGTAGGGATCAACCGAGATACAATGGCCGCCTACAAGTCCTGGATTAAGTTTTATGAAGTTCCATTTGGTAGAAGCAGCCGCAATCACGTCATGAGTATCTATTCCCATGGCATTAAAAATCTTAGCGAGCTCATTCATAAAAGCTATGTTTATGTCTCGTTGAGAGTTCTCTATAATTTTAGAAGCTTCGGCTACCCTTATTGAAGGAGCTTTGTGGGTGCCGTTTGTGAGAACCGAATTGTATACGTCATCAATTATGTCAGCAATCTCAGGTGTCGAGCCAGAAGTTACTTTCTTAATCTTTTCAACGGTATGGTTCTTGTCTCCAGGATTTATACGCTCAGGGGAATAACCGGCAAAAAAGTCGGAATTAAACTTAAGTCCGGATACACGCTCTATCACTGGAATACATTCTTCTTCCGTTACACCTGGATATACAGTAGACTCATATACCACTATATCACCTTTTGCGATCACTTTACCAACAGTCTCAGAAGCCCCTATAAGAGGTCTAAGGTCTGGATGGTTATCCTCGTCAACAGGGGTAGGAACAGCAACAACATAGAAATTGCAGTCCTTTATCTCGTTGAAATCTGTGGTACATTTGAAACCACTTTTGATTGCATCTTGAAGCAGTTTGTCGTCCACTTCAAGTGTTGTATCATGTCCGCCCATGAGGGCATCAACGCGTCGTTGATTCATGTCGAATCCAACGGTTGTGAATTTGGTTGAGAATAGTCTAGCCAACGGAAGACCGACATATCCCAGACCAATCACACAGATTTTAATTTTATCACGTTCCATATGTAATATTTGAATGTTGAATTGATATAACCATATCCGTAACCATATTTGTATGAGTGTAAATAACTCCCTTGGTCATTGCGGGTACCATTGAAGACGAAAGTCATGTTGCGGTATTTCTTTTCATCTTATAAACGGTCGAGTTCGGGGAGCATTGATCTTTCGAGAAGGCCCGCGCGGATGATGATGAATGTATGGTCTGCATATCAGTCAAGAATCTGGGCATCTGCAACTACCCCGGCTGGATGACAATCGATAATTATAAAATCAAACTCTTTCTTAACGGCAGAGAGAACTCCTCAAGATAGAAAGTTCCAGTAATTCAGTTGATTGTGTAGGGGGAGGGGAATCGCACCCACAAGAAGAGAAAAGAACTTTCCACATACTCCGTCTTGTACAATCACTTTTTCAATGTCATCTTCAGCTCCGCTCAGATAATTCGAAAACCTGTGGACGATGACCCAATGTAAGCCGATGTCGAAATGTGACGCATATCGCCGTCTATAATCATAACCTTTATATGAAAAGACGTCAGCCAAACTTTTCTTACTCCGAGTGTTCTATTTTTGACAGAATAGCAATGAAAATTCATCAAGTGTGCTGACTTCATCGTCCACTCCGGAAAGAAGGGTCAGCGGATTTTTCCGGTGGGCGGGAGAGAGTATCAAGAGTATAGTGTGGCCAGTCTGAACATAAAGAACTTGATGTCTCCGACTCCCCGGAACTGTGTTCTGAACGCCTTGATTTTGGCATTG
>Ga0209694_1001558_pt1 | contig 24151 bp, 25 predicted proteins | sample GluameincwithD2O_FD_187499 | JGI IMG/M metagenome (GOLD analysis project Ga0209694, IMG submission 187499) | Mouse cecum microbial communities from Vienna, Austria - Glucosamine amended microcosms incubated with D2O (SPAdes) (version 2) | ecosystem: Host-associated > Mammals > Digestive system >... | reverse complement strand
AAAAAAATATAACCGAGTGCAACGGTGAAAAGTGCATCGCAAGTAATCTGATGCTTTATAAGGCTGTTGAGCTCGCTCAGAAAGCCGAGAAATTTTAAAAGGATAGTTTATGCGCGTACCTACTTTACGGAAGCGCAGGAGGTAGTATCGTGAATAAAAAAGTCAAATTGGCAAGAAAGATTTTAACCCCCGTTTCCAGAGCGATGATGTTCACCTTTACGCTGGCTTTCGGCGTAATTACGGTAGGCTCAACGCTTGCAAACGCCAACGAAAACGAAGTTACAAACTTTTTGGGCGGCGGCGGAAACAACATAGTATACGTTGACGACGGCACCGTTTCCACCGCTTCCGACTTCTACAAGTCCGACTACAATTCCGTAAAGGAAGTAAGGGAAAAGGGCTTCGGGTATTCACAGACGGTAACCGAAGAGGGCGCTGTGCTTTTGAAAAACGACAACAACGCGCTTCCTTTAAAGCCGACCGACAAGGTGAGTTTGTTTTCCGCCTCTTCCGCAAAACCCGTAATTTCCGGTTACCGCGAAGGGCAGGACAAGGCGGAAGACGCCTGGTCGTTTAAAAAGGGCTTAAACGAGGCGGGCATCGAAATAAACGACGCGCTGTACGATTGGTATGCGCAGTCGGGGTACGGAAGAAAGTCGCTTTTTAACAGCACTTCGTTCGGCAATGCGTACGCCATAAACGAAGCCCCGTGGAGCGCGCTTCCCGAAAGCAGTAAGACTGCGGCGGGATACAACACCGCGGTGTTTGTAGTTTCCCGCGTGGGCGGCGAAGCCTCCGACGTTCAGCTTAGAGATTTGGGCGAAAAGAACTATACCACGTATGCAACGTTCGACGGCAAAAACGGTAACTATCTGTTGCTTTCCGCTCAGGAAGAGGATGTGCTTGCCAACCTTAAAGCAGAAAAAGACAAGGGCACGTTTGAAAAGATTGTGGTCGTAATGAACACCACCAATCAGGTCGCCTGCGACTTCGAAGATAAGTACGGCGTAGACGCGTTGATTTATATGGGCTCTACGGGAAGCAAGGGCACGGCGGCGTTAGGCAATATTTTGTCGGGCAAGGTAAATCCTTCGGGCAAGCTTGCGGATACGTTCTGGAAAAATCACTACTTAAACCCCGTGCTTGCCAATTGGGGCGCGTACAGCTTTAACGCTTCCAGCGCAAACCACTATTCAGCCGTTCCTTTCGGCGGCGTAGACAGCTCCTACGGCTCGGTAGTATATCAGGAAGGCATTTACTCGGGTTACCGCTACACTGAAACGAGATACGAGGACAAGATACTCGGTACGTCCAACGTTGGCGACTACGTATATTCCGACGTTGTGGCTTATCCCTTCGGTTACGGACTTTCCTACTCGCAATTCAGCTATTCCGATATGACTTGCGAATATAACGCCGAAACCGACGCGTTTGAAATTGCGGTAAACGTTAAGAACGTAAGCGGCGCGGACGGCAAAAACAGCGTTCAGCTTTTCCTGCAAAAACCCTACACCGAATACGACAAGCAAAAGGGCATAGAAAAGGCGGCTGTCGAGCTTGTTGACTTTGCAAAGACGCAAACGCTTTCCGAGGGCGGCGACGGCGAAACGGTTAAATTCAGCGTTTCCCGCCGCGAGCTTGCAAGTTACGACAGCTACGGCGAAAGAACTTACATACTCGAAAACGGCAAATATTACTTTGCGGTGGGTACGGACGCGCACGACGCGGTAAACAACATACTTGCGGCAAAGGGCAAGAGCGGTATGACGGATATCGCGGGCAAGCCTACAACGGGCGACGCTTCGCTTGTAAAGGCGGTTGAAATAAACGACGACAATCTGTTTAAAGCCTATTCCAAATCGGCTAACGGCACGGAAATAACCAATCAGTTCGATAACGTGGACTTGAAGCTTTACGAGCACGCTTCCGAAACGGACAAAAACATCAAATACGTTTCCCGCAACGATTGGAACGGCACCGTTAAAATGGGCTTTACGGCGGACGGCACGCATCTTCCCAACAACTACTACAAAGTTACGATGACCGAAGCTATGAAGAGCGATATGACCCAGCGCGTGGAAGGGGTCGAAGGCGACCTGCCTACAATGGGCTCCTCGGCGACGGCTTGGCAGTTGTTCGATTTAATGAAGGACGAGGAGGGCAATCCCATTCCTTACGACGACCCCAAGTGGGACGAACTTCTCAATCAGCTTACCTATCAGGATATGGCAAACCTGCTGTTGAACGGCTACGGCTTTACGGCGGCTATGACTAACATCTCCAAGCCCCGCACCTACGACCAGGACAGCGACCTCGGCGTAATAGGCAGATATTCTTCCGACGCTCACGGTCTTGCAAGCAAACTTGCCGACCCCGATAAGGACAAGCACCCCGCGGCTTATGCGGACAACGGCATAGTAGCCGCAACCCGCAACAAGCAGTTGCTTTTGGAATACGGCAAACAGTGGGGCGAAGATTGCCTCTGGTCGGGTTACGTAGGACTTTACGGCACGGGCGCAAATATCCACCGCTCGCCCTATAACGGACGTACTTACGGCTATTACAGCGAGGACCCCGTTCTTATGGGCAAGTGCGTTGCGCAAATCAATATGGGAATGGAGGAGAAAGGCTCGTTTATGTTGTTGAAGCACTGCGTGCTCAACGAACAGGAGGCGGGGCGTATAGGCTCTTCCAGCTGGGCGAGCGAACAGACGATTAGGGAAGTTTACTTAAAGCCTTTCCAAATTGCGATAGAAGAGGGCGGCGTGCAGGGCGTTATGACCTCGCTCAACCGCTTAGGTCCCGTATCGGCTCCTCACCATCCCTTTATAAACAACGTGCTTCGCGGCGAATTCGGTATGGTCGGCTACTGCGTAACCGACAGCTGGTTCCCCGAAAATAACGGCAACCCTCATATGAATCTTCCAAGCTGTCTTGTGGCGGGCAACGACCTTCCTTTGGGCACTGCAAGCGAGCTGAAAGATAACGAAAGTAAATACAACACCCGCGCCTATGCCAACGTTGTCTGGGCAATGCGCAACGCAACACACAACATACTCTACTCGGTAGTCCACTCCAACGCAATGAACGGTTTAAGCGCAAACACCCGCGTAATAACCTTCCAGCCCGAATGGCAGTACTATCTCGAAAGAGTAATACCCGTAATAACGGCGCTGTTTGCAATAAGCATAGTGTTCTGGGTAGGTATGGAAGTTTGGGGATATTTCGGAAACGGCAAAAAGAAAAAGGTTGAAGAAACAGCCGAAGCCGAGGAAGAGAAACGACCCGACAAATCTGACGAATAATAAAAATTTCATAAAAACAAAAATTAAAAATACTTGGAGGATAATGATTTTATGAAAAAGTTGAACAAGGTTTTAGCAATTCTTTGCACAAGTGCGGTTGCCGTAAGCGTTGGCGCGTTTGCAGGCTGTACTAAACCCGACGATGGCGGCACACACACGCATAACTATAATTATACAAAAGTAGACGATACAAATCACAAGGGCGAATGCAAAGTTGACGGTTGCGACGCGCCCGAAATTACCGAAGCGCACAATTGGGGTACGGACAATAAGTGCGAAAAGTGCGACGCAGTTAAACCTACTCCCGTAACGGTAACCAAGGTTGAAATAAGCGGCAAAACGGAAGCGAAGGTTGGCGAAGAAGTTCAGCTTACCGCAACCGTAACGGGCACGGGCAACCCCGCAAAAACGGTTACCTGGACTAAGGTTTCCGGCGAGGGCGCGGTTACTGCCGACGGCAAGGTAACGGCTACCGCGGCTGGCGAAGTTAAGGTAAAGGCTACTTCTACGGTTGACACTACAAAGTCGGCGGAGCACACCGTAACCTTTGCGGCGGCGGAAGTATCCCTCACGCTTGCAGACAGCTATGTGTGCGTGGACGACAGCGGCGAAACCACGGCGGAAGTTACGGTAAACTACGACGGCGAGGGCACGGTTACCGCAACCTCTAAAAACGCCGAAGTGGCAACCGCGGCATATGCCGAGGGCAAAATAACAGTAACGGCTGTAAAGACGGGCAAGGCGGTAATAGAAGTTACCGACGGCGAAAAGACGGCGGAGCTGACCGTTGAAGTTGCAACCGCAGGTTTAACGTACGAAACGCTGAGCGCGGAAGACGCGGACGGCAACGCATACGAATACGTACAGGTTTCCGACGGCGAGGGCAGAACTTCTACCGACGTTTATATCCCCGGCTACCGCTATATGGAAGACGCCGCGGAAGGTGAAGGCGCAGTACTTCCCGTAACTATAATTAAAGACCAAGGGTTTAAGGGTGCTAACATAGTAACCGTATTTACAGGCGATAACGTTATAAAAATCGGAGAAAAGGCTTTTGCCGGTGAAGGAAACAATAAAAATACTCATTTAGTAACTGTAAATGCAGGAAAGGCTTTAAAGAACGTAGGTATCCGCGCATTTAGTTATTGCTCGACATTAACAACATTTAATTGGGCTGAGGGCGCTGTTGCAGAGGTTGTAGACCAAGCCGCGTTTGAAAGGTCGGGACTTACTTCGTTTGTTTTTCCTGAAACCATTACAGGCGTAAACAGCGGAATGTTCTATGAATGCACTGCTTTAAAATCCATAAAATTCCAAGGCGAATTTACCACTATAATTGGCGGAACCTGCCAAAACGGAATTGGATTGGAAGAATTGTGGATACCTGCTTCGGTTACAGTTATTGAAAGTTTGGCATTTTATACCTATGCCGAAGCCGACCAGGATTTAACCGTTCACTTTGCTGGAACGCGCGAACAGTGGAATAGTATCAGCATTGCTGAGTCAAATAACCTGTTGCTCGCAAATAAAAATTCTAAGCTCATCGTAATCTGTGCGGACGACGCGGCAGAATAATATATAAACTAAGCAAGATTATTCATTCATTTTTTCCCTCTGGTAAGACAGGCAGTCGAGTAATCGGCTGTCTGTCTTCTGCCAAGGAGCCAAGGCGCAAAAATTAGCTTGGTTAAGGCATATATGCGCCCCAATCGGCTTAAATTAAATCCCTGTGGAGGGTTTTATGTCAAAAAATAAGACGGGTATATTCGAAAAGCCCTTTCTTTCAACTAAAATAAAATCGGCTAACGTAAAGTTTCCCGAAATGCTGTTCGGCTACTTTTTGGGTCCGTTCGGCGCGCTGCTTGCAAGCGGCATCTTTGCCAACTTCTTAAACAGATATTGGACGGACGTGCTTTTTGCCGACCAAAAACTTGCGGACGGCTCTCTGCCTGCAAACATTACAACCTTTTTAACCCTGTTGCCTTTGCTTTCGGCAATACTCATTGTGGCGGGCAATCTGGTTGTAGGGCAACTTATCGAGCGGACTAAGACAAGGGCGGGCAAGGCGCGCCCCTGGCTGTTGCTGTCCTCGGCGCTGTTGGCGGTTTCGTGCATATTTATGTTCGTCGTGCCCAGCGCAAACCCCGTGGCGAAAATGGCGCTAACGGCAATTTCTTACAACGTGTACTATTCGGTGGCGTATCCGATGTATAATACGTCTAACAGCACCCTCGTGCCCGTATCCACGCGCAACGGCAACCAGCGCGGACTGCTTGCCTCGTTTACCAACTTTGCCAATCTCGGCGTAATGGGCGCGGGCGGAATGGTGTTCCCTATGGTGGTGGGCTGGTTCCTCGGCGGTTGGGATAAACCCAATCAAACGGCGTGGATGGTGGCGTTCCTTGCCATAGGTTTAATAACCTTCCTCGTAACCGTTCTGCAATTCTACTTCACGCGCGAGCGCGTTACGGAAGAGAGCTTTAATTCCCCTGCGTCGGCGGAGAGCAAGGTGTCGGTTAAAAAGCAGTTAAAGGCGGTTGCAAGCCAGCCTTTCTGGTGGATTATAATAATCTTTTATCTGCTCTTCCAATTCAGCGGAGCGTTTAAAAATCTGTCCATAACCTATTTCTGCTCGCAACAGTTCGGCTCTTCGGCAATAGGCGGCGACCTTGCCAACACCGTAATAAACGTTTGCGGCGCGATACCTATGGCGATTGCTATGGCGTTTATATGGCCGCTTTCGGTCAAGTTCGGCAAGCGCATAGTAGTGCTTATAGGGCTTGTTGTCGGCGTTGCGGGCGGCGTGCTCGCGGGTGTGTTTGCAAATAACTTCTATATAGTCGCGGTCGGCGTTGCGTTAAAGAGCTTCGGCTCCGCGCCCGCCTGCTATATGATACTTGCAATGATAGCCGACGTTTTGGACCACGTTGAAGCCAAGCACGGATACCGTTGCGACGGCTTTACTATGTCGATATACAGCTCCATTATGGCGGCGGCAACGCCCGTTGCGACGGGTGTGTTCAACGCTATTTCTGGCGGCGGCGTAAACGCGGCGGCGGTTACCGTAAGCTACATCTGGATAGAAACGGCGGCATACGGAATATGCGCGTTGCTGTTGGTATTCTTCTCGGTTGAAAAATTCTTGAAAGACGACAGGCGCGTCGTCCTCGAAAGGCAGAAAGCGGAAGCCGAAGCGGCGGGCTTGGAATGGCTCCCCCCCGAAGAGCGTTTACGCTTGGAGCAGGAGCAAGCCGACAGAGAGGCGGACGAAGCGCGAAAGGCGGAATTGAAGTCGAGGTGCGACAAAAAGGGCTTGAACTTCGAGGAGGAGGAAGCCAAATATCAGGCTAAGCTCGCTGAAAAGGCGGCAAAAAAAGCGGCAAAGAAAAAGGGCAAAGAGGAGCGCCCCGCAACCGACGGCGGCGCGGAAGCCGAGGTTGTTGCCGAAGCGGCGGAAGAACGGATTTAAACGGGCTAAATTGAAATACGGTGGGTGCAGGACATATGAAACTTATTACGTTTGCGGTACCGAGTTATAATTCGCAAGACTATCTCAACAAGTGCGTAGACAGCCTTTTAATGGGCGGTGAGGACGTGGAAATAATAATCGTTGACGACGGCTCTACCGACGGCACGGCGGCGCTTGCCGACGCGTACGAGGCGGCTTATCCCGCGATTGTGCGCGCTGTACACAAGCCTAACGGCGGGCACGGCTCTGGCGTAAACAAGGGCTTGGAGCTTGCTACGGGGCTGTACTACAAGGTGGTGGATTCCGACGATTGGCTGGACGTGGACGCGCTTAAAACGCTTATATCAACGTTGAAAAGGCACGTGGCGGAGGGCGAAACCGTCGACTTGTACGTTACCAATTTCGTCTACGAAAGAGTTGCCGACAAAAGCCGTTACGTAAGCAGATACACCGGCACGTTGCCCGTAAACAGGTTTTTCGGGTGGGAGGAAACAAAGCCTCTGCGGCTATGGAAGATGTATCTGATGCACGCGTTGATATACCGCACGGAGATGCTGAGGGCTACCGGATTGAAGCTGCCCGAACATACCTTTTATGTGGACAATATATTTGCCTATACGCCCTTGCCGTACGTTAAAAAGCTGTTTTATTTAAATATCGACTTATACCGCTACTATATAGGCAGAAGCGACCAGTCGGTAACGGTTGACAACGTGGTAAAGAGGTTTGACCAGCAAATAAACATAACGCGCATAATGTTGCGGGAATACGGTTATAACCGTATAGAAAGTATGTGTAAGCCGCTCCGCAGACAAATGTATCACTGCCTGCACGTTATGCTTATGAACACGTATTTTTTTACTACGGCAAAGGACGAACCTCTCCGCAGACAGCTGTTCGCGCTTATGTGGAACGAACTTAAAATTAACGATAAAAAACTTTACAGAAGATTAAAGAGAATGCCGCTGGTGTGGATTCTCGACAGGCTGTGCTGGAAGGTCAAGGGCAGGGTTACAACAACATCCTACCGCTTTCTGTGCAAGCACGTAAAGTTGGGTGCATAGTATGAAATACGATTTTTTGATTGTCGGGGCGGGGCTGTTCGGCGCGGTGTTCGCGCGGCAGATGAAAGATTGCGGCAAAAAGTGCCTTGTAATAGAAAAGAGGGGGCACGTGGGCGGCAACTGTTATACGCGCGACGAGGGCGGCATAACCGTTCACGAATACGGCGCGCATATCTTTCACACTTCGGATAAAAGGGTGTGGGAGTACGTAAACGCGTTTGCGGAATTTCAGCCGTTTATAAACTGTCCGCTTGCCAATTACAGGGGTAAGCTCTATCACCTGCCGTTCAATATGAACACCTTTTACGCGCTTTGGGGGGTGAACACCCCGCAGAAAGCAAAGGACAAAATCGCCGCTCAAATAGAGCCGTGCGCCCAGCCTAAAAACGTGCGGGAGCAAGCTCTTTCGCTTGTCGGCAGAGATATTTACAAGACGCTTATAGAGGGCTACACCGAAAAGCAGTGGGGCAGAAGCGCGGACAAGCTACCAGCGGAAATTATAAAGCGTTTGCCGTTGCGGTTTACGTTCGACAACAATTACTTTGACGATTTGTATCAGGGCATACCCGTCGGCGGATATACTGCGCTTATACAAAACCTGCTTGACGGAACGGAGGTCTGCACGGATACCGACTACCTCGAAAACAGGGAGAAGTACGACGCGCTTGCGGACAGGGTTGTGTATACGGGCGCGCTCGACGAATTTTTCGGTTACTGTAAAGGCTATCTCGAATACCGTTCTCTGCGGTTTGAAACCCAGCGTTTGGAGGAGGAAAATTTTCAGGGCAACGCGGTTGTAAATTACACGGAAAGGAGCGTAAGTTACACGCGCATAATCGAGCACAAGCATTTTCAGCCTTCGCTATGCGTGCCGCACACCGTCATTACGCGCGAATATCCTGCGGCTTGGGAGGCGGGCAAGGAAAGGTTTTACCCCGTAAACGACGCGGCTAATACCGTGCGCTACGCCGAATACAGGCGGCTTGCCGAAGGGCAGAGCAAGGTTATTTTCGGCGGCAGGCTGGGATTGTACCGCTATCTGGATATGGACGACGTGGTTGCCGAAGCTTTGAATTTGGCTGAAAAATTAAAATAGAATTTTGAAATGCGGCGCCGCGCGGCAACTTTATAAAGTTGCCGCGCGGGTTTTTTGTCGTTTTTATGAAAAAGTCGCAAAAAGTTGGGGATTTTTGCGGAAAAATATATAGTATAATAATATTACAAATAAGCCTTGGCAAGGCAGAGAGAGAATTTAATGAAAAAACTTAATGCAAACGATACCCTTGTTTACCTTACCGAATTGCTTCTTACAAATCTAAACGACTTAAAAGAGTGCAAAAGTTCGGACGCGGAACAGTTCGGCTACGGTTCGAAAACCGCCTACACCGAATGTCTTGAAGTGGTTCAGCGGTGGGAGCGCGCGGCGGAAAATCGCCTCGACTTCGAAATAGGGGAAAAGTTTCCGCTTTAATTTTTCATTGCGCAAAAAAGCGGCGCGAAAGGTAAATTCCGCGCCGCTGTAAAAGCCGATAAAAATTACTTGTCGAAGTTGACGATTGTGGCAAAGTCGAGCTTTAAAGAAGCTCCGCCTATAAGTCCGCCGTCTATATCGCTTTGAGCCATAAGCCCCTTGCAGTTGGCGGCGTTCATACTTCCGCCGTACTGTATTATTACCTTTTCCGCGCACTTGGGGCAGAAGAGCTGTCCTATTTTTTTGCGGATATAGGCAATGGTTTCCTGCGCCTGTTCGTCGGTAGCCGTTTTGCCCGTTCCGATAGCCCAAACGGGTTCGTAGGCGATAACGACGTCGGCAACGTTTTCAACGCCCTTTAAGCCCTCTGCAAGTTGCTTGTCCAAAACTTTTTCGGTAATACCGCCCTCGCGCTCGGAAAGGGTTTCGCCAACGCATACTATGGGGGTAATGCCGTTCTTTAAAGCGGTCAAGGCGCGCATATTTACGCTTTCGTCCGTTTCGCCGAAGTATTGGCGGCGTTCGCTGTGCCCTATAATGGCGTATTTTACGCCGTACTCTTTAAGCTGTTCGCAGGATATTTCACCCGTGTAAGCGCCTTTTTCAGCCCAGTGTACGTTTTCCGCGCCTATTGCTATGTTAGTGCCCTTGGCGGCTTGCGTCATAGCGGGTATAAGTATGGCTGGCACGCAAAGCGCAACGTCGCAGTTTGCGTCTTTAACAAGGGGGGCAAGCTCTTTAATGAGCTTGGCTCCGCTTTCCGCCGTCATATTCATCTTCCAGTTGCCTGCAATAAAAGGTTTACGTAACATAAAAAAATTTACCTCTTTTTTATTCTTTAATCTGTTTTAAATAAATCAAGTTAAAGGGGGCGGGCTAAACCCGCCCCCAGATATTTCGAAGCCGAACGATTACTTTTTATCGTTTAAGCAAGCTATGCCGGGAAGCACCTTTCCTTCGAACAGTTCAAGCGAAGCGCCGCCGCCCGTGGAAATGTGGCTCATCTTGTCGGCAAAGCCCAACTGCTGAACAGCCGCCGCCGAATCGCCGCCGCCTATAATGGTGGTGCACTTGCCGTAAACGTCTGCAAGAGCCTGTGCAACCGCAATAGTGCCCTTTGCAAGGGTGGGGTTTTCGAATACGCCCATAGGTCCGTTCCATACAACCGACTTTGCGCTTGCAATAGCTTCCGCATAAAGCTTGCGCGTCTTTTCGCCGATGTCCATACCCATCATATCCGCGGGTATCTTGTCGCTGTCGACGGTGGTAACTTCAACGGGAGCGTCGATAGGGTCGGGGAAAGATTTGCATACGACCGTATCGATGGGAAGAAGAAGCTTTTTGCCCGCCTTTTCGGCTTTTGCAAGCATTTCCTTGCAATAGTCGATTTTTTCTTCGTCCAGAAGCGAGGTGCCTATTTCGTAGCCCTTTGCTTTAAGGAAGGTGTAAGCCATACCGCCGCCGATTATAAGCGTGTCGCACTTTTCCAAAAGATTGGAAATAACGTTAAGCTTGTCGGCAACCTTTGCGCCGCCCAAAATTGCCACGAAAGGTCTTTCGGGCTTTTCAAGCGTAGCCGCCATAACCGAAAGTTCCTTTTCAATCAAAAAGCCGCAAACGGCGGTTTTAACAATGCCGTATTCAACTATTGCGGCGGTGGAAGCGTGGGAGCGGTGAGCCGTTCCGAACGCGTCGTTTACGTAAATTTCGGCGTCGTAAGCAAGCTCCTTGCAGAAAGCTTCGTCCTTTTTCTCTTCTTCCCAGTGGAAGCGGAGGTTTTCCAAAAGCACTGCTTCGCCGTCTTTAAGAGCGTTGCGCTTTGCTTTGGCGTCCGCGCCGATAACGTCGGTTGCAAACGCTACTTTTCCGCCCGTAAGCTCGGCAAGGCGCTTTGCAACGGGGGCAAGGGTAAGCTTTTTAGGCTCGTCCTTTTTAGCCTTTTCAATAATGGCTTCCGCGGTAGTTTCGCCTGCGTCAACCTTTTTCTTGTCCTTTTTATTCAGCTTTACTTCCGCCGAAAAAATGGAGTGGGGTTTGCCCATATGCGAGCAGAGGGTAACGCGCGCGCCTGCGTCCAAAAGATATTTTATGGTGGGAAGCGCGCCTAAAATTCTGTTTTCGTCCGTGATTACGCCGTCCTTCATAGGCACGTTGAAATCGCACCTTACAAGCACTTTTTTGCCTTTAAGATTTTTTAAATCTTTAACCGACATTTTGTTCATTGAAAACACCTCGTTTTTTATTTTTGTCCGTAAGTAATTATATATATTTTGCCAAACTTTGTCAATTGAAATGGCGCGGTTGGCTGTAAGCCGATAAGTTGCGCAATGTTTTATAAAAATGTGAAATAATAGCACGGGTAAGCGCGGTTACGCCTGACTGTGCCCGTTTACGGCAAATATCAAATTTTTACGGTATGCGCAATTGGATATTGCTAAAAGTAAAAATTTATGTTATACTCTGTATATAACTAATCAGCGGGATGGGTAAAATGAAAATTTGCGTTGCGGGGCTGGGGCTTATAGGCGGCTCTTTAAGTATGGCGTTAAGGCGCGCGGGCTATAATACTTACGGCTTCAACCGTTCACAAAAACCGCTCGAATACGCCGTTGAACACGGCATAGTAGAGGGCGTAGCTGAAAATTTAGAGGAGTACGACGTTGTTTTTGTCGCGCTTCCGCCCAAACCCGCCGTTGAATTTATTTTAAAAAACAAATTTAAGAGCGGCGCGGTAGTCGCCGATATTTGCGGCGTAAAAAAATATATCGAAGACGCGGTTTATAAGGAAGCGCGCGGCATAAGATATATAGGCACGCATCCTATGGCGGGAAAGGAAGTTTCGGGCGTGGAAAACGCCTGCGCAGACCTGTTCGACAACGCAAGTATGGTAATTACCCGCGGCATATATACGGATGAAAGCGCTTTAAACGTTATAAAAACGCTGACGAAGGAAATGGGGTTTGCCCGAATCGTCGAGTGTTCGGCAGAGGTGCACGACAGGAAAATAGCGTATACTTCCCAGCTTGCGCACGTCGTTTCCAACTGCTATGTAAACGACCCCGAAATAGACGGCTGTCTTGGGTTTACGGGCGGAAGTTTTCAGGATATGACGCGCATTGCGGGGGTTGACGAAAACGTTTGGGCGGAACTGTATCTCAACAACGCCGACAATCTGCTCGTCAGCGCCAAAAACCTTTACGCCTCGCTCGGCACATTTATAGGCGCGCTGGAAGAGGGGCGGGAAACGGGCGATACTCAGCCCTTACTCAAAAATCTATCGGTGGGCGCGGCGGCGTACAGAAACGGCAAGGCGAACAACTTCGAAGGCGACGGAATTAAGGTTACAAAACTCAAATAGGCGGAACATATGAAATACGGTTTGGAAATAATAAGTAAAACGGGCGAAGATATAAGCGTGGTTGCCGTAGACGCGCAGGGCGAACACGGCGAGGAGGGGCTTGCGTTAGTCTACTCTTTCGACGGCGCGGAGTACGCTCTGTGCATTTCGCAGGAGGCAATGACGCAGGAGCGCAGGGGCGAAGTAAATATTTTTACCGAATTCCGCGCGGGCAGGACTACGGTATGCCGCGTCTCCGACGGTACGGGCTACGGCGCTTTCAACGTGCGTTGCGAAAAATTGGAAGTAAGTTTCAACGGCGGCGACTGCGTTGCGGTTTGCGCGTTCAGCGGCGGCGACGGGGCGGAACGGACGACGATAACCGTAACGGCGCGCGCTTTGGGCTGAGCTCAATTTGCTTGACAAAATTTCGTTTATATAATATAGTTTAATGGCAGTACATTTTTATTGGCGGCGTTTCTAATTTGTAACGCATCGTCAAGCGGTATTTTCCGCTTCTTTTTAATTTTACTTTTGTAAACGATTTTTCTTAAATTCAAGTCTTACATTCAGAAAGGTAGAAAAAATGAAAATAAGATATTTGGGACATTCAAGTTTCCTCTTAACGGAAAGCACGGGCACGGCGATAGTCTGCGACCCGTACGGTTCGGCTGTCGGCTATTCTATGCCAGAGGTTTCGGCAAACGCCGTTACCGTATCGCACCATCATTACGACCACGACAACGTTTCGGCTGTCGGCGGCAACCCCGTAATTCTGGATAAGGAGCAGGGGTACGAGCTACCCGGCGTGGACATCAACGCCGTAAAGAGCAGCCACGACGATAAGGGCGGTACGTTGCGCGGCGACAACGTAATTTTCAAATTCCGTATGGACGGGCTGGACGTCTGCCACCTCGGCGACCTCGGCGAGGAGTGCTCGCCCGAGCTGATAGAAGCCGTGTTACCCGTAAACATTCTGCTTATTCCCGTCGGCGGCAACTACACAATCGACGGGGCTATGGCAAAGGAATACGTGGACAGAATTATGCCCGACGTGGTCATACCGATGCACTACCGCACCAAGGGTTGCGAGTTGGATATTGACAAGGTAGACGCGTTTATTTCGCAGTTCGACGGCGAAAACGTCGAGTGCGAGGAGGCGGGGGAAGAAATAGAGCTTTCGCGCGAGGATATAGACGGCGAAACTACGAGAGTTATTATTATGAACAGAGGTAATTATTGATGGACTTGTGCGATAGCGTAAAAATCAAACTCGACGTTAAAGGCATTCACCAACTTCGCCAGATAGGCAGGGTGGTGGGCGTAAGTTTCCCCACGAAGAAGAAAAAAGCCGAGTTGATTGACGAGATTATGGCAATAGCTAAAAACGAGCTCGAACCCTGCCCCCGTTCAACGCGCGGCGCGCCCCCCAAGTCGGACGAGTACGACGCCGATTTGGTGGAGGAAGTAAACAAGTGCAGGCAGTTCTACTCGCATATCGCCGAAGAGACGGAGGAGAGCGTGGAAAGAAACACGTTTACGGTGGCTTCCCCCGACGAGGAAGAGGAGCTTATCTATTCGGGCGTGTTGGAATCTACCGAAAAGTTTTGGTTTGTGCGCACCCAGAATATGCAAATCACTTCGGCGAACGACGTGTTTATGCACGTTTCTTTCGTAAACAGATTCCGCCTGCGCACTGGCGATAAAATCGTCTGCAAGGCAAAAAGGCGCAGGGCTAACGAGTGCCCCGGCGCAACCTACGTTATAAGCGTAAACGGCAGGTCGCCCGAAATAGCGCGCTCGCTTCCGTTCGAAAGTCTTACCCCCTGCTATCCCGACAGGCGCATAACCTTGGAGCACGCGGGTTGCACGCTTACCGACAGGGTAATCGACTTGTTTTCGCCGATTGGCTTCGGGCAGAGGGCGCTGATAGTTTCACCCCCTAAGGCGGGTAAAACCACAATGCTTAAAGGTATCGCAAGCTCTATAAGGCACAATTTCCCCGAAGCGGTCGTAATAGTCTTATTGGTTGACGAACGCCCCGAGGAAGTAACCGATATCGCCCGCTCGGTGGAGGGCGCGGAAGTAATTTATTCTACTTTCGATAAGGGCGACGTTCACCATACGCACATTGCTTCGCTCACGCTCGAATACGCCAAAAGACAGGTGGAAACGGGCAAGGACGTAGTCGTTTTATTGGACAGCATAACTCGCCTTGCAAGGGCGCACAACGCGCTCAGCAATTCAGGCAGAACGCTTTCGGGCGGACTCGACCCGCAGGCGCTTGTAGAGCCCAAAAGATTTTTCGGCGCGGCGCGCAACATAGAAAAGGGGGGCTCGCTCACAATAATAGCTACGGCGCTCGTGGATACGGGCAGTAGGTTGGACGATATTATTTACGAAGAATTCAAGTCGACGGGCAATATGGAAATAGTCCTTTCGCGTTCGCTTGCAGAGCGCAGAATTTTCCCCGCGATAGACATACGCGCTTCGGGCGCAAGAAAGGAAGAGCTGCTTTTAAACGCAAACGAGCTTTCCGCCTCGGCTACAATCCGCGGACTGCTTGCCAAAAATCTCAACGAGGACGAATTATTTTCTTCTATGAAGAGCACGGGAGCGAACTCCGATTTCTGCGTAAAGTCGCAGGCGTTTTTTAAGGCGTACAACGGCAGATAAGCGCGTGTCAATTTTGATTGGACGGCGCATATAAGGGCACCAAATGGCAGATAACAGCATTTTTATCGATAAAGTTAAAATAGTAATCAAGTCGGGCGACGGCGGCGACGGAATGAATTCGTTTAAAGCCTATAAGGGCAAACCCGCCTGCGGACCCGACGGCGGCGACGGCGGCAAGGGCGGCGATATTTATATATTTGCCGACCGTTCTTTAAATACGCTTTTGCCGTTCAGATACAAGACCAAATACGTTGCGGGCAACGGCGAGCGGGGCGGTACCAACCTTTGCTACGGCAGAAGCGGCGAAGACGTAGTAATACGCGTGCCCGTGGGAACGCTTGTGCGCGACAGCCAAAGCGGCACGGTTATAGCCGATATGTTTACCGAGGGCGAAAAGAAACTAATTGCCGAAGGCGGCAGGGGCGGCAAGGGCAACGTAAGGTTTACAACGGCGCGCAGGCACGCGCCCAACTTTGCCCAAAAGGGCGAAAAGACCGACCTGCACGAGCTGGTGTTGGAACTTAAAGTTATTGCCGACGTGGGCATAATAGGTTTCCCCAACGTGGGCAAATCTACGTTGCTGTCAAAAATTTCGGCGGCGCGCCCCAAAATTGCCAACTATCATTTCACCACCCTTTCGCCCAATCTGGGCGTCGTGCGCGTTTACGACGATACTTTCGTCGCGGCGGATATTCCCGGTCTTATAGAGGGCGCGGCGCAGGGCGCGGGGCTTGGGCACGGCTTTTTAAGGCATATAGAGCGCACGCGTATGCTGTTGCACGTAGTGGATATTTCCGCCTGCGAGGACAGAAACCCTTTGGACGACTTTGTGAAAATCAACGCGGAGTTGAAGGGATATTCGGAAAAACTTGCCTCGTTGCCGCAGGTCGTCGCGCTTAACAAGTGCGACGTTGCGGGCGCGGAGGTGAACGTAGCCGCATTCAAAAAGAAGTACGGCAGAAAGTACAAAATATTCCCTATAACGGCGGTAAGCGGCGAGGGTACTGACAAGCTTATTCAGGCGGTAAACGAAATTTTAAAGACGCTTCCCGCGGCTCAGCCCATAGAGGCGGACGAAAATTTTACCTACCGCAAGAGCGGCAATTTGGACTACGAGATTTATCGGGACGGCGAAGCGTACGTTATAGTCGGCTCGCTTGTAGATATGCTTTGCCGCAACGTTGCGCTTAACGACGCGGAATCTATGGCGTATTTCCAGAAAATTCTGCGCGAAAAGGGCGTGATTGCAGAGCTGAAAAGAATGGGAATCAATGAAAAGGATACGGTTATAGTCGGCGACGTCGAATTTGAATTTATACCGTAATCAAGGTAAAAACATAAATTGCCCCGCATATATGCGCGGGGCAATTAAAAACGGAGATAAAATGCTTACAAGTAAACAGAGAAGTAAATTGAAATCTCTTGCCGCAAATATCGACCCTATCGGTCAGGTCGGCAAGGAGGGAATAGGCGAAAATATGTTAAAAAGCTTTTCCGACTGTCTGGAAGCGCGGGAGCTAATAAAGGTGCATATTTTGGAAAACGCCGACGGCGAACCGCAAATAATAGGCAGGGAGCTTGCCGAAAAGTTGGGCGCCGAGTGCGTTATTGTAATAGGCAGAAAGGCGGTGCTTTACCGCAAATCTTCCAAAAAGGATTTCAACCACATTCAACTCGGTTGACTGAAAAGCACGCTTACCGCCGAAAGGGTAAGCAACAGCCCGCCGGAAACTATGTAGTAGACGGGGTAAAACGTAAAGAAAGAGAAAAACAGCAGCGAAAGTCCGCAAAAGAACAGCGAGGGGCAAAGCTTGCGGTTAAAGCGTTTTTTAACGCGCTTAAAAAAACTCGGCTTTTTTACGTTGCCGAGCGCGTACTTTTCGGGCAACAGCTTTTTGTCTTTAAGCGTTACGTAAATTTCCGCTATCGTCGTTATTTTTATGCTAAACGCTTCGGCAAAGGACAGGGCTTCGGGCGAAACGTCGCAACAGAAAACGCATTTGTTTTTAACCGTTTCGCACTTGATTACTTCGGCGATATCGTCGGGGGAAAGGGGCGAAAGTTTAAAGTTGAAAAAGTACACGTTTTCCACGTCTTGCAGTCTGCCGTCCTCTACAAACGCTCCTTCCAACGCGTCTTTGAAAAGGTTGTTGAGATAGTGCGCGCCGCACACGGACAGGTGGAGGGAAAGCGATTTTTTTTCGCTTTCGCCGAGTGAAATTATCAAATGCTTTCTGCGTTTGGAATACAGCGCGAAAAACGCGGCTATTCCGCACACGGCGGCGCAACCCGCGGCGCATACAAGCGCGGTGGCAACATTTTTAAAGTAAAAGCGTATGGCGGTAAAGGAAAGAATAAACGCGCACAGCGCAAAGAAAAACACGTCTGAAATAAGCGCAAAGTTAATTTTTTTCATCGCCGCAATTATTGACGGATAAAACAAAAATTATACAGTATATGAAAATAGCCATTTTCGGCGGGGCGTTCAACCCCGTCCACCGCGAACACGTAAATCTTGCGCGCGCGGCGGTAAACGAGCTGGGGCTCGATAAAATAATTATAATGCCCACGGCAGTCAGCCCGCATAAGGGCGGGCGGCTGTCCGCGGATTTTTGGCAACGCTATGAAATGTGTCGTTTGGCTTTTTCGTGTATTCCGCAGGCGGAGGTAAGCAATTACGAGCTTACGCGCGGCGGCGTTTCGTATACCTATCTCACCTGCCGCCACTTTGCAAAAATTTATCCGCAGGCGGAGCGTTGGTTTATTATAGGCGCGGATATGCTGGAAAATTTTCCGCGATGGAAAAACCCGCGCGATATTTTAGACTGCTTTTCCCTTGCCGCTTGCGCGCGGGAGGACGGTAAGAGTTTCGGGTTGTACAAAAACGACGTGGAGCAGACGTTCGGCACCGAGGTGCGCGCAATTTCCTACGTGGGAGAAAAGGTAAGCTCTACCGCCATAAGAACGCTTGCCGCGCTAAAAGAAGATTTCGGCGGGTATGTAAACGGGCGGGTATGTCAATATATTACCGAAAAGGGGCTGTACTCAATCGACGGGCTTGCAGGCGTTAAAGATATGTTAAAGCCCGAACGCTGGCGGCACACCGTACGCGTTGCCGTTATGTGCGCCAAAAACGCCGCCCGCGCGGGGTTGAGCGAAAGGCAGGCGGTAACTATGGCGGCGTTGCACGACTGCGCCAAAAATCTTCCGCACGACAGCGATTTGCTTAAAGGTTTTAAGCTCGACCGTCCCGTTCCCGCGCCCGTATGGCACCAATATGCAAGCGCGTACGTTGCGGAGCATACATTCGGCATAAAAGACAAACTTTTGCTTGACGCAATCGCCTGCCACACCACGGGCAGGGAAAATATGACTGACGCGGACGCGTTGCTCTTTCTTTGCGATATGCTGGAAGAGGGGCGCGCGTTTGAGGGAATAGCCGAATTGAGGGCGCTTTTTAAAAAAGATTTGCACAGATGTCTGTACGCCGCGCTTTGCCACCAGATTGAATATTTGGAAAGAATTGGCGAACCTATTGACGATATGACTTACAGGGCATATAATTATATTAAGGAAAAATTTTATGAATGAAAAGGACAAACAGTTGAACCCCGCGGTTGCGGCAAGTAAAGAAAAAACGTTGGATATTTGCAAATATCTCAGCGATAAAAAGGCAAGCTCGATAGTTTATATCGACGTGGAAAGCAAAACCTCGCTGTGCGACTACTTTGTAATTTGCAGCGGCAGGTCGTCTACGCAGGTTAAATCGATGTCGGAAAACCTCGAAGAGAAAATGGAAAAGGAACGCGGGCTATCTCCCCGCCGCAGAGAAGGCGTGCGCGAGGGCAGATGGGCGGTATTGGACTACGAGGACGTAATCGTGCATATCTTTAATGATGAAGAGCGCGATTTTTACCGCCTTGAAAGACTTTGGGAAGACGGCAAAAACCTTACCAAATACGAGGACTGAGTTTAACAAAGTTTATTTTTTAAACTCTATTTCCCTCGGCGAAGAATAGCTCTTCTTTGCGCGTTTCTTCTCCACTATATAATATACGGGTTGGCTTTTACTTTCGGTCTTTTGTTGCTTTTCGGGCTCTTTCTTCTTTTTAAGGCTGAAAAAGCCTATAACGGTGAGTTTTACAACGTGAACGGCGGTAAAACAGATAACGAAAGTGAGAAGCAGATAAACCAAACCTAAAATAGCCATAACCGTATAATAAGGCATTAAAACGGTAAAAAATTGTAAAAAAATATATTTAAAGGTGAAATTATGCAGGACAGCAATCAGCAGACTTTAAACGCAACCGAGGACGCCCAGTACAGGGAGTTTAAGAGAATCAAGAGAATAGAAGAGGCTAAGGCAAGCCTTTTGAAAATAGAGTGCGACTGCCTTACGGCTTACGCCGATAAAAACTCTTTAAAGGAAACCTGTAAAACGGCTAACGCACTGGAAATAGGCGCGATTGTCGTTTTCCCCGCGTTTGTAAAAACCTGCGTTTCCTATCTCGGCAAAGACCCTAAAATTTCTTTAATCGCCTCCGTAAGCTATCCGTACGGGGAAGAAACTACCGAGGTAAAGACGGCGGCTGTTAAGCGCGCCGTTAAGGACGGGGTGGACGAAGTGGAAGTTTGCGCGCCCACGGCGTTTATAAAAGACGGCAATATGATGTACTTCAAAAAGGAGTGCAAAAAGCTGAAAAAGGCGGCGAGAATGTGCGCTTTGCGAATTGTTATCGACTGTTCGCTTTTAAACGATAAGGAGCTTGCCAAAGCCTGCGTAACCGCGGCGGACGCGGGCGTAAACTGCCTGCGCCTTAACAACGCCGACGGCGACGTGATTGCAAGCGTAAAGGCGGCGGTAAAGGGCAAGTGCCTTATTAAGGGGGATAAAGCCGATAACGCAATTGCGTTTGCAAACCTCTGCACAATGGGTGCGGATACCGTTGGCTGTACTTCGGCAATAGAGCTTGCAAACTATATTTTAAAGCAGGCGGAAGCTGAATAATAATCATTAAAAATACAGCCGCCGCGCTAATTTGCGCGGCGGTTTATATTTGCAAAAACTAAATGGGGGAAATAGATGAAAGTAATTTTTTTGGATATAGACGGCGTTTTGAACTCCCGCAAGTACGATAGCGTGCGCAACTGGAACGAGCAGACTGACATAGACGTTTCGCGCTTGCCGCTATTAGGCGAAATCGTCGCCGCTACGGGCGCGGAAATAGTGCTAAGCTCCACCTGGCGCGTGCATTGGGAAAAGGAGGAAAGCCTGTGCGACGAGGACGGCGCATACATAAACCAAACGTTCGCGCGCTACGGTTTAAAAGTTTACGATAAAACTCCTTACCTCGGTTTGACGGCGGAGCGCCGCGAGGAAGTAAAACTGTGGCTTGAAGAACACGCCCAAACCGTTGAAAAGTTTGTAATCATAGACGACTACGGTTTCGGTTGGGGCGAACTTGCCGATTATCTCGTTAAAGCCGCTCCGAGATTGCGTTTGGGGTTGGAGCGGGAGCACGTCGACGCGGCTATAAGAATACTGAACGGTTAATTTTCAGCGGCGGGCGTATCGTTATCGGTTTGCTCTTCAATCTGCGCGTCCGCGGGCGCGCCGTCTGCTTGCGGTGTTTCCGTTGCCTGCGGCTGGGGAGCGGCGGGCGCAAATTTGCCCTTTTTAAGTAAAAAGAAGGGCAATACAATCAGCGTGCCAAATGCAAGCCCCAAGAAAAACGCTACATTGTGGCAGACGGTAGTCCACCCGAAGCTGACAACGTAAGTGGTAAGAAAGCCGTATATGCCGACAACTATTATCGTGGGCAGACCTATCTTTTTAAAACTCTTTAAGTCAAAGAATACCGTTGCGAGAGAGGCGCCAATCAAACCGAATATTCCGCCCGAAGCGCCCATACTCGGCTGTTCGGTAACAATCGCCGATTGAGAGGGAGCGATAGCAAGAAATAGCGGGTCGGTTATAAAGCTTTCTATAAAGCCTACGGCAAAATATATTATGTACGCAAGCCACCAGCCGAAACGCTTTTCGGCATAATTGCCTATAAAGTACAGCCCTACAAGGTTGGCAATCAGGTGCAAAATGTGCCCGTGCAGAAACATAAGGGTGATACTTCTGTATATCGCCGTGCCGTTTTCCAAAATTTCGCCCCTTGCCATATAGTTGGTAAGCAGACCTCCGCAACTGCCGAAAATGTAGTTAAACGCCGGCGGAGCGTCTTCTATCCAGGCGTTGTAGCCCGTGTAGCCTTCGGGGAAGGGTAAAAATCTGTCTAACAGATAAATGATTAAAAGAATAACAATCAAAATGTTGGTAGCGGTAAACAACTTTTTTATTTCGAATTTCTTTTTCATATTCTTTCCCTGCTAAATATTGCTTTTTTTTATTTTATCTTGAATTTTAAAAAAATGCAACCGTAATCGCTTGTGCGATTGCGGTTGCATTGCGTTTTCGGTTAAATTTAATTTTTGTTGAGTTTTTCTACAAAATCATAATAAATGGCGTCGAAAGCGTTGTCGCTGTTCATATAATTGCCCTCTTTTTGTCATATAATGTAATTCCTGCTTCGGCGGGGGTACGACAGGGCGACCTGTGGCGGTTAGCACTTCCTACAAAAGGAGGTGATTTTATGAGTATCGATTACATAATGCTTTTGCTGGCTCTTAGCGGGCAGGTAAATGTTTCTTCGATTACGGTTACTAAATCTTCTGTAACTATACGCATAAAAAAATAACTGCCCTCGGGTCCGATGTGAGGACAGTTATTTTAACTTTTCTAACTTAGGCTAACCGCCTACTCGGTTTCGCCCTTGTTCGTACTTTTATTATACGCCCGCCGTGGTAGTTTGTCAACTGTTATCTTAAATTTTTACGCTCTCGCGCCGTAGGAACGGTGTGAGGGCTTATTTTTGCTTAATAAAAAAGTCCGCTGGCTAACGGCGGGCTTGTAAGATACGGTTGGCTTTATATTGTTGGGGGCAGTTTGGGGGCAAGTGGTTAGTTTGTTATAATAATAAAGTAAAAACGGAGCAATTCTCTAAAATTTGCCCCGTTTTAGTGGTGGAACTGAAAGCGGCAAAAACGCACACCGTAATATATAAGATAAACAGACGAGAATTTTATTGCGCCGTAGATTTGCCGCTGTCAGACTACCCGCTGTATGGCAAGCAGTTAGTCGCAAGGGGCTAACCCCTCGCGGCTTGCCCGTTCGCTTGCAATGGCTGTCATAGCGTCCTTATAGATACGCTTCGACAGCCTTTTTGCTTGCTCTTTATCGGGCGGCAGTTCGGCGTAAATGTTTTTGCTTTGGTCGTTAAAATAGATAATTGTTATTCCGAGCGACATTTGCTTATTCATATTTGAAATTCCTTTAATTCTTAATAACCCAACCCAAACGACACAGCGGGCTTGCTTTTTTGTTCCGTGTTCCGTAGTGCCAATAAGGTAATAGTAAGCCTACTGCACACGGGCGGCGTTCGCCGCCCGTGTGTTGCGGTGTCGGTTATGAGTGAATGAGCGCGGCGGGCGCAACGTATAAAAGCGTTTCGCGCTTGCGCTGTTTGCGTTGCTCCGCTTGCCGCTTGCGCTGTTCGCGGCGCAGTAACTTAAAGTCTTTCATAAGTTCCTTTGTTACGAATTTGGTATTCTTATTGAGAATGACCATTTTCGCCTTGTAGTCTAAAACGGTGTCGTCTATGATTTCACGGAAAAAGCGCGGCGGCAGTTGCGTGTCGCTTTCTTTCATTGCCGTGAGTACGTCTATATTCTCGAATATGACCGCTAATTTTTCCTTGTGCAGTTCGGTAAAGTCTAATTTGTCCATAGTTCCGTAACCTCGCTGTTATTGCTTTTTTGCTCGTTCAGATTAAAAAGCGGGTAACGCTTGCACCGTGCCAGCATAGCCGCCTTGTCGTTGCCCGTGAGCGTGGCGGGCGTGGTATGGTAGTTGCCCGTCATACCGTAATAAAAGTATTCTTTGCCGCTGTAACTGTCAACGCAGTTGTATATATTCCCGTAATGCGTATAGGCTTTTTTAACGGCTATTTTCGCGTTGCCGCTGTCTTTGTAACGGGCATATTGCCGAACGCCCGAAAACTCTAAACAGTTCCATACGGTTTTAATTAGCCGCCCGTAATGGTCGTAATAATCGCGTTTGTTTTGCACCTCTATGAGTTTATCGGAAAGCGAACGAAAGCGTTTGTCCGCGCTGTCGTCTATTTGCGTGTCAGCCCACATCTGAACGCCGACTTTTCTTTGCCGCTCAATATATCGCAAAAAATAGTCCGCAACCCGTTCGGCGGTCATTGATTTGCGGCTGTCTAATTTGCTTTGAATTTCGGGCAGAAAGATTTTTGCATACGGCAAGAGATAATCAACCTCGTGAACACCGTCGTATAAGCCTATTCGTTCAAATTGCAGTTCCATAGAAACGCGCGGCTTATACCCAAGCCCCCGCGCTATGAAAGTATCGTCAACGACATATACAAGGTGTTGAACGTGCGGCGCAAGTGAAAGGTTATTCCAGCCGCCAGCCCGCAGCCGTTCAATTTCCTTTTTGCAAATAGATAGGTCATAAACGGACAGCGGCGGTATCATATAGCGGCAAGCAAAATGCGCTAATAATGTTGTTTTACCTACGCCGCGCTCTCCGACAACGTAAGTAAGATAATACGTTTTGTTTTCCATAAGCACCCCCGCAAAAAGAAACAAGGGAACGGACAAACGCCCGCTCCCTCGTAAGATTTAGTTATTTATTGCCCGTATTGCGGCGGTTGCCTTTGGGTTTACTGTCGGCGGGCGGCGCGGGCGGTGGCGTTG
>Ga0209694_1001556_pt1 | contig 24192 bp, 25 predicted proteins | sample GluameincwithD2O_FD_187499 | JGI IMG/M metagenome (GOLD analysis project Ga0209694, IMG submission 187499) | Mouse cecum microbial communities from Vienna, Austria - Glucosamine amended microcosms incubated with D2O (SPAdes) (version 2) | ecosystem: Host-associated > Mammals > Digestive system >... | reverse complement strand
TTCGAAATATAGTTGTTGAGTTTGAAAATCCATGATAACATAAGCATAGCAGTTTTTGTTGTGTTTTAAGTTGTCTTGTGGTGATTCAACAATAAAACATATATACAAAAACTGCTACTATTATTTTGTGAAAAATGAAAATTTTAAGAAAAAAGTGTAATTTCACATACTTAGGGCTAGCCGCCGCGCTAGCGGCTTGGTACAATGTAGTTAATCATCTAAGGCAGGAAATGGCTTGAAGAGAATGGAAGGAGCGTGGAAAGAGATGGAGATGCGAAAGAAAAAACTTCCGATAGGGATTGAAAATTTTGAAGAAATCAGGAAAGAAGATTTTTACTATATCGATAAAACAGGGCTTATTATCGAATTGCTTCATAACTGGGGAGCGGTGAATCTGTTCACACGCCCCAGGAGATTTGGGAAATCATTGAATATGAGCATGCTTGAACACTTTTTCTCATTGGATGGAGATAAAAGTATTTTTGAAGGGCTGAAAATATCAAAAGAGACTGCGCTCTGTGAGGAATACATGGGAAAATATCCGGTTATTTCTGTTTCCCTAAAAGGGATAGATGCGCTCAATTTTGAAATGGCCTTTCGAATGGGAGCCCGGGCCGTGAGGCGGACAGCGTCAAAAGTTCAGTATCTTTTGGAAAGTGATGCGTTGAGTGAAAGTGACAAAATGGAATATCAAAGTCTTTTGGACAGTAATATGGACGAATCTACATTTTGTGACAGCTTGAGAATATTGTCAGAAATGTTAGAAAAGCATCATGGTACAAAAGTTATCCTGCTGATTGACGAATATGACGTCCCATTGGCAAAAGCTCATGCGAATGGATACTATGATCAGATGCTTTCCTTGATCCGAAGTCTTCTTGGAGAGGCACTCAAAACAAATAATAGTTTAAAATTTGCGGTGTTGACAGGATGCCTTCGAATTTCAAAGGAGAGTATCTTTACCGGGCTAAATAATCTGAAGGTACTGACAGTTGCAGATGAGCGTTTTGATGAATACTTTGGTTTTACAGACAAAGAAGTGAGAGAACTTCTGGAGTATTATGATGTGGCCGATCATTATGAGGAAGTAAAAAGATGGTATGATGGATATCAATTTGGAAATGAGGAAGTGTACTGTCCGTGGGATGTGCTGAATCATTGTGACAGGATCAGGAGCGAGCCTCAAGTGCAGCCAGAAAACTACTGGCTCAATACCAGCAGTAATGATGCGGTGAAGCGGTTCATTCAGGAATCGGCAAATGCTACGACCAAACGGGAGATTGAGCGCCTGGTAGCAGGCGAGGTTATTGTCAAAGAAATTCATCAGGAGCTCACATATTCGGAGATTTACCAGACGATAGATAATATCTGGAGCCTGCTCTTTACCACCGGTTATCTGACCCAGCGGGGAAAAGCAGAGGGAAGGCAGATGAAACTGGCAATTCCCAATCTGGAGATTCGGGATATTTTTGTGACTCAGATCATGGATTTTTTTAAAGAGAATGTCCGGGAAGACGGGGATACGCTGAATCGTTTCTGTGATGCCCTGCAAAATGAAGATCCGGAAAATGTAGAGAAGATTTTCACAGAGTATTTAAGAAGGACAATCAGTATTTGGGATACAGCTGTAAGAACAGAGATGAAAGAAAATTTTCCCACAGGGAAAGCGACCACTAAGGAGACTAAAGGACAGTCTCCAAGTGTCTGCTTTTATCATGGTATCTTACTTGGAATCTTAGGAGTAAAAACCCGTTGGGGCATTTCCTCCAACCGCGAAATGGGGGAAGGCTACGCGGATATCCTTGCGGAACCGGATACGGGAGATATGGGGATTATCATAGAAGTGAAATATGCACATGACGGAGATCTGGACGCTGCTTGCAAGGAAGCATTAAGGCAGATTGAGTATACCAGATATGAAGATGAGCTTGAAGATGACGGGGTAGAGAATATCCTGAAATACGGGATTGCATGTTATAAAAAGCGGTGCAGGGTCATGTTGACACAAAAATAGTAAATCAATTAAAAATGACAGCCTTGAAGTAAATATGTTTCAGGGCTTTTTCGTCTTATTTGTGGATATTGATGTATGAGGGATACATAGTTTAGAAGGAATTGACTGGGATGTGCAGGTAAGTTACGAACAATATTTGGAGAAAACGATAAATACGGGAATCCGCCCCTGGTATCTGAAAGGTTTAGATAAACTAAAGTTATTTGATCTTGAAAAGAGAAGTGGCGGCAATTGCAGGAATACCAAAGGGTTTATCTGGGATTTCTCCATTCATACGTTTTAGAAGCTAAAATATCAGGTTTTTACGGTGTTAAATTATGCATTGGAAAGCTCGTCAGATCGTGAGTTGAGACGGGGATATCTTGCACATCTACATTTTTTATTATGAAATCATGGGTAGAACGATTTTTTGCTTCCTGAAAATGCTGTGATAGTGGTAAGAGCGTATCGTTTACTCATATGCACTTTAGTGCCATTTATTAAAACAATATCAGAATACTTGATTGTTCTAATCTTATTTAATGAAACAATGCAGTTTTGGGCGCATTTGATAAAACCATAAGATGACAATGATTTTAATTCATTATTTAATGTTCCGTACTTATGATATGTGCCATGTTGGGTATAAATGGTAATTTGATGTTCTCGTATTTCCATATAATATATATCAGAAATAAGAAGTTTTGATATAGAGGTTTTGGTTCTGCAAATATATTCTTGTTGAGAATCCTTGTAAAATTGTAATGCTTCTTTTAAACAAGAAGTTCCGTATTGTTCTATAAAATTAGAAATAGTATCTTTTAATTCGGGATCTATTAGAGATTTGTTTGAGCAAGTCATTTTCATCATTTCCAATCTTTTTGTATTTTCATTATATAAGACAAATTAACAGTAAAAAACTGACGCATATATTGAGGGAAATATTTTTATTTTCTGGATGTGATGTTAAAAAGGTATTATATGATGTGTGAGTGTTGCCGAAAAATTGTAAAAATTGTATTATTAACAAAGCGGAGACAAAAGTCCCTTTTGAGTAGCAGATGAAACGCTAGAGTATGGAAGTTACATATAGAAGGATTAGCCCTACCTCGAAAATGTAAATTTCGGGTGGAAACACCGGAAGCCAGTCAGTGGTTTTATTATGGAGGATATTATAATGGCAAATTGGACGCATTTAAGTGTTAAAAATGCAATTACTAAGATTAAGGATGAGGAAATTGTGCTTCCTGTTATCCAGAGGAGGCTTGTATGGTCGGAGGATAAGATGGAACTTCTCTTTGATTCATTGCTTAAGAGGAATTCGTTTGGTTCAATAATTTGTATCGAGGAAGAAAAAGACACGAAACCATTGTTTGCGTATAGGGCGTTTACACGGGATGGAAATAATGTTGCATCGCAAGAGGTAGGCGAGTTATCAAAAACACAATGGATTATCATTGATGGGCAGCAGCGGCTTCAAAGTTTTTATATTGGTTTAACAGGATCATTAAATAGGAAACGCTTATATTTTGATCTTTTTAGTAATTATGAGGATATGGAATACGAATTCAGGTTTGCTGTCAAAGTAGATGAATTACCTCAGTCTAACAATGAACGGGTTGAAATGAACAAGAGTTGTCTATGGTATCCAGTGGATGATTTATTTCAGAGACTGTCTGTAACTACAAAGGCACGTCAGGTTTCTAAAGAAATCATTAAAAAATATGCTATTGAGGATAGTGATCAGATAGAAGCTATTGAAACCAATGTACAGGATTTTTTTGATGCTATTTTTGCAGATGAAAGTGTTGGTATTTCCAAAGTATCTGTAAACAAGAGCAGAAAAGAAATTGAGAATAGACAACAGATTGTAGAATTGTTCCGTCGCTTAAATGATGGAGGAACCAAGCTATCATCCTATGACTTAGTTGCATCAATGTTCAAAGGATATGATTATAAAATGGAGCAGTTTTTGGATAATGTTGTGGCTGAAAATTCAGATATAGGAATCGATCAAGATATACTCATAAAGCTTTTGCTGATTTTGAACGATAAGCCGTCCAAAGAAATGTCAGATTTAATGGCTGAAGATGCTGAATTTGCAACAATGAACAATGAGCGTATTCAGGCCACACTAAGAGCATTAAAAAATTTCTTGAATATAAGTGGAAATTATCACTGGTTTGCTACTAAGAAAAATAGATCTGCTATTCCATTGTATTTCTTGATATATCATATTTTTTATTCAGATATTCAGACGGATAAACTCGAAAATATGTTTGAACATTTCGATACGAATAATATAGAGTGCCGGGAAATGGCAATTTGGCTCCAATTGTCCTTATTAAATAAAGTATTTAGCCGTGGATGTGGTTGGATACCTTATAAAACCGGAATTAGAAAAATTCATGCAGTGATGTATAATAATAAAGGTAAGAGATTTCCGAAAGATAGTTTATTTAAGGTCTATGAATCGCACCCACTTCGATTTGTTCAAACAGTTGAAAAAAACAATTTGAGTGAATTTGATCAAGAGTATATACTCTACTTAATATATAATGGTCAACCTTCAATACGAAGAGAAGACATAGACCATATACATCCTCGTTCATTATTAATAGCAGCTGATTTTGATGAGAGTGTTGTGAATAATATTACAAATTATCAGCTTCTTGAGTCAGGAACCAATCGTTGGGAGAAGAATGGAAAAGAATTGTCAGATTGGATAAATGAGAGTGTTGATGTTGCGAATAGATCAGGTTACTTAAATAGACATATTATTCCACGAGATCCATCTCTATGGAAATCAGAAAATTTTGAAAAGTTTTCTGAGGAAAGAGCAAAGATGCTTGCTGATAAGATAAACGCATCATTGTAATATGTGTATAGTTTAGATGTTTTTGTAGTCAAGAATGATTATTTATGAATTAAAAGAGTTTTCCTTTTGATAGGATTGACATTTTAATAAAGAGTTATAAAAAATATATTGATATAAAACATCAGATATGTCAAAAGTATTATCAAAAGATATGTCTGATGTTTTATTTTTTAATTTATATAATTTTACAGAAAAAATATTGAAAGTTACTTATATAAGATATTGCGGAGACTTACGGGTTCAGCATTATGATGCGCCGACGGCGCTTTCTGCGGCGGCGGTTGCGGTGTTAGTGTGGCGGCCGCTCAGTCTGTATGACGGCGGATTCTGGCTGTCCTTTGGGGGATGCTTGCGGTTCTTGCGGCGGTGCCGGTGATGCAGGAAGAAACATCTGTGTACACATTACATAACAATGGACAACAGGTTGGGACAAGGATGCAGCAGAGTTCCTTGAAGCAGAATAAGAAAGACGGTCCTTGGCCTGTATATTTAAGGAGATTTTGGGAATATGTACGGCAGGTGATTTTACAGGGATTGACGGCTAACATCGGCATCAATCTGGTTATTCTTCCGATTCTGCTCTATTATTTCTTTGAATTTCCGATGTATTCTTTTGTCCTGGATCTTTTTGTGATCCCATTGATGTCTGTGTTACTGTTTCTGGGGATGGAGGGAAGCCTGCTGGCGCTGTGGCTTCCCTCGGTATCTTCCTTCCTATTTTGGATATGCGGAAAGATTCTATGTTTCTATCAGATGAGCTGCAAGGTAGCGCTTCATCTTCCGGTACTGTGCCGGAGACAGGCAGTATAATACCTGTGACCGAGAAACTGGAATCGGGTAACGAGGCATCTATGGTATTGGTTGTGCAGTACGGGCAGTTTGATATGCTTTTGACCGGGGACGTAGAGGGAGAAGGAGAAAAACAGCTTACACAACAATTAGAAGAGAGCTATCCAGATTGTACGTGGGAGGTTCTTAAAGCGGCGCATCATGGCTCTAAGAATTCGTCAACAATAAGAAGTTCTTCAACAGATTCAGCCAGCTTATGCGTTCATTTCCGCAGGACAAGAGAATCGGTATGCGCATCCGCATCAGGAAACGATAGAGAGACTTGCAGACGTTGGCTGTAAAATCTATTCTACGCAGGAAAATGGGGCGATGCAAGCTTGTGTTTTGGATGCACGTACTCCAGTTATTTCTTGACAAATATTTTGTTTCGTATATAATTTATTTGAAAGCTAATTGTTTGAAAGCTAATTAAAGGAGGAGAATATGGAAGAATCATTACATTATTTGCTTATGACAGACTATTTATTGTTCCAGAAAGCCTTTCTTGCCGGTGTTAAAGAAACAAATCTGACTCCAGGACAGCCAAAGATTCTTGATTATTTATTGTATCATGACGGTGTTGTTCAAAAAGAAATTGCCAGCGCCTGCCACATTGAACCAGCAACCATGACATCGGTATTATATGGGATGGAGAAGAAGGGGTATATTTTACGGAAGAATCTCAATGGAAACCGGCGCAATATCTATATATATCTGACGGATGAAGGGAGGTCGCTTGCAAAGCAGGTAGAGTCAGCTTTTAAGACAATGGAAGAAAAGACGCTTAAGGATTTCTGTAAAGAAGAGAAGGAAATGCTTACTGCTTTTTTAATGAGAATGAGTAAAAATATACAGGGAGATGTCAATGATGAGTAAAAGTGAAATTGCAAAGCGGTATATACTATTTATAATCAGCCTCTTTTTTTCTGCTTTAGGCGTGGCATTTACAAAACATGGCGAATTGGGAGTATCACCTATTTCCTCTGTGGCAAATGTCATGAGTTATAAGTTTCCCTCGCTTTCTTTGGGGACATGGCTTATTATCTGGAATTGTATGTTGATAGTTGGGCAGATTTTCATACTTCGCAGAAAATTCCAACTCATACAGCTGCTGCAGATTCCACTGTCTTTTGTATTTGGTTGGTTCACTGATTTTGGAATGTGGCTGATGTCATTTATTCCGGCAAATTCATATCTGGTGCGTATTATTATGGTGGTTATTGGAATTTTAGTTCTTGGTTTTGGCGTCTCTCTTTCTGTTATTGCGGATGTCATTATGAATTCCGGCGAAGCCTTTGTAAAAGCAGTTTCAGATACACTGGACAAGGATTTTGGAAATGTGAAAATCGCATTTGATGTTTTTTATGTTATTATAGCTATCGCTTTGTCTTTACTGTTTTTTGATTTTACTGTTGTGGGGACAAGGGAGGGCACTATTATTTCTGCTTTGTTTACCGGAATAGTGGTAAAATTTTTTTGCAGTAATCTGAAAGCCCCTGTAAATGCTGTCTTATCTCACAAATCAACGGGCTAAGACAGAGAGCTTCTGCTTTGTATTCATTCAGTATTGATGCAGAAGCCCTCCCATTGACATTATCCTCATAGATTTTGTGGATAAAGCGGTCAATCTCAACTGCGCGATTTTTTGCACAGAATCTCTTGACAGGGCACTTGAGGTATGTTATTATTTATGAAGTTAGCAATAACTAACCATTTGTACTAAAGGAATCGTCCCTATAGGCAGGGATGATAGAAAAATGCTGAAAAGCATTTTTCTTTAACACTGATAGTTAGTAATAACTAACCTGGAAAGGAGCATATGAATGAGCGTTGTAATCATAGGCGGGCATGAGAGGATGGAAAACCGGTACAAAGAAATTTGCAAAAAATACAGACATAAGACAAAAGTGTTTACGAAAATGCGGTCAGATTTAAGCCGCCAGATTGGTACACCGGATTTAGTGATTCTGTTTACGGCAACGGCATCCCATAAGATGGTGCGCTGCGCAATTACAGAATCAGTACGCAGCAATGCGGTCCTGGAGCGTTCACATAGCAGCAGCGCAAGTGCGCTCATACATATACTGGAGGCTTATGTATAAGTTTTTTGAACAGGGAAAAGAAAAGTATTTCAGAAGATAAGCAGACGGAGAAGTGTATTGTTGAATGTTGAACTGATATCGGAAGTGTTTTTTGCCCCGGTATGTCAGGAATCCATTGCTTTGAAGTTAAATCATAAGAAACATAAAAATGGCTTAAGACAAGAAGGAAGAAAAAACATATGATGCCGCTTGTGATGATGAATATGGGAGAACGGTGTACAATTTATAAGATTGGCGGAAAAGAAGAAACCAAGAAGTTCCTGGAAAGCCTTGGGTTCGTAACCGGAGGGACAGTTACCGTTATATCAGAGGCAGGAGGAAACCTGATTGTGGATGTGAAGGGGACAAGGATTGCCGTTGGCAGGGATATGGCTGCCAAAATAATGGTTCAGTAGAATTGCAGGATGCTACGGGCGGGAAGGCGGCACGGATGATACGCGTGGATACAAAGATGCAGAAAGAACTGATCATCCAGAAGCTGAAGGAACAAAGCTGCCGGATTACAAAGCAAAGGCAGATGATCCTGGATGTGATTTTAAGTGAAGAATGCAGCAGCTGTAAAGAGATTTATTATGAGATAAAAAAGGCAGACGACAGGATAGGCATGGCTACTGTATACCGGATGGTAAGCCTTTTGGAAGAGATGGGGGCGATCTGCAGGGAAAACACATATAAAATAGTCTGCCGCATGGATCATGACGGGGAAGATACATTTATCATTGAGCTGGACGACCATACGGTGATAAAGCTTTGTACCAGGGATTGTTTTAAGGTGGTATTAGAGGGGCTTATCGCATGTGGGTATGCGAATAGGCAATGCATTGTCAGCATCGCACTGGAACCGGGGGCTAAGATGGATGGTTGATGGATGCCTAATTGAGAAAATTTACCATTAAGATAAAACTGTTGGAAAGTCTGCGGGAGAGCAGGTATAATAAAACAATCAAGGAGGGCTGCCGGATGAAGAAACATAAATTTTGGGCATGGGCCGCAATCATATGTATGGCGATGTCGGTTTACACAGGTTATAAGCATAAGTAAAGGAAGGAGGAATGGACTGTATGTTGGATATGGTAAAAAAGATTGACACGAAAAAAACCGGGATTTTTGCAGCCGGGGTTTTGTTCGGCACAGCAGGCATCCGGCTATTGTCCGGCGGGGATGCGAAAAAAGTGTATACATATTGCACGGCAGCGGTGCTTCGGGCAAAGGAATGTATTATGGATACGGTTTCACGCATCCAGGAAAATGCGGAGGACATCTATGCGGAGGCTGTGCAGATGAATGAGGAAAGGGCTGCCGGGGAGACAGAATTTGAAGATGAGGGCAGCTTGGAAGAGGAGCGCGGAAACGGGGAGGAGGAAGAGATTTAAGTAAACCGTTTCCTGGAAAGGGAATATCAGGGCACCTGCAGGAAACTGCAGGTGTTTTCTGATAATGGAGGGCAAGATATGAAGTTTAAAATTGTACATGAAATAAAAGGACGGATCCGGATACATATGGACTTAAAGAGGATATCGCCGAAGGATGCGGATATCCTCCAGTATTATCTGCTGGAGCAGCCATGCGTTTTGGCCGTGAAAGTCTATGAAAGGAACCAGGATGCGGCCATATGCTATACCGGGAAAAAAGAGGAGGTCATTTCTATCCTGCAGAGGTTTTCGTTCCGGGAGGGTTTGGCGCCGGAGCATGTCTGGCAGAATTCCGGAAGGGAATTAAACCGAAAATACCAGGAAAAAATTATCCAGAAAGTGGCCATGCGCATGGGAGCTAAGCTGTTTTTGCCTGTACCGGTCAGGTATGTTTTTATAGTCTGCAGATCAATAAAATATATCTGGAAGGGGATCCGTGCGCTGGGGAAGGGGAAAATGGAAGTGTCCGTCCTGGACGGGACCGCGATCGCAGTATCCCTGCTGAGAGGGAATATCAGCACGGCGGGATCTGTCATGTTCCTGCTGGGCATTGGGGAAATATTGGAAGAGTGGACCCATAAAAAATCCGTGGATGACCTGGCAAGGAGCATGTCGCTGAATATCGGCAAAGTATGGGTGATAGCGGATGGGAAAGAGATCCTGGTAGATACGGACGAGGTAAGGCAGGGGGATTTCGTTGTGGTACGGATGGGAGGCGTCATTCCCTTTGACGGCGTGGTAACGGGAGGAAGCGGGGAAGTCAGCCAGGCATCCCTGACAGGGGAAGCCCTGCCGGTTTTCAGGGAAACGGGCGGCTATGTGTATGCGGGGACCGTGCTGGAGGCAGGGGAGCTGGTAATCCAGGTGGCGGAAACCTCCGGTTCCAATAAATATGAAAAAATAGTCCGGATGATTGAGGAATCGGAACGGCTGAAATCCTCTGCGGAAAGCAGGGCGGCACATCTGGCAGACAGGCTGGTGCCCTATACGCTTCTGGGCGCGGCTTCTGTTTATCTGCTGACCCGGAACGCCCAGAAGGCATTATCCGTGCTGATGGTAGATTTTTCCTGCGCCCTGAAGCTGGCCATGCCGATAGCGGTATTATCGGCGATCCGGGAGGCAGGCATGCACAGGATTACCGTGAAGGGAGGGAAGTTTTTAGAGAGGGTTGCGGAAGCGGATACCATCATTCTGGATAAAACAGGAACCATCACCAGGGCGCACCCAACCGTGGCAGAAATCGTGCCGTTTCACCAGGAGAGCCGGGAAGAGCTGCTTGGGCTTGCGGCATGCCTGGAGGAGCACTTCCCGCATTCCATGGCAAGGGCAGTTGTGCGGGAGGCGCAGAAGCGGGGGATTGACCATGAAGAGAGACATTCTAAGGTGGAATATATTGTGGCTCATGGGATTTCGTCGATGGTTGACGGAAGCAGGGTGGTCATAGGGAGCTACCATTTTGTGTTTGAAGATGAAGGCTGCCGGATACCGGAAGGGATGGAGCAGAGATTTGAAGGGCTCCCGGAAGAATATTCCCATCTCTACATGGCAGTAGACGGGAAGCTGGCCGCCGTCATCTGTATTGAAGATCCGCTCCGGGAGGAGGCCGCGGATGTGGTCGCATCCTTAAAAAAATCCGGTTTCCGAAAAATTGTCATGATGACAGGCGACAGCGAAAGGACAGCCCGTTCCATTGCGTTAAAAGCCGGCGTGGACGAATATTATTCCGAAGTGCTGCCGGAGGATAAGGCGGCCTTTGTTGAAAGAGAAAGGGCGGAAGGGAAAAAGGTTGTCATGGTAGGGGACGGCATGAATGATTCGCCGGCGCTTTCGGCTGCGGACGCAGGGATTGCAATCAGCGACGGGGCGCAGCTTGCCAGGGAGATTGCCGACATTACGGTGGACGCGGACCATTTATCCGGGCTTGTGGACTTAAAATCAATCAGCGACAGGCTGGCAGTACGGATCCGGAAGAACTATTTTGGCATTATCGGCATTAATTCCGCACTGATCTTATTGGGCGCCGGCGGCCTGATACAGCCGACAGTGTCTGCTTTTGTACATAATGCCTCTACCCTGGCAATCAGCCTGAACAGCATGAAAAACCTGCTGGACTAGCGCAGAAGATGCAATAAGGCGTCATTCAGAAGGCATCATAATAATAAAGATAACGGTGTTATGTTGGAAAAGGGTGATGGATGTATGAAGGCTTCTACCGCAGAGCGAACCTGAGATTCAAATTGTGAATTTACGGCGGGAGACTAAATTGTACCGCCGTAAATTATCATAAAGTTACAGTATGCTTTGATGATTGTATGAAACCCTGTATTGCAAATTCACTGCTTCTGGGTGAAGTTATACTTGTCCGTGCAGGTATGGTGAAAAAGAGGACGTTATCGTTGGAGTGTAGCGGATAACATCCTCTTTTTTATTGATCTTTTAAAATTGATAAAATGCACTTTTTCATGGCATCATAGCTTTCCTGGCTGATGTCATGTTCCATTTTGCAGGCATCGGCGGCAGCAGTTTCAGGATCTACGCCTAAGTGAACCAGCCAATCTGTCAGCAGATTGTGGCATTCATATACTTTTTCTGCAATTTCTTTCCCTGTTTCTGTCAGACTGATATAGCCATCGCCTGATACCGTAATGTATTTCCTGGTCTTGAGGTTTTTCATTGCAACGCTTACGCTTGGTTTTGAAAAATCAAGCTCAGTGGCCACATCTATGGAACGCACAACGGATAACCGCCTGCTCAGAATCAAAATGGTTTCCAGATAATCTTCGAGAGATTCCTCGGATTTGTGTTGAATATATCCCATAAATTTCTCCTTTCACGAATTTGTAGCAGCTTCTCTGCCGTTTCCGGTATGATCCATGTCTGACCGGCTCTTTGAACGCTTTCGATACGGTTCTCTTTACGAAGGATTGCCGCCCGCCGTCTGGAGAGTCCCCATTTTTCGGCGGCTTCACTCGTTGAAATATATTTCATGACAGTCGCTCCTTGTTTCTTTGCTATATCTATTATATTCACATCGGAGAATAACATCAAGGAATTTCCCTGAAAATTCGGAGATACATAGATTATATTCTTTAAAAGTTGGTCTGAGCCGGTTTAAACATAATGCTAAATATCAGAAACGACATTTGTAAAAACGCCCAAGAATTTCATCCGTCGAAAGATTTCTTTCACATTATCTTTCAAAGCGTAAAACAGATCGGAAGCATATAGCTGACAGATACAAAAAATCATCAAATGAAATGAAAAATGAAAGCAGTATTTCATTTGATGAATGTGTGGGAAGATACTACAAAATTAAGCCGGAGAACTTATCAGATCCATCAATAGATTTTTTGCCTGGTTCTTTTTAAAATGATTACATCAACGCAAGGCGCAGGCGTGAAGAAAAGAAAGAATAAACGACAGCTGTTATGGATAACATTATCATTTACTAAAAAAGTCAGGATAAGGAGAGTGGAACAATGAAAATTGGATTTATCGGTCTTGGAATTATGGGAAAGCCTATGAGCAAGAATCTTATAAAGGCAGGTTATGAGCTGGTGGTTTGCAACAGGAGCCGTTCCAGTGTGGAGGAATTGGCGGCGCTTGGAGCACAGGCGGCAGACAGTCCGGCGGACGTGGCGTCGAAATGTCAGGTGATCATTACTATGCTGCCGAATTCGCCGCAGGTACGCCAGGTCTGCCTGGGTGAAAACGGAATCCTTGAGACGGCGGGAGCCGGTGCGGTGGTAATCGATATGAGTTCCATCGATCCGGTAGAATCGAAAGCCATCGGAGAAGAGCTGGCAAAGAAAGGAATCCATATGATGGACGCCCCGGTCAGCGGCGGGGAGCCGAAAGCGATCGACGGAACCCTCTCTGTTATGGCGGGCGGTGAGAAAGAGGATTTTGACAAATACTATGATCTGCTGATGGCAATGGCAGGCTCTGTCGTATATGTAGGGGCTCTGGGCTCCGGGAATGTGGCAAAGCTTGCGAATCAGGTCATTGTAGCGGTGAATATCGCGGCAGTTTCCGAGGCGCTGACTCTGGCAGTAAAAAGCGGCGCCGATCCGGAGCTGGTATATCAGGCGATCCGAGGCGGTCTGGCAGGGTCCACGGTTATGGACGCAAAAGCCCCGATGATGATGGCGCACAATTTCAAGCCGGGTTTCCGTATCGAACTGCATATCAAGGATCTGAATAATGCGTTGAATGCTGCGCATGCTGTCAGCGCTCCGGTACCTTTTACCTCACAGGTTATGGAGATCATGCAGGCTCTTAAGGCGGATGGAAATGAGAAGGATGACCACAGCGCAATTGTGAAATATTATGAAAAGATCGCGGATACCTCCGTTGAGAAGAAATAGCAGTAAAATGAAATATACGAGGTGGGAAAAATGAGTGAATCTACACGAATGATGTTAGGTCTGATCCTGGGTATCGTTATTATGGTACTCCTGGTATCGAAGACGAAGGTACATACATTTATTGCACTGCTTGCGGCATGCTGTATCGCAGGTATCATCGGCGGGATGCCTTTCGTGGATGCAGCGCAGGACGACGGCACCGTGATAACCGGGCTGGTGACGGCGATTCAGGACGGATTCGGAAATACGTTAAAAAGCACGGGTATCATCATAGGCCTTGGAGTTATGATGGGCGGTATCCTGGAGAAATCCGGGGCTGCCGAGAGGATGGCATACTCCTTTATCAAGGCGGTCGGCAAAAAGAAAGAGGAATGGGCGCTGGCGATCACAGGATGGTTTATCTCGATTCCGGTGTTCGCGGATTCGGCGATCGTCATCTTTGCTCCGTTGTGTAAAGCGATCTCAAAGGTTACAGGCAAATCACTGGTCGGCCTTGCACTTGCAATGGCAGCCGGTCTTCAGCTGACGCATTGCCTGGTTCCTCCGACACCGGGACCGACGACGGCCGCGACCATGCTGGGTGTTGACGTGGGACAGATGATCATCTTTGGTTCCCTGATCTCGATTCCGATGTTGATCGCAGCGGTCCTGTATTGTCAATGGCTGGGAAAGAAGATCTACCAGATCCCGACAGATGACGGCGGCTTCGAGAGAAAAGAGTACAAGAAAGAATACATCAAGTCGATGGAAGAACTGGATGGTATGATCGGGCAGAAAAATCTTCCCGGACTGTGGATGTCCATTGCACCGATTGTAGTCCCGCTGGTATTGATTCTTGCGAATACGATATTGGGAATGGCAGGAATCAAGATTGGGCTTCTTTCCTTCCTTGGAGCTCCGATCATTGCTCTTGCGATCGGTACGCTGATCGCAGTCTACGGTCTGATGAAAAAGAATGACAACAAAGAAGTCCTGGGAATTATGGATGACGCGATCAAAAGCACGGGTATCATTATGCTGATCACAGGTGCAGGCGGTTCCCTTGGAAATGTAATTAAGGTCAGCGGTATCGGCGACGCCCTTGGGGAAGCGGTTATGGCGCTGCCGCTTCCGGCGATCCTGATTCCGTTCATCATCGCGGCATTGATGCGTATTGCCCTTGGTTCCGCGACCGTAGCGATCACGACGGCGGCGTCTCTTTCCGCATCCCTGATGGGAGTGATATCTGTAAGCCCGCTTCTGATGTCCGTCTCCTGCTGTGTTGGAGCGATCTCATTCTCGTATTTTAACGACAGCGGCTTCTGGGTATGGAACGGAATGTTCGGCGTATCGGAGCTTAAGGACCAGATCCGCTGTAAGACGGCGATCTCTCTGATCATGGCGGCGGTAGGTATTGTAGAACTTTTGATTTTGTCAATTTTCATGCATTGATACATGTTGATACATATTGATATAATTGATACATAGGGGTAGGAGATTATGATGAATACAGGGTTTTTAAAGGGTGTAATCGTGCCGATCATCACTCCGATTGATGAAAATGAACGAATCGATGAGAAGGCACTGAGAGAACAGGTAGATTATGTGATCGAAGGCGGCATCTTAGGGGTGCTTGCCTTCGGAAGCAACGGAGAATTCTATGTCATCGAAGAAGATGAGATGGAACGTGGGCTTAAGATCATGGTAGAGCAGGCAGCGGACAGGGTACCGGTTTATCTGGGGATTGGGGCTATCAGTACGAAGAAATGCGTCCGTCTTGCGAAGATGGCAAAGGCCTTTGGGGCAACGGGGATCTCCGTGCTGCAGCCGATGTTCTTAAAGCCGACGGAGACAGAGCTTTTCCTGCATTTTAAGACCATCGCAGAGGCGGTTCCGGATATGCCGATGCTTCTGTATAACAATCCGGGCCGTGTAGGTTATACGATGTCAGGCAGCCTGGTGGACCGTCTCGCCCATGAGGTGGAGAACATTGTCGGGATGAAGGATACCAGCGGTGATATGACGCAGACTGCCGAGTTTATCCGCAGGACGAGAGACGTGGACTTCAAGGTGTTCGGCGGGAAGGATACATTACTATATGCATCTCTCTGCCACGGCGCGGCAGGCGGTGTATGTACGGCAGGGAATTTCATGCCGGAGCTGATCACGGATATTTACAACAAATATATCGCCGGTGATCTTGAGGGCGCTCTGGAAGCACAGTTCAAACTGAATCCGGTCCGTCTGTCTATGGACGGCGCCAGCTTCCCGGTTGCGGCGAAGGATATGGCAAATTTAAGAGGAAGAAATGTGGGGCGTCCCTATTCTCCGAACCTTGCCACCCCAGAAGGACCGGCACTTGAGAAGATGAAGACGGAGATGAAGAAGGCAGGGCTGATTTAAGTTATAATGGATGAAGTAGAAAGGAAGGCATAGCCATGAGAAAAATTGTAAAGATGGAAGTATACCCTGTAGCTGGAAAGGATTGTATGGAGCTGAATTTAAGCGGCGCCCATGCACCGTATTTTACAAGAAACATTGTGATCCTGCATGCGGATAACGGTGATACCGGCGTGGGAGAGGTTCCCGGCGGCGGGAAGATCAAGAATGCACTTGAGGAATGTATTCCGCTTGTGGAAGGGACGAACCTTGCGGAGTATAAGAGTACCCTTCTGAAGGTAAAGAAATATCTGGACGCCAAAGGGGAGGAGGATGTCCGCGGCGAGCAGACCTTTGACCTCCGTACCGGCGTCCATGTGATCACGGCGATCGAGGCGCCCTGCCTGGATTTGATGGGTAAGATGCTTCATGTTCCGGTGTGCGAACTCCTTGGAGACGGGCAGCAGAGGGATCAGGTGCGGATGCTTGGCTATCTCTTCTTCGTGGGTGACCGCAAGAAGACCGACCTTCCTTATGATGAGGAGCCAAACGCAGAGTGCGAATGGTACCGGATCCGCCATGAAGAGGCGCTGACTGCCGATAAGATCGTGGCATTTGCCAGGGCGACGAAGGAAAAATACGGTTTCCAGGATTTCAAGCTGAAGGGCGGCGTCCTTGCGGGAAATGAAGAGATGGATGTGATCCGCGCCATGAAGAAGGAGTTCCCGGATGCAAGGATCGATCTGGATCCCAACGGCGGGTGGCTTCTTGAGGAAGCGGTAGAGTATGTGAAGGGTATGCAGGGAATCCTGACTTACTGCGAAGATCCGTGCGGGGCGGAAGGAGTATATTCCGGACGCGAGGTGATGAGCGAGTTCAGAAGGAGAACTGGTTTCCCGACGGCGACGAACATGATCGCGACGGACTGGCGTCAGGTGGGACATTCCCTGGAGTCGCAGGCGGTAGATATTATTCTCGCGGATCCGCATTTCTGGACCATGAGCGGTTCTGTGAGAGTAGCCCAGATGTGCCATGATTTCGGTTATACCTGGGGATCTCACTCCAATAACCATTTCGACATCTCGCTGGCAATGTTTACCCAGGTGGGAGCAGCGGTTCCAGGTGAGTATAATGCATTAGATACACACTGGATCTGGCAGGAGGGTATCGAGCGTCTGACGAAGGAGCCGCTTCAGATCGTGGACGGATGCGTGGCAGTTCCGAAGAAGCCGGGACTTGGAATCGAAGTGGATATGGAGCAGGTGAAGAAAGCACACCAGTTATATCTGGATAACTGTCTTGGCGGCAGGGATGACTCGGCCGGCATGCAGTATCTGATCCCGGGTTGGAAGTTTAACCCGAAGAAGCCTTGCCTTGTGAGATGATCGAATTAATAGACGAAGGAGTATTATCAGATGAAGGAAGTGTTAGTAACCATCCCGGTACAGGAAGAACACCGCAGGTATCTGGAAGAAATCGGCAAGGGCATGCATTTTACCTATGCATATCGTAAAGAAGGTGCGTCCCGGGAGATGGTCTGGCGGGCGGACTATATATTAGGAAATGTGAAACCAGAGTATTTGCCGCAGGCAGAGAAGCTTCAGTTTTTACAGCTTGACAGTGCGGGGGCAAATGAGTATGTCCGTCCGGGCATTCTTCCGGCAGGAGTTAAGCTGTGTAATGCTACGGGGGCTTATGGTGTTACCATTGCAGAGTATCTGGTTGGAGTTGTATTTGCATTAAAGAAGAAATTATATCTGTATGAAGAAAACCGTATGAAACATAGCTGGCATGACGAAGGAATGGTTACGAATATTGCCGGAAGTAAAACACTGGTATTGGGCCTGGGTGACATTGGCGGCACATTTGCCCGGAAAATGAATGCCCTGGGAAGCAAGGTGACCGGTATACGAAGGAGTTTTATGGAAAAACCGGAATATCTGGAAGGTGTGTATCAGATGAATGCATTGGAGGAACTTCTGCCAGATGCAGATATCGTTGTGTGTACATTACCAGAAACAACGGAAACGTATCATCTGTTAGATGAGAGGAAACTTCGTCTCATGAAGCCGGAAGCAGTACTGATTAATATTGGCCGCGGAAGCCTGATTCCTACACAGGATCTTATCAGGGTGCTGGAAGAGAATATAATTGCAGGTGCTGCAATTGATGTGGCAGAGCAGGAACCGCTGCCGGAGGATTCCGGACTATGGAAGGCGGCGAATCTGATTCTTACTCCGCATGTGGCGGGGAATTATCATACGCAGGATATTCTTGATAAAGCAGTGAAGATTGCAGGGGAGAATCTCCGTGCATTTCTTGAAGGAAAAGTGCTCCGAAATGAAGTCGATTTTACCACAGGATATAGAAAACAGGGTTCCGATTAAAATTGCGGAAACAATATGATTAGTGTATGATGTACATATATCTTAGAAAATATACGGTCAGGAGAAGGTAAGATATGACACGGATCGCAGTATTGCTGCCGTACAAGGATATGGCAGAGATGGCACGAAGAGTAATTGATGAGAATCATGATCGGATTGAATATGTTAAAGTGATTGAAAGTGAGAATGCCGTGAATGAGGCGAGGATTGCGGCGGAGCAGGGAGCGGATATCATCATCGCACGGGGATATCAGGCACAGCTGATTAAGAACTATACGAATATACCGGTAGTGGAGATGCGTTTCCACGCCCAGGAGATCGGGCTTTTAATCCAGCGGGCTAAGAAGCTCTCCCGTAAGGAGCGCCCGGTCATCGGCCTGGCGGCATTTGAAAATATGCTCTGCGACCTGTCCCGTATGGAAGAGTTGTTTGGAGTCCGGCTTCTGATCTCCTATATTGACAGGATTGAAGAGGTGCCGGATATCCTGCATGATATGAGGCGGGAGGGCACGGACTGCGTGATCGGCGGTGATACGGTCTGTCAGGAAGCGGAGAAGATCGGCTGTTATTCGGTGAAGTTCACGGCGACCGAAGAGTCGGTCCGGGATGCCATGGAACGGGCGAAGAGCATGGCCTATGCCGTGGAGAATGAGAAACGCAATACAGCTCAGTTCGAGACGATGCTGGATACATCATTCAACGGGATCATTAAGATCAATTCTGATGGCAGGATCATTGCCATCAACCGGCTGGTGGAGAATCTGCTTGGGAAGGATATGGAAGAGGTCAAAGGGGAGATGTTATATGACGTCTTCCCGCAGATCGACAAGTGGGTGGTGGATGCGATCCTGACGGGAGAGCGGGAGAACTGCTCTTCTTCCATCGAGATCAGAGGGCGCAGCTGGATGTTCCTGGCTGCACCGATTCAGTTTGATGAGCAGATCACAGGAGCGATCCTGTCCCTGCATGCGATTACGGAGCTTGTACGCAAGGATCGGCAGATGGCAAGCCATATGCTGCTACATGGGTATACGGCAGAGACACATTTCCCGGATATCCATACGGATGATCATGCCATGCGCAAGGTTCTGGAGACTGCGAAGGAATATTCACTGTCGGACAGCCCGGTGCTGATCTATGGCGGGACGGGGACGGAGTATTATCATATTGCAGAAGCGATCCACAATAACAGTATCCGGAAAGGCGGGCCGTTCGTGAGCGTGAATATCAGCGGTCTTAAGGAAGAGGAGCAGATGGCAGTTCTCTTTGGCAGCAGGAATGAGGCGGCGGGGAAGGAACCATGGGGGAAGGGCGCGCTGGTGCGTGCAAGCCATGGGACGATCCTGATCAAGGAGATAGAGAAGCTGACGCTGCCCGTTCAATACCAACTGACACGGGTGATCTTAGACGGCGCCCTGAACCGTACAGACATACTGCCGATGGATAACGTGGATGTGCGGGTGATCGGGATGACCCGGAAGAATCTGCAGTACAGTGTGAATAAGGGCTTGTTTCAGGAGAGCCTCTACTATGTGCTGCACGCCCTGACGCTGGAGATTCCGCCGCTGAATGAACGGAGCAGGGATCTTAGGTACTATATTGATAAGTATTTTAAAGAATTCTGCCAAAAATATAATAAGCCTCTTGTCATTACGGAGGGCGGATACGAGTGCCTTCTTGCATTTGCATGGCAGGGGAATACGCTGCAGGTTAGGGCATTCATGGAACGTCTGGTGCTTACGGCGAAAAAGCGGAGCATTGCGGAAGGCGTGATCCGGAAATTATATGGAGAGCTGTATCCATATGTGGACGGCGCGAGAGGAGAAGAGAGGGTGGTTGTGTATAAGAGCGAAGAGGCAGTAAAGATCAGCGAGCTCTTACGAAAACACCGGGGCAGCCGCAAGCTGGCGGCAGAGGAGCTTGGAATCAGCACGACGACCTTGTGGAGAAAGATGAATAAGCATGGGATAGAATCGAAGTATGGAGTACCGGAGAAGAATGAACGTGACATAGAATAAAACGAAAGCAGGCAATTGGGGGGTAACAGACATGAAGATCGTAATTGCAATTGATTCATTTAAAGGCAGCATGAGTTCTATGGAGGCCGGAAATGCGGCGAAAGCCGGGATACTTAAGGCTTGCGATGCAGAGATAACCGTTAAGCCTCTGGCGGACGGCGGAGAAGGGACCACGGAGGCTCTGGTGGAAGGGCTGGGCGGTAAATATGTTTCTGTCAGTGTCACTGGGCCGTTGGGAGCAAAGACTACTGCGAGATATGGGATCCTTGGTGACGGAAGGACAGCTGTGATGGAGATGGCGGAGGCGGCAGGGATTATCCTAGTGAAGCGGGAAGAACTGGATCCGTCAAGGGCAACGACCTACGGTGTGGGCGAGATGATCCTGGACGCCGTGAACCGAGGCTGCAGGGAATTCATTATCGGCATCGGCGGAAGCGCCACAAGCGAAGGCGGAGTCGGTATGCTTCAGGCGCTGGGGTATGAGATGAATGACGCGGATGGGCATCCTGTCGGACCGGGGCTTCAGGATCTGGGGCGTATTGCGTCCATCTCCGGAGCGCATGTTCCAAAAGAGCTTAAGGAGTGCCGTTTCAGCATTGCCTGTGACGTGAAGAATCCGCTCTGCGGTGAGAATGGGGCAGTCTATGTGTATGGAACTCAGAAGGGTGTCAGGGAGGAAGAAAAACTAATTTTTGACAGGAAGATGGAACATTTTGCGGATAAGACGAGAGAGTATCTCCAGGGAACGTCCTGTGCCGCCTGTTTGGTCAAAGCAGGCGGGGCTTCAATGCCGGATGAGGATTACAGATGGGCGGAAGGCACAGGCGCCGCAGGAGGACTGGGGTTCGCCTTCTTAAGTTATTTTCCGAATGCAGAGCTTAAGCCGGGAATCGACATTGTACTGGCTGCGGTCGGACTTGAGGAAGAAGTAAAGGATGCGGACATCGTCATTACCGGCGAGGGGCGGCTGGATTCTCAGACGGCAATGGGCAAGGTTCCTGTGGGCGTGGCGCGCCTTGCGAAGAGATACGGAGCGAAAGTGCTTGCATTTGCCGGGGGCGTTACGAAGGACGCCGGAGAGTGTAATGCGGCGGGGATTGATGCATTCTTTCCGATCGTGCGGGGAGTTACGACGCTGGATGAGGCAATGATTCCGGAAAATGCGAAAGAAAACATGATATTGTCTGTGGAGCAGGTATTTAGGGCTATTTTAAATGGATTTTGACGTTACTATGCAGGAATTTATTACATTAAGAAACAGAATGTCTGTGCCGAAACTTAGGATGGGAACATGGTATCTTGGCGAAAACTATCTATAAGGATGTGTGAGTGGAGATTTGGATGGATAAAACGAAACGACTGAAAAACCTTCTGTTTTTGGCAGTGAAGATTGCTGTGGGAAGCAGTTCAGCAATCTATATTGCCAAATGCCTGAAACTTGAATATGCAGTTTCGGCGGGTACGATCGCGCTTCTTACACTCTTGATGACGAAGTGGGAAACTGTGAAGGTATCCATATTCCGTCTTCTTACGTTTCTGGTTTCGATTGCTGTATCCTGGGTCATCTTCTTGCATATTGAGAAGATTTGGATTGCTTATGGCTTGTTCATATTTATCATCGTTTTTTTCTCGGAACTGGCAGGTTGGAGGGCGACCATATCCGTAAATTCCGTGGTCGGGGTGCATCTTTTGGTCAGCAGAGATTTTAGTTTTCAGTCTGTCTGTAATGGGGTGATTCTGGTGTTGATCGGGATTACGGCAGCGTTACTTTTGAATCTGTTCTATGATTACAACGGCAGTAAGAAATCAATCATTGCCAATATGCGCTATATGGAGAGCCAACTCTAGTACACCAAAAAATAAGTTCCTAGCCATATAACGCAGAATGATTTTTCATATGCAAGGCGGAGGAATGAGGCGTAGTGGGCGCTACGCCGATTGACAACAACGACGCAGATGGAAAAACTCGAGGAGATATTCCGGCAGATGAAGAAGGAAGGTCTGCCTGTGAACAGGGAAGAATTCGAAAGCAGAGCTGTATTATATCACGTCTTGATGGATCTTGAGGAATTCCTTGTATTTAAACAGAGGTTCGTAAAAGGGCTCAATGAACGGCAAAAAAGGGAGTACTGGGACAGATAGATGTTCTGTTGGACATGACAGATTATAAAAATGAGGTTGACGGGAAATGGCCGGTCCAAAACAGAGAAAAGATGGCTGACAACAACTATCTTTTCTCTGTTCCATGTTATAATGGAACTATGCTAATCAATGCATATTATAACGAATTTTTTTGATTTTTCTGAAATGTAATGATTATATGCTCCAGCTTCGAGCCGAGTTGGTCGTATAGAAGCCGTTTAGTTTCAAGCATTATCTGCGCTGTTTCCAAAGGCTGAGTACTTTTATTCCTTTGCCTCTTGTTTTATGGAGTATTTCGTAACACTAAGGTACCAAAATTTAAACTAAGCTGGTATAACATATTTTCTAAATGGAAAAATATATCTTCATCTTGAGCATATAAGTGAATGCCACAATGATTGACCTTTATTGGGGAATTGGAGAATTTGTTTCCAATAAGGTCGTGCAGGATGGCTGGGGACGTTCTACCGTAAAGGCACTTTCTGAATACATTCTGACGCAGGAACCAGGAATTAGAGGCTATTCCCCACAGAATATCTGTCGCATGAAGCAGTTCTTTGAAACTTATCGTGACAAACCAGAGTTAGGAACTCTGCTAAGAGAAAATACATGGTCAAATAATTTGCATATCATGTCAAAGACAAAATCGGATGCAGAAAGATTATTCTATTTGAAGCTGGCCTCTCGGGAAAAGTATAAAGCAAAAGAACTGGAACGGCAGATTGACAGCGGATATTATGAGCGTTTAATGAGACGGTAAAGCGCCTTCCGCCATATCCCATGCTGCGCCTGCGAACATAGTCAGGGACATGTATATGTTGGAGTTTTTAGATCTGCCCGAGCCTTATAGGGAATATGATTTGAAAAAGGCCATTTTGAAGAACATGAAAAGTTTTTACTGGAAATTGGCAGGGATTTTATTTTTATGGGAGAAGAATACCATCTTCAAGTAGGAAAGAACGACTATTATACGGATTTAATCTTTTTTCATAGGGAGCTACAATGCCTTGTTGCAATTGAGTTGAAAATTGATGATTTCAAATCGGAATACTTGGGAAAAATGCAGTTTTATCTTGAAGCGTTAGACCGGGATGTAAAGAAGCCCCACGAAAATCCCAGCGTTGGCATTATTCTTTGCAAGAGTAAGGACGAGGACGTTGTTGAATATGCCCTGAGGCGGAACATGAGTCCAACCATGATTTCCGAATATCGGACGAAACTAATCAGCAAAGAAATCTTACAAAAGAAACTTGAGGAATTAACGGAAATGGTGGATGAGGATAAAAACTCTCAATGACGTTGAGAGTTTTTCAAAGAATCAATTTATTATGTTAGTACAAAAATAGCAACTGTGGCTACAGTTGCCCTGCTTGCCATTTAGCGGAACCCTCGATAATCGCCGCAAAAACGGAGGTCCCTACTCGGAAACCTCCGTTTCTCTGGCTTTTTTCAAGCCTTCGGCTGTCGCTTTCATAACTATATCATTGTACATTTCGGATTGACTTATGAAAATGTAATGAAATTTGATATGATGTAGTATTTCATTTCTTATTCACATAGTTGCACTTTACAGAAAATCTGTATAAAATTATATAGAATAGTAGATTGGAGGATAAAAATGGCGATATGGAATCCTTGGCGTGGCTGTCATCGTTACAGTACAGGCTGCAAATTTTGCTACATACATAAGGGAGATTATAAAAAGGG